>Ga0131853_10009230_pt1 | contig 18033 bp, 17 predicted proteins | sample TergutLab28metaG_FD_92764 | JGI IMG/M metagenome (GOLD analysis project Ga0131853, IMG submission 92764) | Labiotermes labralis P1 segment gut microbial communities from Petit-Saut dam, French Guiana - Lab288 P1 (version 2) (version 2) | ecosystem: Host-associated > Arthropoda: Insects >... | reverse complement strand
CCCGTGTTGTTGAGCTAATAAACCATAGACCTAGAAAATGCCTCGGCTGGCTCTCTCCTCTCGAATTCATCTGTTGCACTTGATTTGACAATCTACCGTGGCACGAAGTGCCGGGGTGGTTGTACCCAATCCGACCTCAGGCTTCGCCTGCCACCTCCTTTGGAAAAGGAGGCTTTGGTTTCCATATCTATTTTATATTTTCTGTATTAAAAACAGCACGGACGCGCAATGCGCGCCCCTACAAATTCCCTGCCAATTCTTCCCATCTATCATACAACTCTGCAAGCTGTGCGTCAAGCTCGCTTTTTTGTTGCTCCAACTCCATCAAAGCCTCATAATCACTCACTTTTTGCTCCGTCTCCCCCACAATCGCCGTTCTCTCATCTTCGAGGGCGGCGATTTCTTTTTCTAGTTTTGCGAGTTCCTTTTCAGCGGTCACGCCCTTGCGAGGTTTGGGCTTTTTCTCTTTGCGTTCGGCTTTCTTTTCGATTTGCTCGAAGCGGTCTAAGCTCTCAAGTTTCCGCAGATACTCTGCATAACTCCCATCAAAGTCCGTGATCTGACCATTTTCCAGTGTCCAGATTCGGGTTGCGAATCGGCTGATGAAATAGCGGTCGTGGGAGACGACAAGGAGGGCTTCTTCGTAGTCGTCCAATACATCTTCCATCCACTCCCGGCTTTGGAGATCTAGGTGGTTGGTGGGCTCGTCCAGAATGAGGAAGCTGATGTCGCCCTCTAGGAGCATACAGAGGCGCAGGCGGCTTTTTTCGCCGCCGGAGAGAGCGGAGACAGGTTTGAACACGTCCTCTCCGTGGAATTTAAACGCCCCGAGACGGTTTCTGGCGGTCTGCGGGGAGCAATTGAGCTCGTAGATGAGGGTATCCAGCATATCGCGTTCGGGATGGTTGAAGTGAACATGTTGGGGCAGATAGGCCTTTTTCACGGTAGGGCCATATTTGATTGAGCCTGTGTCCGGGCTTTCATCTCCCATGAGGAGTTTGAGCAGGGTTGACTTCCCTGTCCCGTTATCCCCAATGAGTGCAATGCGCTCACCGCCTTGGATGTCTAGGTTTATCCCCTCAAACAAGGTACGATCATCGAAACCCTTGGAGAGGTTTTTGATGACCAAAAGCTCGTCCCCACGGAAAGCTTTCTCGCTGATTCTGGCGTGGAGCTTTTTCTCATGCGTCGGACGCTCGGTGCGTTCCATTCTAGCAAGGCGGGATTTCATGGCCTTTGCCTTTTTTGCCATCCGCTTATTGCCTGTCCCCCATCCTATCATCTGTTCGGCGCGGGTGGCAAGACGGTTGATTTCAGCCTGCTCGCGCTCCCATTTGATTTGGGCTTCTTCCTCGCGGCGGGCTTTTTCGTCGATGTAATAGCTATAGTTCCCGCTGTAGAGCACGGCCTTGCCGTCTGCGATTTCGATTGTGCGTGTGACGACAGTGTCCAAGAAATAGCGGTCATGGGAGATGACGAGGACAGTGCCGGGGAATTTGGCCAGGTAGTTTTCCAGCCATTCGGTGCTTTTCAGGTCTAAGTGGTTGGTGGGTTCGTCCAGGAGCAGGATATCGGTCTTTTCTAAGATCAGGCGCGCTAAGTTGACACGGGTTTTCTCGCCGCCGGAGAGGGTGGAAAACTGTTGTTCGCGCATCTTTTGGGGGATATCCAAGCCGCCGCAGACGCGGTTGCGGTCGGTTTCCATTTCGTAGCCGCCCAGTGTCTCAAAGGCGGCGAGGGTTTTGTCGTAGCGGGCTAGGACTTCGGTTTTTGCGTCCTCCGCCATTTGTTCGGCGAGGGATTCCAGCTCGCGTTCGAGTTTATATAGTCGATTGTGCGCCTCACGTAACACGTCTTCGGTTAAGTAGTGCGCCGGGTAGTTTGGGATTTGTGAGATGAGCCCCAGTCTGCGATTTGTGCCGATGACGATGTCGCCCTCATCTTTTTCGATCTCGCCGGAGAGCAAGCGAAAGAGGGTAGTCTTCCCTGCTCCGTTTTTGCCGAGCAGTCCCACCCGTTCGCCTGCTTGTATCTCAAAGCTGACGCCGTCTAGGATGTTTTTGTTTACCTCAAAGGCTTTAACTAGGTTTTGGACGCTAATGTCGATCATGGGTTTCTCCTCGGTGGATGAAGTAGGCGGAGATTGTATATATCACAAATAGAAACCTAAGCCCTGTAGATGAGAAAAAAATGGTGGCAAGGATGCCAATGATACCCGCTATAACGCAAAGCTTAGCTTTTCCCGGAAATCCGTAAATGCAGCCGCCTAAAATGCCTGCTATGAATTGATACCCGCAGAATATAAGAAAGAGTATATCTCGGGTACGTAAAACGGGTTCCCAGCCGCCCCATCCCCCGCTTCCATCTCCGCCAAGAATCCAAACTGGTATGAAAATCGCCAAAAAGATACTAATGAGAATCATAAAGATACTCACTAATATCATGGATACATAGCTTATTGTCACTAGCCATTTTAATTTTTGCATATGGTGATCTCCCCTGCTCTTGCAGCCGACATGTGTATGTTTTTCCTATTTCCGGGAATGATACTTGTATCTTTCCTTGGAGGATTTCTATGCAAAATCAAAAGAAACGGAAAAAGTGGCATATCCGTCTTGGTATGCGGATTATCTGGCTTTATCTGCGGGCGAAATGCAAGCGTTACTTTTGGCCGATATTGGCTTGCGGTGTTGCAGCACTCGCCGTCCTCTCACTTTGCATCGCCCTCCGGCATAGGATGCAGTAGTCTCTTATCTTGAGAGGCTACTCACCATAGGAGGGCGCAAGATGTTTTTTTCCAGATCCAGAAGATGGTTCTTTTGGTGTGAATGCCGATCAGTACGGTTTTGCCGCTGTCGCCGCCGATTTGGACGCTTCTGTTAACTTACCTAGGACGGCGTACTGTCGTCCATACATATTTGCCTCCACAACCTGCCCTCCTATGGATCTCGGAGTTTTCTAATGCGCCCCACTGAGCTCAATGCCATTCTTACGGTGATTGTAAATTATCTCTATTCCAGCTTAGATGAAAAGGATTTTACCCATTTGGCGATATTTTTGTCGCTGGTGAGTAAGGAAATGCTTGCCATGGAAGCGATCCGGGCGCTTTGCCGTCTGGAGGAAGAGGAGGAAGAAAAGGAAAAGGATTCCTAGGGCAATCCTCAGTCAGCTACGCTGACAGTTCCTTTGCACCACAGGCACTCCTTCCGCCAAACCAATCGCTTCGCTCTTGGGGCGTCAGTTGGAAAAGGAGCCTTTGGGTTTGATGAGATCATAACTCTGTTCGATCATGCGCATGAGTTCTGTATCCGGCACGTCACCGCCGATGGTGACGGTGTTCCAATGGGTTTTATTCATGTGATAACCCGGGGTTACGTCTGTAAACATCTGGCACAGGAAATCCGCCTCAAGGGGGTCACATTTGAGGTTTACGCAGAGCTTACCGTGGCGTTCGTAGATATATGCAAAGGATTTTTTGTTCGTACGGTGACGCATGACTGTCCAGATGCCAATGTCGGCGATGCTGGCGAATGGGTAGTCTTCGTAGGTTGCTGGGAGTGTTAGGCAGAAGTCGATGATGGCTTGGCGGGTCATGGGGTGTTCTCCGTCTCAATTTCACGTAATGTTTTGCCATCGGAGGTTTTCCAATCTCCCGGACCAGCATCACGTCCTATTACAAATGTTGCAGCGTAAAATGGATTCCCAAAAAGCACATCTTCCTGTAAAATACCATTTTCATCTATTTTAACTTTTTCGCGTGCACGTTTCACACCAGGTGCGACTTTGTCTGAAGAATTTAGTGCGATTTGACTACCTTTTAAAACAACAAAGCCCTCCGTGGTTTGTTTGCACTCGGCAATAACTGTTTGTCTCTCCCAGCCATTACGCTTTATGTAAAACAATATATCAGGACGTTCATCAGAACTTGGTCTAGCTGGCTCGAGGGGCTCTAAGACTTTATGTCCGAGCGTTCCCATCACGATTTTTGCATAGTCAATGAACTCTTCCAGTTCACTTTCTTTTTCTTCAGTAATATTTCCAAGGTTTGGAGTGTTACTATTTTTGATCTTATACCGATTCGCTGTTAAAGCCAAGCTTGCAAAGCGATTTTCGAGATAGCTTATTTCTGTTTGACCAAAAGAGTTGTTTGATGTAGTAAATACAATTGCTTCTGTCCAGTAATCTTTATCTGCATTAGCCCTATGCTCTAGCAAGCGATTTAAAATTCCTGCCCCATTTTTGCGAACACCCGCTTGCCCAATGTAAACGACATCTTCTTCAATCTCATCAGATGTGCCGAACAAAAAATAAACTCCACTTTGCGAAAGATCTTCACGGTCTTTGCATTTATCCAGCTCAGTACGCGGAATTTTATAAGCAACTCCCGTCCAGTTTGCAAGCGTACACTTTATACGCCCGTTGGGATCGCCATCCATCAAATATAAATTGATATTCTTTCCTCTTGCAGACATACGCCTACACCCCTTATCACTCTAATCCTCTTTCAACTCACTAAACCGTTCTTCTATCGCTCTATTATAATTAATCACGCGCCGTTCATACTCTGTGCCCATGAACGTGCTGGTAAGCAAGAAGTCCGCCGAGGCGCGGTTCATGGCCACGGGAATGTCGTAGAGCACCGCAATCCGCAGGAGGGCTTTTACGTCCGGGTCGTGGGGCTGGGCGGCCAGGGGATCCCAGAAGAAGATGAGGAAGTCGATTCTCCCCTCTGCAATCCGTGCGCCGATTTGCTGGTCTCCGCCGAGCGGGCCTGAGTTATAGCCGCGTACAGGTAGCCCGAGGCGATGGGTTAACAGCTTTGCCGTTGTGCCTGTCCCAGACAGGAAATGCTGACATAGAATCTCACGGTTTTCATATGCCCAGTCGGAAAGCTCTGTCTTGCGGGTATCATGGGCGACCAGTGCGATATTTTTTTGCTTTTGCAGCGTAAATGGTATGTATGGTACGTTTGTCATTCTCTTCGTCCTCCCTATTATCTCATCTTATTCAGTATAGAGCAAAACCGCGTACCATGCAAGGCACGCGGTAAGTTTTTCTTTGTTTCTACTTGCAAAGGGCGGGCAGATATGGTAATATGATCTGGCGTAAATACATCGGGGTGTGGCGCAGTTGGTAGCGTGCCTGACTGGGGGTCAGGAGGCCGCAGGTTCAAGTCCTGTCACTCCGACCAGTGCGAGAGTCCTTACAGGCTTTGTAAGGGCTCTTGTTTTTTTGATTATAGAAACAAAATATGATATAATACATGTTAAAAGTCATTAGACAGTAGGAATTGGAGCTTTCCAAATGACCAGATTATATTTAAAGCAGATCAGACCCAAGATCATGAAGTCTATTGGGCGAAAGTATTTAACTTTGGCGGTTATTGCAATTGTTTTGTTTGTGGTTTTTTACTATGGCATCTTTGATTCCTCTTCTTGGGAGATGTCTTCTTGGGAGATGTTAGTAGTTTCTTTTATTTTTTCCTATTTCCTAATGGCTGGTTTCCTATTCTTCTTAAATTCTACACAAAAAGATGATTATAAAAAAAAGACTTTTTTCCGTTGGCTTAGTTGGCTTATTGGTTTTTTTGGTTGTGAAAGTGCACTTGTGGACGAAATCATAGAGATGCCTGAAATTAATTTAGAAGTTATACGTTTACTAATTGTTGAGCTAGAAAAACATTCCAGCAGTTTTGCTTCAATTGTTAAATGGCTTATAGGGTCTTTGCTTTCTGTTCTGATAGCATTCCTTGCCTTAGTGGGGAGCATTGTAATATTTGGAACAGATCTGTCCTTTTCAGTCTTACCGGCTGAATATCGTTATGAAACTTTGAATGAGTTTATAGATATAGCATATCGAGTTTTCATTAGATTCCCAGATAGTATCTGGCTTCTTTTTATCTTAATTGCTATTTTGTACTTTCGTACGTTTTTTGCTAGAAAAACACTTCCCATACTCCGGGATGTAGAATATAAATTGGCTGCCATTTGCAATTCCGATCAAAAACAATCCCTGTAACTGTAGTAGTTACAAGGATTGTTTGCTCTACACATACCTTACATATCTGCAGGCACACGTGCCACTCGCCCCGCAAAACCCATCATCTCCTCATACAGCCGAGACGCCATGTCCGACGAATGCCCATACACCAGAAAGGCGTCCATCACATAGGGCGAATAGGCAAGCTCATTGAGCCGCTTGCAAAAGCCCATGGTGGCAATCTCACTGAGTACAGACAGAGACCAGCAGCTATATTTTCACATAGCTGCTGGTCTTTTTTCATATGTTAAAATTACAAAAAAGGCTTGGATTTTGTTTTGCTATTGTGATATAATCTAAACGATTATATTTCAACGAAAAGAAAGGTTGTGCATGATGTTAAATTTTGATTTCTACGCGCCGACACGTATTATATTTGGAAAAGATACAGAGAAAGAAATTGGAGCGTTGCTCAAACCACATGCAAAAAAAGTACTGATCCATTACGGCGGGGGCAGCATTAAGCGAAGCGGGCTTTATGACACCGTGACAGCTTCTCTAAAAGAAAGCGGTGTTGCATTTGTAGAGCTTGGCGGCGTAAAGCCAAATCCGCGACTGTCCCTAGTACATGAGGGCATTGATCTGTGCAAAGTGGAAGGTGTTGACCTTATCCTGGCCGTTGGCGGCGGCAGTGTGATCGACTCTGCGAAAGCAATCGCTATGGGTGTCTATTACGATGGTGACATTTGGGATCTTTACGTAGAAGCGCAGCCCATTGAACAGGCATTGCCGGTTGCTACGATCCTGACCATTCCGGCGGCGGGCAGTGAAGCCAGTGAGGGTACTGTTATTACCAATGAAGCGGAAGATCTAAAGCTCCCCTATGGAAGCAATCTGTTGCGGCCTTTGCTTAGTGTTGTGAATCCGGAGTTGTTTTTCACACTCCCGGAAGAGCAGCTTGGTTATGGCGTTGCAGATATGATGGCGCACATCTTTGAGCGTTACTTCACCAATACGCTGCATACCGACCTGACAGACGGCTTGTGTGAGACGACTTTGAAGACACTGATGAGAAATGCGCCTTTGGCAAAGAAAAACATGAGCGACTACAATGCATGGAGCGAACTTGGCTTCGCGGGAACAGTTGCACATAATAGTCTCTTGGGCATGGGACGCGAGAACGACTGGGCATGTCACGACATGGAACATGAACTCTCTGCCATCTACGACGTTGCCCACGGTGCCGGACTTGCCGTTTTGATACCGGGTTGGATGCAGTATGTGTATCAGGATAATATCAATATGTTCGTCCAGTTTGCGGTAAATGTTATGGGTGTTACGGGCAGCTACCGTGACCCGGATGCCATTGTACAGGAAGGCATTGCGCGTCTGCGGGAATTCTTTGTAAAGATTGGCTTGCCGTCCACATTAGCAGAGCTTGGAATCCCGGAAGATCGCTTGGAGGAAATGGCAAAGAAAGCAACGAAAGCGGCATTTGGAAACGAGCGTCCACTGGGTGGATTTAAGAAACTATACTGGCAGGATGTTTTGGCAATCTATAACTTAGTGAAGTAAGCGCATTTTGTTCCTACAAAGAGCACCCCCGCTGTACAGCGGGGGTGCTCTTCTCTATCTATTTACATTTGAAAAGCAAGCACAGTCTTCCAGCCTTAAAACGGATTTTCCGTGGGGTATGGTAAGCTCTTCGGATGATTGTAAGAGACTTTCGGCACGCCCAGATAAGTAAACACATCAAACAATGCGCGCCCGACATGGCCAAAAGCCACAGCGCCATGGTGGGGATAGCGGTCTTGGATTAGGACATGCCGATAGAAGCGACCCATCTCAGAGATTGCAAACACACCGATGCCGCCGAATGAGCGGGTTGGAACAGGTAATACTTCACCTTGCGCGATATATGCCTTTAGTCCGCCCTCTGCTGTGCTCTGTAAGCGGTAGAATGTAATCTCACCCGGAGCAATGTCCCCCTCTAGTGTGCCTCTGGTGATGTCCGGCTCATTGTTTGGCTCAAGCAGACGATGCATAATGCGCTGGTATTTGAGCTCTCCCTTGGTCAAACAACAGATTGGAGTATTGCCGCAGTGGAAGCCCATGAAGGTATCTGTCAGGGTGTAGTCAAACTTACCTTGTATTTCGGTTTCGTGCATGTCTGCCGGCACAGAGTTATTGATGTCCAGAAGCGTTACGCCACTGCCGCTGACGCAAGTGCCGATATATTCGGATAGCGCACCGTAGATGTCCGTTTCGCAAGCTACGGGAATTCCCTTGCTTGCAAGGCGGCTGTTCACATAGCAGGGCACGAAACCGAACTCCGTTTGGAATGCAGGCCAGCACTTGTTGGCAAAGGCAACATAGGAACGGCTGCCCTTGTTCTGTTCCATCCAATCCAGAAGCGTTAACTCATATTGGGCAAGCTTTGGTAAAATGCCCGGCATTTGGTTGTCTGCACCCAGTTCTTGCTCCATGTCGGCGACCAATTCAGGAATCCGGGGGTCGTCTTGATGGGCATTGAATGCAACCAAGAGGTCAAGCTCGGAGTTTTCTTGGATTTCCACGCCTAAATCGAACAGAGGCTTAATGGGGGCGTTACATGCCAAGAAATCTTGCGGGCGCGGCCCAAAGGTCATCAGTTTTAGGCTGGATACCCCAATTACAGCACGAGCCACGGGGACAAAGTCAGCAATCATCTGCTTGATATCTTCCGGCGTGCCGACCGGGTATTGGGGGATATGTGCTTTGATATTGCGCAGTCCTAGGTTGTAGGAGCAGTTGAGCATACCGCAGTATGCGTCTCCCCGTCCGCTCATGAGTTTATCGGCGGCATCTTCTGCGGCGGCGACAAACATGGTTGGGCCGTCAAAATATTTTGCCAATAAGACTTCCGGCGTTTCAGGGCCGAAATTGCCGAGGAATACGACAAGGGCGTTTACGCCGGCGGCTTTGACATCTTCTACGGCTTTTAACATGTCCAGTTCATTTTCCACCGTAACTTCGCAGGTGTAAATGTCGCCGTATGCGGCAGCGACAGCCGTGCGGCGTGTTTCTGAGAGCGCGATTGGGAAGCAGTCTCGTGAAACGGAGATAAGGCCAAGTTTGATTTCAGGAATGTTATACATGATGTTCCTCCTCGATTATTTTTGGGTTTTTATTTTATAGTAAGGCGCTTGTGACTGCTGTACGTTCCACCTCTAGGAATGCCTTGTAGCGTTCCAGATAGCTTGCAAAACCTGTTACATCCGCCTTGTCCGGCTGGACGCAGGTCGTTTCATAGGCTGCAAACACGCGCTCAGCGAGAAATGTTTCCAGGCTTTCGACTTTGTCCCCTCGTGCGGTATAGGCCGCCAAGAGTGCAATGCCCCACGCGCCGCCCTCTCCTGCTGACTCCATAACAGCAACGGGAATGTCCAGCACACCGGCCATAATTGTTTGCCCCACAAGGGGTGTTTTAAATAGGCCGCCATGTCCCAAAAGTTGTTCCAGCGCTACACCCTCTCCCTCGACTAGGATATCCATGCCGATCTTCAGGGTGGCCATGGCGGAGAATAGGAGTGTACGCATGAAATTGGGAAGTGTAAACTGGCTGTTCGCGGTGCGAGCAAATAGGGGTCTCCCCTCGTGGAATCCTGTGATATGCTCACCGGAAAGGTAGTTACATGCAACAAGCCCACCAGCGTCTTTTGCGCCTGTGAGGGCGGCACGGTACAAGTTGCCGTATAGATCAGATGTTGACGGATTGACACCCATTAGTGCGAGGGTCTCGCCGAATAGTTTGACCCATGCGTCTAAATCAGAGGTGCAGTTGTTACAATGCACCATGGCAACCGGCTTCCCTGTGGGGGTTGTGACCATGTCGATTTCCGGGTAGAGTTTCGACAAAGCGTGCTCTAACACCAGCATGGCAAACACGGATGTACCCGCGGAAACATTCCCTGTGCGGGGCGCTATGCTGTTTGTGGCAACCATCCCCGTACCGGCATCACCCTCCGGCGGGCATAAGGGAATGCCCGGGCGTAGCGTACCGCCGGGGTCTAACAGTTTGGCTCCCTCTTCTGTCAGCACACCGGCGTTTTCACCTGCGCAGAGTACCTTTGGTAAGATATCCAGCAGTTGAAAACTAACACCGTGCCGGCTTGTAAGCGTATCAAACTGTGTGACCATGCTTGTATGATAGTCCTTGATCTCACTGTCAATTGGGAAGATGCCGGAAGCGTCTCCGATTCCGATTACTTTATTGCCGGTGAGTTTGTAATGTACATAGCCGGCAAGGGTTGTCAGAAAATCAATTTCCGGCACATGGGCTTCGCTGCCTGATATGGCGTGATACAGATGGGCAATGCTCCATCGTTGGGGAATGTTAAACCCAAACAAGTCCGTTAGATGATGCGCCGCGTCCCCTGTGATGGTATTGCGCCATGTGCGGAATGGGACAAGTTGATTGCCCTCTTGGTCAAAAGCCAAATAGCCGTGCATCATGGCGGAGATGCCTATGCCGGAAACTTCCGGGAATGGTGCGCCGTGTTTTGCTTGGAAATCTGAAATCAGCGCTGTTACACTCTCTTGCAATCCCTGCCACACTTCGTCTAAATGGTATGTCCACACGCCGTTTTCAAAGCGATTTTCCCAATCGAACCCGCCGGACGCGATGGGTGCGTGCACCTCATCTATGAGGACAGCTTTGATGCGAGTTGAGCCAAGTTCGATGCCTAAAAAAGTTTTCATATGCGATGTAATACCTCCCTATCTTCTAAATTAAACATGTAACTGAAACTCCATCACCGCACAGGGAGGGATGTTAAACTGTAGATGATCACCGCTTATGGTAATATCATCAAAGCATTCCGGCTTGACGCGATCTGTCGCGTCAAACTCATTCTTTGCGTCTACGTCCCCTGTCAAAATCCGCGCCATGGCAGATTTTACTGTTTGTCCGCCCACCTGACAGCTTACATCATGGGCGATATCAAGGGAAAGGTTTGCCAATGTGAAGTGAATTACGCCATCTTTGGTCTGTGAGGCGGATAGGTGTAAATCCGGGATGGAAAAGGCGTCTGTGCCAATGGTGTTGGTTTCAACGGAACTTTCCAATAGGCTTGCGTCCTGATGTCCTTTGTACATGTCAAATACGTGATATGTAGGCGTTAAGAGCATTTTTTCGCCTTGGGTTAGGATGACGGATTGCAGTACATTTACAGTTTGTGCGATATTTGCCATGGTGATGCGATCACAGTGACTGTTGAAAATGTTTAATGTAACTGCTGCGACCAGAGCGTCACGCATGGTGTTTTGTTGGTATAGGAAACCGGGGTTTGTCCCCTCTTGTACGTCAAACCATGTGCCCCACTCGTCTACCACGAGCCCCACTCGTTTTTCCGGGTCAAAGCCATCCATGATGGCGCTGTGTTTGACTACGAGTTCGTTCATGCGCAGTGCGTCGTGGATGGTGTGGTAGTACTTGCCTGTATCAAAGTCTTCCGCAGAGCCCCGCCCCTCCGGGCCGCCGGGTGAGGTGTAGTAGTGGAGGGATAAGCCGTCCATCCGATAGTTTAGGCCGTTGATGAGGGGTTCACGGCTGTGACAGCGGTTCATCATGACTTCTGTCCAATTGTAATCGTCTATGTTAGGCCCGCAGGCGATTTTGGCGATTTTATTGCCGCCGTATTCCCGCACATAGGTCTGATAGTGGCGATATAAAAGCGCATAGTAATCCGCGCACATATTGCCGCCGCAGCCCCAACTCTCATTCCCTACGCCAAAGAACGGGACTTCCCAAGGTTCTTCCCGTCCGTTGGCACGGCGCAGATCAGCCATGGGCGATACGCCGTCAAAGGTCATGTATTCCACCCAGTCGCTCATCTCGCGGACTGTGCCGCTGCCTACATTGCCTGATATGAACGGGGCACAGCCGACTTGTTCGCAGAGTTCCATAAACTCGTGTGTGCCAAAGGAGTTATCCTCCACCACGCCGCCCCAGTGGGTGTTGATCATGGTTTTCCTCTGCTCTTGCGGGCCGATTCCGTCCATCCAGTGGTATTCATCTGCAAAGCAGCCCCCCGGCCAGCGGAGGACAGGGACTTTTATATGACGCAGGGCTTCTACCACGTCTGTACGTATTCCGTTTACGTTGGGGATGGGAGAATCTTTCCCTACAAAGATACCCTCATAGATACAGCGTCCCAGATGTTCTGCAAAATGTCCATAGATATTCTTGCTGATGGTTTCGCCTTTTTTTGTGCCGTCAATCAAAATTTTACGCAAAGCTTTCATCCTCTTTCATTTAAATTTGTGTAACGGTGTCGCGTATGATTAAGCTGCCCGGAATCACCACATTGCGGGTTTGCTCTGTGTCCGCACCGCCGTCCAGTTGTGCAGTTGCCATTTGGGCCGCGGCAAATCCAATATTCTTGAGATCAATTTCCACCGTGGTGAGCTTCGGCCACACAAAGGACGAAACTTCCCGGTTGTCGAAGCCGATGACAGAAATGTCCTCCGGTACGCGTAAGCCGGCGTCTCGAATGGCGTCCATTGCGCCGATTGCCATTAGGTCATTCATGGCAAAGACGGCAGTGGGTAGTGCGTCTCCCTCTTGTTTGAGCAAATCTCTCATACAAGAATAGCCGGAGGCTCGTTCCCAGTCGCCGTTTTTGACCAAGGCATTGTCTAACACGAGCCCTGCTTCTTCGATTGCACTGTGGATACCCCGCATACGCAGTTGGGCGGGTGAAGTATGAGCAAGACCTGTAATAACAGCGATGCGCCTGTGGCCGCAGTCGATGAGATAGCGTATGGCCTCAGCGGAGGCCAGTTCGTTTTCGTATGTGACGGAGCTGATATGCGCGTCACTGGCAGTGGAGTAGGCAACGATGACGGGCTTTCCAAGATCAGGTATTACGTTTGAGATATCACGATCAAACATACCCACATAGATCACCGCGTCCACTCGTGCGCCAAAGGCCAAGAGTGAGAGGGCTTTGTTAATCTTATCTTTTTGCTGTGCAATTTGATCGTATTGGTTGAACAGGCTGTCTAACATCCGCAAGTCATTGAGCAGGATGTTATAGTTGTTTTGCTCCACATACTCTGATATGCCGTTGATGATATTGGAGGTTGAGAAGCCCATAATATCTTCCACCAACACGCCGATGTTGTTTGTCTTTTTCGTGCGCAGACTTTTTGCCACTTGATTGGGTTGGTAACCCGTTTGCGCAATTGCCTCAAGAACCCGCTGCCGTTTTTCCGGCGTGACGGGTTTCGTCCCATTTATGACATATGAGACCGTGGCGGTTGATACTTCCGCGATTTTCGCAATGTCTTTAATTGTAATGGAAAGTCACCACCTTTTAGATTTCAAGGGATTAGCCGTTAGCGGCCTTTTCAGCTTCGATTCAGATTAAATCTAAACGATTAGATGTTGGTTTGCTTGATTATATATTGATTCTCTCGGATTTGTCAATATTATTGAAACAGATTTCCATTTTTCAATTGTAGAATTTCGCTTTTTTACAAAACACAAGGAAACTAATTGTGCATAACTTCTAACTCTGCTTTTGGGGTATTCCCCTCCTCCTTGTGGTTTGTGTGGTAAAGGAAAATGTCGCAAGCCGAAAAGCGCAAAAGGCGGCGTTCTAGCACATAGCTGGAACGCCGCTCTCCATTGTGGGGCTTGTATGATACTTATACTGTGTGGTAACGGAGATACCCGTAGGGGCGATTATCAATCGCCCGCGCCCTTTACGCCCTTACTGCCGACAACACTGAAACCACGGGCGATTGATAATCGCCCCTACAAAGAGCTCTGCACCTAGTATAAATGTTCTTTAATTTCAGAAAATGTCATTCCATCCATTGTCAGCGGCTTCTTTGCATTAAGAGCCATTTACCCATTATTCCGTCTATACTCCTCATTCACCCGCTTAACATGCCAAAAACCTTTTATATCCTTGTTGGGATAGTCCAGCATACTAATAATAATCATTTCTTCCAAGGTTATGATAAATACAGCTACTAATAAAAATACGATGTAAGCGTTTACCCCTGTGTGTCCGCCGAAGATGAAATATAAAATCGCCCCGATAAATAGTATCATTGCCAGGATCTTGTTGGAGATGGTATGTAGGAAGAACACTTTCCGATGCTTTATAATACCGGGTATTGCGGACATTAGTTTGAACCCAAGAGCAACCAGAATGCCGTACCATAGCCATGGCCATAAATCCATGGCGGGCATGAGGAAGAATACTGTGACGATCACCATGAGCATATCGGCCATGCTGTCAAGCTCCGCGCCGAGTTCGCTGTGAGCGTCTTTGATTCTGCGGGCTAATGCGCCGTCAATCATGTCGCTCAGTCCGGCGAAGATGAATATAATGATGCTTGCCGGAGAAAGTGGTGGGATGAATATTAGGGTGATTACCAGGATGAATCTGGATATGGTTATGACATTTGGTAGGTGTTTGAGTTTCATCTATTTATTCCTTCGGTTTATTTTGAATTGACTTTTGCATTATACGCCCTTTTTGTCGAAAAAGCAAGGAAAGCAGCTTTTGATTTCTCCCCCTGTCGCCTACGGGCGACATCCCCCTCGTAAACGAGGGGGACAAGGATCTTTAGAGCCTTTTGCCTCCCTCATTTATGAGGGAGGTGGCCGCCGTAGGCGGCCGGAGGGAGTTTAAAAAGGTAATGCTGTTGCTCTGACTTCCAATTACATATGATGTACATGATGTTTGTTTTGTGGTGTAAATTGTGGTAAGATAAGCAAAGTTGGACACAGAAAGGACGTATAACATGTTTAATGGCTTTTCTCCTCAGACAATCGACTTTATGTGGAATCTCCGTCTGAATAATCAAAAAGTTTGGTTTGAAGCAAACAAAGAAGCGTTCCAAGAAGATTTCCAGCGTCCCATGAAAGCCTTGGGCCGAGAGGTATTTGAGCGGATAGCGGCGGATTATGAGAAGTATGGATTTATCCATAAGCTTTCCCGGATCTATAAGGATGCCCGTCGTGTGCGTGATGGTGAGCCGTACCGATGCAACCTGTGGTTCTCCATTGAGAAACCCAGCGAAGAATGGACTTCTACGCCGGTGTTCTGGTTTGAACTAGCGCCAGAGGGCTGGAGTTATGGCTTGGGTTATTATCAGGCAAAACCCATCACAATGGCAAAGTTTCGTGCGCGTTTGGATCGTGACCCGAAGAAGTTTGAGAAGCTAATCGCCCCACTGCGTAAACAGGAGGAGTTTATTCTGAGCGGAGATGAGTACAAGCGTAAAAAAGAAGCGCCGACTGAGAAAACCTCCGCTTGGTATAATAAAAAGTCTTTTGCCCTTATCCATGAACAGCAAAACGGAGAGGAGCTCTTCTCCCCCGCATTAGCAGACCGTCTGGTCAAGGGCTTTCAGTTTTTGATGCCGCTCTACGACTATTTTATCACCTTAGATTCCGACCCAGACCCTAGCGTGAAGTAAACAGAGACAATCCAAAGCATCGCAAGCCTGATTGCATCTCAATCGGGCTTTTTATTATGTTTGGATATATCTTTTAAAACATGACACACTGTTGTCCTATTTGGCGTGTTAGAATAAAGGAAATACAAATTTTAAAAGAGGTATCCCATGCAATCCACAGCAAAGAGACTATGGAACAGAGACTTTTCACTACTGGTATTCGGTCAGCTCATTTCGATCTTCGGCAATCAGGTTCTTAATTTTGCACTACCACTCTATATACTCTACATGAGCGGATCGCCCGCTTTGTTTGGACTAGTTTTGGGCGTGAGTTTCCTCCCCCTTATTATAACATCCCCCATTGGCGGCATTATGGCTGATCGGCTGAAAAAGCAGCGGATTATGTTTTGGCTGGATGCGACGATCACTGTTATGATCGTAGTGTACATGTTACTAAGCGGGCTCGTTACTGAGATCGTGCCGATCGTCATTGTAAAACTTCTGGCTTTAAACGCCATACAAGGCATGTATATGCCAACAGTGCAATCCAGTATCCCCTTTCTTGCACCACCGGACAAGCTGGTGCAAGCGAATTCGGCTACTTCTGTGGTCAATACACTATCCAATATAGCAGCTCCAGCCGCGGCCGGGTTTTTCTTTGGTCGGTTTGGCATATTTCCTATTCTGGTAGTTTGTGCTGTGTGCTTTGCCATTACAGCGGTGATGGATTTGCTGATCCGTATTCCATATAAAAAGCAGCCAACGGACGAAACCGTTATGCAAATCGTAAAGAGTGACACCAGCCAAGCGATCCGCTTTGTACGGGCGCACCCCATTCTAATCAAAATTTCAATTATGATGCTTATCATTTCCGCATTTACCACAGGGGTAATCATGGTAGGAATCCCTGTATTTATCATACAACACCTAGGTATGAGTGCGGAATATATGGGGATTGGCAGGGCCATTAGTTGGGGCGGGGCTTTACTTGGCACTGCTATAACCGGCTATTTAGGTGAAAGACTGACAATTAAGCGTGTCCCCTTGTTTACAGTATTGCTTGGTCTGTCTATGATACCCATTGGTGTAGCGCTACTTGTGGACATGCATTATTTTGCAGCGTTTGCAGTTTTTGTAGCGTCAGATTTTATCTTTACCGTGATTATACTCCTTATTATGATTGCCACCATGGCCTATATACAGAAGATGACGCCGGGAGATCTGATTGGAAAAGTGATGGCTCTGTTTTCTGCACTCCCCTTTTTCGCCGCCGGGCTGGGATATCTTTTATTCGGGGTACTTTTTGAGGAATTCTATTCCCTGTCGTGGCTTATTGTTTTTGTGACCGTCTTTATTTTTGGTGTTACCGCCCTGCTTCTGCGTCGGGCTTTTGCTAAGGCGTGACAAAAAAGAGCCGATAAGTCAGTTATCGGCTCTTTTCGTCTGTTGTGCTTGTGTGTTAAAATAGAACTATCCCAAACAAGGAGGAATACCAAATGAAACTTGATCGCCTACTCGGTATATTGACGGTTCTACTTCAAAGTGAGCGCATAACCGCGCCTGAGCTTGCAGAGAAATTTGAAGTCACCCGCCGGACGATCGGGCGTGACATTGACGCGCTCTGTCAGGCCGGTATTCCGATTGTGACACAGCAAGGCGTGGGCGGTGGTATTTCTATCGCCGATGGCTTCAAGTTGGATAAAAGCGTTTTGACTACGGATGAACTGTCCGGCATTATCGCCGCGTTAAAGGGTATTGGGAGTGTATCGGAGCAGTCCCAGATTGAGCGGACATTGGACAAGTTTCATGCAGGGGCGGATGCGATTGTGTCCTTGTCTGAGCCTGTGATTATAGACCTCGCCTCCCATTACAAGGGGCAATTGACGGAGAAGATCGAGCTTATCAAGCGCGCAATCCGGGAGCGACGGTTGATTGGGTTTGATTACTTCTATGAGAAGGGCGAATCCCACCGCTATATAGAGCCCTATCATGTGATCTTCCAATGGGCGGCGTGGTATGTGTTTGGGTTTTGCTTAGAGCGGCAAGACTGGCGCTTGTTCAAGTTGACGCGGCTGTGGCATTTGGCTCTGTGTGACGAGAGCTATGCGCCGCGAGAGATTCCGGCGGAGACGATGGATTTTAATGCGCGGTTCACGAATGATATTCAGCTTAAGGCTTTGTTTGAGCCGTCAGAGAAGTTTAAACTGATTGATGCGTATGGGTTGGATAGCTATAGAGAAACAGAGGATGGATTGTTGTTGGAGCTTGGGTTTACGAATTTTGATTATGTGGTGGATTGGTTGCTTGGTTTCGGAGCTAAGGTTCGGGTGATTGAGCCGGTTGCGGTGGCGGAGGCCTTGCAGGCGGCGGCGCGGGGGATATTGGGGCGGTATGGGTAACTATGGGTAGCTATTAAAATAGTATTTTCTAATATTTATTCAACAAAAAGACATTATGAATAGAAATATTACCCAATGTAGGAATGTCAAACATATTGGACATTGATGAATTCAATAGGAGCTTTCCAGTTGAGTGGACGCATCGGATACTTGTTGGAACGGCGGAGATGGGCAGCGAGCTGGTCTTTGAAATCGT
>Ga0131853_10009229_pt1 | contig 18033 bp, 7 predicted proteins | sample TergutLab28metaG_FD_92764 | JGI IMG/M metagenome (GOLD analysis project Ga0131853, IMG submission 92764) | Labiotermes labralis P1 segment gut microbial communities from Petit-Saut dam, French Guiana - Lab288 P1 (version 2) (version 2) | ecosystem: Host-associated > Arthropoda: Insects >... | reverse complement strand
TTCAACTGTTTGCTGTTGCTATGTGAATGATAGGTGATCTGGCCTTCCTGTTTGTTCAACTGGGAGATGCACCCAGCCGTCCTTAAAATGCTACCAACATATATGAAATATATAAAATGAAATTAAACAGAATAAAATAGAGTTTTCTCTACAAGGCACTACAGTATTATACCGCAGTGTTTTGTGATGTTTCTTGTATCCCGAGGACCCCCCCCCCCCCCCCACAAAAACGTTTGCGAGTCACGGAAACTTGATAGTCGTGAGCGCAAATTAATTACTGCTTAATTAATGTGAATGACATTTATCAGTCGCGGTGCACTTGTGCTGTTTGCGGCAGAGGACTTGCTTTATGTCGCCACAGGCAAGGCGGCTGTGCAAAAATACAAAACGATTAGACACAATAAAACAAACTACAACATTAGATACAAACTGACTAGAACAAAGCAGAGAGGCTGCTAGGAGCTCACGGGGATGACACCAGTATTACCATTTGCCGGAAAGGAAAATTCCCGCGATATTTCGAGTGATAGTAGGGATTTTTCACGGTATATGAAAATGTTTCGTGATTTGCGTCACGATTTCTGGCGGAACCCCTAACGATGTTCTGCGTAACCCTGATTGGGAAGCACGGTTATACCGGGTGGTGCAAGGAGCCCTTGACACGGTCTTTCTGTTGTTAAACATGCAGGGTCAAGCAGCTCTCGCCCCAGCCTGTGAAGTATCTACTAAGTATTCAAATTAACCTTTAGCGACGTAATTCAAAATGGGAGACCGCGACAGAGACCGCTGACTTGAATCACGCCCACAACCATCGCCATATTTACTTGTTCGTAGTTTCAACAGTTCTTTAATTATACGTCTCTCGGTGTTGAAATATGAAATTAGCAACAAACTAATAACCATTGACAACAACTTTACAAAGTATTCTTACAGCTACATGTTTCGACACTATGGAGTCATCATCAGGCTGAATTTCAGAACATATTACAAGAAATGTACATATTGCATTGTGGAAGTGAGATCTCACTTCTTACAAATATATGCAATATGTATTCTTATTTTAATATGTTCTAAAAGTCAGTCTTATGCTGACCCCATAGTGTCGAAACATGTAGCTGTATGAATACTTTATAAAGTTCTGTTCGGTGGTTATTTCTTTACTCCTTATTTAACAAGTTTGTTTGCCGTACATATTGGTAAGGGTTTGGAATGTATTTGTCAACGTCTTTAGGTGTTCTATGGGAGGTATTCTCAAGGACGCTGGAAACCTATTACATAATTGTATTATATATATATATATTATTACCCGTATATTAACCCTTTAAAGACGAAGCGCAGGCCGCTCTATTTAAAGACCCAGTCCGTACCGCGCTGTAAACACTTTTCTTCTCGGTTATAAAAACCAATCAGTTCATGATGTAAGCGGCACAAGTCGCTGTTTGTTCTCAGATAAACACAAAACACATAAATACAGTGTGGGCAGAGCGTACAGTTGTTGAAATGTTAAACCCAATGGTGCATCACGTAACCAGTAGGATTTAAATGCTTAAATATGTAATTATTTCAGTTTAGGGCGGGACTGAGCGAGTATTAATTTAAAGTAGCGGTGTATCCAGCACTGGCAGAGTTGATTTGAACGAACCAAAATCCAAAACAAACAGAAACTTTGCTGTCGGCATATCATCATATGTCAATAGTTGGAGTCACAGCTCGGCACTCAATTCGTCAAGGCAGGCCGTCGTACTTAAAGGTAGGTTTAGGCCAAATACCTTCCACACACACACACACACACACACACGTCAGCTATCCTGCTGCGTATCTAACCTGCTCGTTCATATTCATCCTTCCACGGCGATCGGAATTTTTAATACCTTTCGCACCAAAGGCGAGGCCTAAATTTCTGTCGCATCTCTCCACCCTCTTTCCTACTGCTGACCTCATAGTGAATGCATAAAAATAGTAAGATTTACACTTTTACTCTGGACGGTCCGGGGATCGAATCCCGGTAGAGGTGAGATTTTCCGCACCTGTCCAGACCAGCCCACGTGGCCTCCTGTACAACGGGTAGCGGGTCTCTCCTAGGGTAACGCGGTCGGGGCGTGGCGTTGACCACTCACCACATCTAGTGGTGAGGTTAAAGAACGAGTATAGCTATACCTCTATTCCCCTTCTGGGTCTTCGTGGCCTGTTATAGGGTGAATTTTACTTACACTTTACTCTTACATGTTAACGTGCGGCAGCAATTTCTGTCAACAACGATATGCCACTACTGCGGTATAGTTTGTGGATATGATTTTAATTTCATTCCCAGTATTGTCTCACTTTCATCTGACAGTTTCAGTTCCTTAACTCTCCAGTGTTGCTCGCTCTTCCTTTAAAATTTTAGCTACTGTACAAAGAGTGGCGCAAAAGCCCCTTGACGCTGGATGTTTAACCAGTTGCCCCTTGTGTGCAGTGATTGTTACTCCATTCTGTATTACGACATTGACAAGCAAAGCGACCATCTTCCGTTTGTCTGTGACGAACTTCCTGTACCTGAGGGGCGGTTTTGAACAAGTTATTGCCCTTACTAATTAACTAAAACAATTTCACATTAATAAACTTGTGACGTGGCCTAATCGGCCTGCACATTTAGTCTCTTAATCACCTCGTACGGTGTGCTAAGTACAGCTGCATCATTAAAAGCTACACTTCCGTTGCTTTTGTTTATTTCTGTTTATGTTTTGAGGTTATGGATGAAACATTGTCAGTGTCACTTGCTTTCGTCTTTATGTTGTCGTATTTCATTATTAATAGGCTAGGGGGCAGCAGCGGTCGACCCTGTTAATGTCGGAGTAGCAAGTCCATGACTTTTATTGCAGTTGGTCGAGTGTGGCTTTGGTGGGGGGGGGGGGCAGAATTGTGCGTTTTCTGTGATACAGTTTCGGCGGAGAGGAAGGGGAGGTAAAGTGGGCACCGACCAGGAAACGGATATATAGCAGGGTGTCGAATTGTAGGTGGTGGTGGTGGGAGGGGTGATGAATTTCCAGGTTCTTCGCGGTTGATCATCGTATTATAGCTTCCGTCTCTGATTCTTCTTCTTCTTCTTTTCCTTTTAGATATTTATTTTATTGCTTTTTCCTGCTTCTGTAACTGACTTACAACGCCTCGCTGACCGTTAAGAATCCTCCCTCAAATAAGTACGTTATGCACCCTCAGATATATCTGATCTCCTCTCATATCTTTTCATTATGTGCTCAGAAATTAATAGAACGTCATGTCTTGTAGTTTGGTGGATACGTACCGACGTTTCGAGAGAACATTGTCTGAAAATTTGTGGTAGAAGAGGAATCCGTGGCCGACAGTATGGCACCAGATACAGAGGAGGATTCGACCGGTCAGAAAGAGGACCAATGTAAATCGTTGACCCTTGTAAGGGCTGTATTCAGAATGTCCTAACTTCTTCACAATGTTATACCTTCTCCGCCCATCTTAGTATCAAGTAGTATTTGGTTTTCCGACAAATTGTGGCGCTGCAGGTCGTTACGATATAATCGGTGTGTTAATGTTCTAATTGTGAAAGACAGTTCCAAGCACAAAACGAGGAATTTGTTGTGAGCTCTGTAGAAGCATTATGTAAAGGTAAAGTTCACCTTAGAACAGGCCACGAAGGCCCAGAGGGGAGAAGAAGTATAACTCTACTCTTACTTTAACCTCGACGCTAGATGAGGTGGGTGGTCGACACCACGCCCCGGCCGCTTTACCCCTGGGAAAGACCCGTGCCTATTGTACAGGAGGCCGGGTTAGCCCCAGGGCCGGTCTCGACGGTGCGAAAAATCTTACCTCCCACCGGGATTCGATCCCCAGACTGTCCAGCCCGTAGCGAGTCGCTATACCGACTAAGCTATCTCGGCCTACAGAAGCATTATGTGCCTAAATATATGTCGAGAGGTCTTTGTTCTGCGCTGTAGACAGTGGTTTTGAGTTACAGCGTACTGTGTTATTTGTGTGCTGTCATTCTGTGACACAAATTAAAAACTCCTAATTGTCTTTAATCAGTCTTCTGCACGTTGTCATGAGGCCTTCTACACGTTCATCATGTTGTGTGATGGGACATACTTCGGACAAAAATCTAGACGTGGGTTCAAGTGGTGAAATATAAAATGACAGATCACAAACAGCAGCAAAATGTGGAATATATCAACTATTTGGGTAGCATATTGACAAATGCTGCAATATGTACACGTGAAATTAAATCAGGTGTTGTCATGGCAGTAGCAGCATCCACTAACAAGAATGTTTTCATCAGCAAATTGGACTTAATTTTAAGGAAGAAAGTACTGAAGTGCAACATGCGGAGTGTAGCTGGTAAGGTGCTGGAACTGGGGCGCTGGAGTATTGTCCGAGTTGCAGGCTTGAGCCTGCAACTCGGACAATACTCCAGCCTAACTGCACCTAACCTCCAACATACAGCAAACCAAGAACGATACGACCAGTGTGGTAATCAACAGCATAGTCGCGAGCTCCTGGTGATGGGCACAATAATGCCCGTAACATGTTAAGCCTATAAGAAGTACACTAAAATAACAAGTGGCATCTAGTTGGTTTTTTATACTTCAGTTTAGTATTAAATAGATTCAAGGAGCAAAGGAATATCTTACATACAATGAAATGGAGGAAGGCTAAGTGGATTGGACACATCTTGCGTAGAAACTGCCTTCTCAAGCACGTTGTTGGAGGAAAGATATAGGGTAGAGATGGGAAGACGAGGGAGAAGACGTAAGCAGCTGCTGGATAAGAAGATACTGGAATCTGAAAGAGGAAGCACCAGATAGCACTGTCTGGAGAACTCGCTTTGGAAGAGGCTATGAACGTGCCGTGACTGTACGCATACCACATGATTGTGTATAGAAATAGCAAGCTTATATTCATATATATATATATATATGTCATACGTTATGCTATATGTTGTAGTACATGAGCCGAAAAACATCCAAAAGTTATCTCAAAAGGAAGCATTATTATGGTCTACGAAACTATTGGCAGTAAAGTAATTAATGAAAACGTAATGAATATTTTTTAATCAAGTCATTTTACATGTTATGTTCAGCTGTGTTTGTGATATGTGTACTGTTAACATTTGGTACGCTTCTGAGTTTGCCCACTTGGAACTCGCAATTAATGGACCGTCTGTGCCGAAACGTGAAGACAGCTAGGGGTGTCTCCCTACAAACAGTGCATTTCGTTGGTTTTTAATTTTTTATAACTGGTTCCGATAAACATGAAACTATTTTTTGCTTCTTTATTTGTTACTCGCTTTTTTTTTATTTACCCCTTACTACCTTCCGTACTTCTATCTTCCCTTCTCGTGTCCTACCGTCCTTTCTTTTCCTTATTTCCTCTGTTTAGAGTTTCCCACAGGGTTGTTGATAGAAATTATAATTTCACATGTTATCCCATATCTACTAGTGAACAGTTGTCGGCGTTTCAGAGGACCGTAATGCCTACATCTTCAGGGTCCATCAGTCCAAGAAGAGTGGACTCTTAAAGATTTTGAAGATTGAGTCAGCACATTCGTCCGAAACGCCGGTAACCTGCCTATCGTCGAGGACGACCTGCATCCACTTAGGCTTAGTTTTCTTACCTCCCTTTTTGTTACCTTTGACCCTTGCTCTCTACCTGCTACTCACTATAACTTGTCTTCCCTTTGTCTACAGACAGAAGGCCCCCAGACACCCCGACCACTCCATAACACCAAGAAGGAAGAAAGCCTGCTTTCTCTTCTGCTGCCTTCCCCATTCAGTGGGTCCATCTGGACAGCAGTCATCTTTCTCGTGGGATGGCGTTTCCTAGCCAGAAGTGGTTGATGAGCCACCGCGAGAGGCCACCGCTGTTTCATACTAGTACAGTGACGTCTGTTTTTTTCATCAGTCATTTTTTGTCGTTTTTTCTTAAATATCAGTTAAAGTAGTTTTAGTTCCAAGTGTTATGTTGCTTGTAAGTTTGTGTAGAATATAAAGCAGTTTATTGTTTTGTTTTATTTCTTTTGTCTTGTTTCCAAAGATAAATGACCTGATAATCAAACATTGATCTCATTAAAGTGTTTCTGTTTGTTTTTTGTGAAGATTGATGTACAGGGTGGTTTACCACAAGGATGCTGTGTTACTAAGATGTGGACAATATTTGAGGGAAACACCCTGTAACAGACATTTCGCTCAGGAATAAGTAAAATTGGTTTTTAGTTTGTCTGCCAGTACTAGTGTGTTTTGAGAAGTGATATTTGCAGATTAATTTTGTAAAAATAACAATAATCATAACATTCATAATTCTATATTATATTTTCGTGCTTATTGGGGGAATATATTTTTGTCCGTATATAATGACTTGTGTTTATATTTTCTAAATATACAGTGGAATTGTACACCAGCGCATGATGTTTGGCGCGAAAGGAAAGTTTTCATTATGATCTCCTAGGTAGAGTAGATAACATTGTGTGATTTGAGACGGAGGGGAGACGTAATGACGGCCGATAACAGGGTCCAGCGGTGGCATTACTGTGTCTTCCGCCCGTCGTCTCTTTCACACAGAATCCATCAAGTTTCTTTCTGTATATATGTTCGCATAGTGCTACTGTAATACGACATATTGTAAAAATATTTTGTGTTCTAAGGGGCAGGTCTCAGAAGTAATGGAAGAACAAATCATGTCATTACGTCATTCATCGGAGAAGTTTGGTTACTTGCTCAAGAAATTTCGAATATGCTGGTTTGAAGCAATAAAACCAACTGATAGTTCCTGAGTGTTTAGTACCAAAATATGTCTAAAGCATTCCCTTTTTTTATGTCATACATACAGACTTCCATTTCATGTGTGACGCAATACTGTAATAATTTTTGTAAAATTCATCCGGTTGTGCTACATCGTACCAATCTTGACGTACGAACAACAAATTGTATTATTTTCCTCAGTACATGCTACACGTTTCGGCCCTACTGACTGTCCTCAGGGATTTAAATACAGGATTTTAAAACTCAAAAATAAAATGCATATATATTTTGAATTTGTGAGTCTCACTAATTATATGATATGGTATGATATATGATATGATATATTTGTTAACTGCAATTCGGTTGACACCCGGTGGCAGTAGTACTACACACAAACAATACATAGAACAACTCAGTGAAACAGAATACATAGAACATACATAACATTAAGAATACATAAACATTACAATAAGAACACATAACAATAAAAATACATAATTTACAAAATTAAACAGAAGCATACAAAACATACAACCATATATATATATATACAGCCATAAAAATTAAACAAAAAAATATTAAAGAATGTGATAAACGAAAAAGTCATATAAGCAGCAAATTTTAAGTTCATGGTTCCGTGCATCGTAATTCAGTATTAAATAAAATCCAACCAGATGCAACAGTACGCAGTCCAATTTATTTTATTACAAAATCACTCTACATGTTTCGGTTGTCACCGCACCCATCGTCAGTAGTACAGTTTTTAGTACTCCTGATGATGGGTGCGGTGACAACCGAAACATGTACAGTGATTTTGCAATAAAATAAATCGGACTGCATACTGTTGCATCTAGTTGAATTTTCATTTAATATAAGCAGCAAACTTTATGTGATCTATTTATCTTCTAATAATGTTAGACACCCTGTTACTAAGACTTTCACTACACTTCACTACACTTCATTATACTTCACTACACTTCATTACACTTCACCTAACTAGAAGTCATAATAATCTTTGTGCAGCAATTACAATATAAACTCGAGAAATATAAAAAAATGTTCACGTTTTAATTACTGAAAAAGGTTATTATGACTTGTGCAAATTTGAGTTAGTTTAAACGTTTTATTCTAAGTTTTGAACGACATTTATTTAATGCCTCAGGGCGGTCACTACTGCCGAAACCAGCAGCATGTGTTGACAAGCCTAATAAAATTCGTTGTGGCCTGAGAGCAGCATGTTTGTCAATTTTAATATGGAACATTTGTAGTTTGCTGGCGTGTGGGCGTAACGCCGTGCAGTCTGGTATCAATTCAGCAGTTTGCAAGGAAGTAGGGTGTCATTCTGCAGCACTGGTGATTTGCTACCAAACTGGCCGATGTCACAGCCTACAAGACTGTAATCTTCACAAAAACTGGAGTGATAGCCTCAAATGTCACAAAGCAAAAGCAGTTAACTTCTGTAGGCAAAAAAAAAAGTCTTGCTGTTTAGTTGAATTAAGCGAAACAATTTGTAATAAATATAGATAGGGGGAAAAAAAGCTAAGTTGTGTTCTGTTCAGTATTATTGCGTCTTGTCAAAAAATGATTATCTAGTTGTTCAGTTGATTTCATTTTGTAGTGATGTTGTTAGGTGCGAAATAGCGGACAGTAGGTCATTTGACATCAGTTACATAGAATTTTAGAGAGAGTCATTACTGATATCCTCTCTGCTGTTATCATTCGACTCTGATTAGATGATTTCCGGTTAAGTAATTAGATATCCCTCTCGCTTGTGATGGAAGCTAATATGACGTAATGCATTACAAGTCAAGGCCTATTACAACATAACTTGATTGTTCGTAACCCAGATACTGCCAAAACAATAGTGTAATTCCAATTTTTGAAATTGCACCAAGTTTGCATGTAAATAAGCTTTCTAAGAATAGGTTTATATATATAAATAATATAAACATAAGAACATATATTTTAAGAGAATTAAATGATATAAAATGTATGTATCAAAGCTACCAACTGTGAAAAGAGAATGTAGATTCCGTGGCTGGACCCGTTTGCAGGCACACCGAGAGCACAGTCTGGTAGTAGCTTTGAGCGACGCGCAAGGTTTATTGAAGTGAGAAGCAGTAATGGCGTTCATTTTATTCCAGTCATAGCTGATCCTCAAGTTGTTACACGTCTTCACGTTTTTCGACATTTACCTCCTCCGTTAAGGGGCACAGAATAACTCAAGTATTAATTCAAAATCTAATGCAATTTAATACGCCCTAGATTGAAGTTCCCACTCGAAATTTTGAAGTTGGGTTCAAAAAGTCACCCGCCCATTGTTAAACTCGTTTCGTTTCGTAGAGGCTATAAATATGATAAACAATTACCGGCATATCACACATTTTTCGGAAATTACATTTCTCACTTGCCACGATACAGCATTTGCTTACGAAATTACACGTTGCAATCCGCTGCCAATCAGCCGTCTTCATATAAAATTGTTTTGCCAACACGAGTGCATATGATTTTTATAACCTAAGTATAACAAACACTGTTACGTCGACAACGTTATATAGACATCGTTGTGTACACAGCAGTGCGTAGCAGATGGCACACACCAGACTTCCACGTAGTCACTAGTGACTTCTAAGAATTTGTCCCACCTTGGCCTTAAGGCTGGTATCCCGGCACAGAAGAAATAGATGGATCACAGCTTACTTCACGTCGGCGTCTGTTGCAAATCGCTTGACAAGTCAGGTGTTTCTTAAGGAGTCTAAAGAGATGGAAGTCAATGGGCGCGAGACCAGGACTGTAAGGAGATTGATCCATAACCTACCAGCCGTGTCGTCGTAACCACTCAGAAGTTCGGTTGGTTGTATGGGGCTTAGTGACTTCCATCTTTGGACTACATAAGAAGCTCCAGACTGGCGAGTGATTTGCAACAGATGCCGACGTGAAGCAAGCTGTCATCCGAGACATTTCTTATGTGCCGATATAGAAGCCTTGGTGCCATGGTGGGACAATTGCTCAAATGTCAGCTGTGACTATCTGTAAGTCTGATGTGTACCATCTGCTACCCATGTGTCACGTATAGGCTACATCGAATTCAGAATAAAATTGTATTTTTTGGAAGTTTCTTGTAAAAACTAATGTAGTTTCAATAAATGAAAATATTTTGGGTCTTTGAGCACATTGCCTTACAGAATTGAACAATCTCGAATGTAATGGGAAGTTAACGTCTGTCGTGGTAACTGAAGCATAAAATCCAACTAGATGCCACTTGTTACTTTATTATGCTTATGTTAGGCTCAGCATGTTTCGGGCACCGTTATGCCCATCATCAGGAGCTCACGACGATAGCGTTGGTTACCACATAGGCCGTCTGGTTCTCGAGTTGCTGCTGGTTGAAGGTTAAGTGCAGGCAGGATGGATGAGTGTCCGGACCGAAGGCTGTACAGCCATCGGTCCGGACACTCATCCATCCTACCCGCACCTAACTTCCAGCCAGCAGCAACTCGAGAACCAGACAGCCTATGTGGTAACCAACGCTATCGTCGTGAGCTCCTGATGATGGGCATAATGGTGCCCGAAACATGCTGAGCCTAACATAAGCATTATAAAGTAATAAGTGGCATCTAGTTGTATTTTATTCGTCAGTTATCAATATGATGCACGGTCCAATACACATTAAACCTCTATCGTGGTATCTCTGCGCACCCATTATCCGAGCAATACTGTTTCTCACGCCTTATCAGTAAGTAGTGTTGCTGAGGTGTTTAAATACCGAATTTCAACAGCTGTTGCAGGCAATGACTGCCATGTTTAAACACAGATCTTTGAAAGGTTCCTTCAGACAGTGTAGGTGTGTGGTCAGGACCAACACGGCCACGGAATCTCCGCACATCAAAGCGTCTCTGTGATTTCTTTGCTATTAGCATTGAGAAAGCTAATGGCAATAGATACTGTCCTGTTTTCAATTGATCTCTGTGGATTTACAGTTGTGGACACTTCATATTATTATTATTATTATTATCGTTCTTTGATTTACGTTCGTGTTATTTTTTATTTACTAGTCATGTAGTTGTTTTCTTTTCCTGTGTGTCTAGACTAGATTAGACTGAAACCAGGTATGGATCATGAAGAATTCAAATGACCAACACAGTATGTCTTCAACAGCTCCTGGTTTCTATATTATAGCTGCATGTGCTTAATAGTGTGACCTTTCCTGTTTTTCTGTTTTGTATATCTCTCTATTATTTCAAAACATGTTAAATTGGAACAATCATTTATCAGTTATGATTTGTGGGGAAGTTGTGCAGTTGTGTGATGGTTACTGTATTCTATATCTACTTAAAAACACTTGAGTATTAAAGTCAGTAATAATGCCTGGCATTAAAAGCCTACCATTTTAAATTACAGTCTTTATTCCATATGCATGACATGTCAGTACAAAAGCATAAGCATAAGCATTTTTAAATGGATTTAAATTGCTGATGTCACTGTTTGACTGGTCATTATTCACGTAACCTTTCGAGAGGTAACACAGTACTTAGATTGTCACGCAAAACAACATTTCCTAATTGTATGAGCAATCAAGTGAGAGAACTTGATGGACGAGGGAGTGACAATTTGCAGTCTGGTATCAGTGTAACTGGTATTACCACGATACATGCATAATTTAATAATTTTTATTAAATTAATATAAACTACAAACACGGCTTTGTCATCTTATTTTAATCTACTTAATACGTGGGAAATGAAGAAATTACGTGGGTACATTAATTGTGTTTCTTCTTAATGCAGAGAATATGAGACACTGAATCAGAAACTTGCTACAAACTTACGGGACTCTTGATCCAACATTTACGAAACTTGTGCTCTGAATCTTGATGTATACACCGTGCAGTCTGTAAAATTTTAGTGTATCTGCCCAACAAACGCACAATATATGTTAACAGTTATATGTCTCTTATAGCACTGCTACATGTTTCGGTGTTTATACGGCATCCTTATGGAGTCTTTTATTATATAAGTTAAAGTTACAAAACTAATAATTTATTAATAACAAAATTCATAAATTATTCATATGTAACTTTAGCGCACATAATAAATTCCCTGAAGATGACGTATAAACATCGAAACACGTAGCATTGCTACAAGAAACAGATAATTGTTAATATATATTGTGCATTTATTGGACAGATAAAGTAAAACAGTTCTCTGAAGTTAGCGAGAATACTTGATTTCGAATTTTAGGAGCACAAAACATGTTTTTTCCTTTAGAATCTCCTTCAGTGAAACTCTATGAAGGATCTTGACTCTTGGCAAGTGCTTGGCAGCAGACATGTTAACCCAGACTGGAGTTCAGTTGCAGTAACATGGCATTCAGTACATTCGAAGCATATTTTGAAGAGAGCAGCATGGATACTTTCCTGTTTTTGGCAGTGACGTTAAGTCTTCAGTGTGTAACGCGGGGGGGGGGCACTTTTCCCGGCAGTAATGTGGCCCTTAATCTGCCACAGATTAAGAATGGACTACTCACCGTTTCTACTGCCGCGTATATCGTCTTGGCGTGGTGCTTAAATAAGCACGAAAATTACATAATTGCTTACCTTCCCATAACAAGCCAGGCCAGAGCACCCGCCACTGGGCATTGTTAGAGACTATGTGTATATGCTACATAATTTGATACATAAATATTGGACAGCAAGTGCCATAATATGTGTGAAAATGCTGTAGAAATTTATTTGTAGAAGGAATCGAACTGCCAGTTGCACAAAGTATCCTTTCAGTCTCGTGATGAGTTGTTGGCATGATGGGATGAGAGTATTGACATGTCAGTGACATCATCACCTTAAACTGTAGTGTACTTCTATATATATATAGTATTATGTTTCGTGTTTTAAATATGATAGATATAAGTTAAATTTGTTGAAAATATAAGAATTCTTTTTTTTTTTGTCGTTTTTTGTTTCATTTCGTCAACATTTTTAAGTCTTTTAGCAAAGCAAAGGGTGAAATTAAAAAAAATTTATATATAAATGTTTAAAAAAAATATTTCGCCATCTCTGTGTCTTGCTAAAACTACCGAAAGTCTTTCATATTTGTACAGTTTTTTCACTTTTATAAATAGTTACTTTTTCAAAATAAATGTCAATATTACACCAAATTAGCGAATGGTGTACCATACCTTAGTGTTTCATTGCGTACCACCACCATCACGTTTTCCTATGTTTACTCCTTACAGACCTGTGGGCCCGGTAGCTCAGTCGGTACAGCGACTGACTATGGGCTGGACGGTCCGGGATCGAATCCCTGTGGGGACGAGATTTTCCGCCCTTCCAGACCGGCCCTGGGGCCCACCCAGCCTCCCGGGTCTTTCCCGGGGGTAAAGTGCGGCCGGGGCGTGCTGCTGATCACTCACCCCCTTCTGGTGCCGCGGTCATGGAAGAGTAGAGCTATACCTCTACCCATCCTCTGAGCCACACCGGGCCTGTAACGGGATCACTTTACCTTTTTATTTTTTACTCCTTAAAGACTAAGTGACAGTACTTTCCTACCCAGTGATCCCCGATTTATGAAAGAGCATTGCTTTTGCAAGGTTTCCAGGCTTCGCCCGTTTATCCTTCTAGTAAGAGCAACACGTAAATGAAGATGAGTGTGGAGCGTTGGTGGAATGATACTGACAGGAGAAAACCGAAGTACGCGGAGAAAAACGCGACCTAGTGTCATTTTATCCACCACATTTATCACATGGACTGACCGAGATTGATCCGGGGCTTCTGCGGTGAGAGGCCAGACGCTAACCACCTGAGCCGTGGCACAACTAACAGGACGTAAGATAAACCTGAAATATGTTTAAGTATTCAGTCCGTACCGCGCAGTAAACACTTGTCGTCTTGGTTATAAAAACCAGTCAGTTAATGCTGTATGGTGAAATAATCGCTGTTTGTTCTCACATCCACACAAATACACTGTGTGGGCAGAACGGAGAATTTTTTTAACGTAAAAACTGGTGGTACATATAGTAACCACTGGTTTGTAGATACGTACCAACGTGTCGGAGGAACTTGCTGTCCCCATTTTCAGGTTATGGAAGTTTAGGCGGTTTTATTAAGCGTCAGTACGTATCAAAAAAATGACACGGTGTTCCGACTTGATACTACGCACGGTGAAACCCTCAAATCCCACACAACGGAAACTAAAGACAAACTAGGCGGAGAGAACCGTCATTCCAATTATTTACCTTTTACCGACTTCATGTACCGCCAGGTTTAACTTTCACAAATTCTACATTCTGCCAACACAGTGCATTTGTATGTGTTGTGTGAATCTGAGAACAAAACAGCGATAATTTCCCTATACAGCATTAACTGACTGGTCTTTATAACTGAGACGGAATGTGTTTACTGCGCGGTACGGACTGAGTCTTTTTATATAGATGAGGACAAGATACATATTTAAGGCCACACGGTTAGTCGCCAGCCTCTCACCGCGAAGACCCGGGATCGAACGTAAGTCACTCCATGCGAGGTTTGTGGTGGGCAAAGCGGCACTCGGACAGGTTTCTCTCTGTGTACTTCAGTTTACCCCTGTCAGTATCATTCCGCCAGTGTTCATTATTGATCCATTCAACAGCAATTGATAGCGTCAGACCAAACACGCACATACAGAAAGAAAATAAACAAAATGACTTATTTGAAAACTTGCGTCTTACAAAGCCATGGGCACATTACCGACGTTTTGATGGAATAGTTTGCCTCCCTCTTCATAAGTCAGAAGCACCAATATCTATCATACCTCCATGCCTTACGATACCATAAAGGATACAGGAGATACATGGTCATTATATATAAGATCCATCCTTCCGATTTACGGTTGTAATATCACCACATTTAATTAGTCGCAGCCAAGTTAGTAGGTACAGCAAAACTCCATTTATCCGGACCCTGGTTATCCGGATCGCCAATTATATGGATCGGCTTAGTCCTTCCGGTAAATTTATCGAGAATTCTACAAAACTAACTTGCCTTGAAATTACCGGTTATCGGATCAAGTACAGTACAGTGTTATGGTTTCTATAACTGCAAAACAGGCATGGTCGAAAGGTTTAGACTCAGGTATGTACTGTAAATAGTAAGGGCAGAACTTTAGACTGTCATTGTAGTCTATATTCAAAGACAAATCCAATTATCCGGATTTTCCGCATATCCGGATGGCTTGCCGTCTCAATTATTCCGGATAAGTGGTGTTCTACTGTTTATTGATGACCCGTCCATAAGAATACCCTTCAAGCCCCGAACGTTGACCAGGTTACCCACAAACAACTGGCGTGGTAACCCTTTGAATTAGCTACAAGTGCTTCCTATCACAGCATCCCTGATCTACCGGCCTTTCTTTCGATTCCAGACAACATCTACATTTGCTTCACTACTTTAGTGAGGGAAATGGCAGAAAATGAGACAGACGGAGACGAAGCAAGGCGATTCGGAGTGCAAGAAGTAAGATTTAGAAGGCCTTTATGTATCATCAAGAAAGGTTAGCGCGATTAACAGTTATTTTAGTTACTAGGCGAGATAGGTATGGCGTGAAGCGCGCATGCGAGAGTTGAGAAATGCATAGAGAGGCGTAGTTAGAGATGCATAAGTTCGTTCATTCATTCATTCATTTTGCAGTCTGTCTTACGAAATGTCCATAATTTCTTCCATAGCGAATTCTCCACAGACTGAGATCTAGTGCTTCCTCTTTCACTTCCCAGAATTCTTTGTTTCCCTTAACGTCATCCAGTAGCTGGTGACGTCTTTTTTCCTCGTCTTACCATCTCTTTCATCCTACCCTACATCTTGGCTTCAATAACGTATTTTAGAAGGTAGTTCCTACGCAAGATGTGACCAATCCAGTTCGCCTTCATTCGTTTTATTGTTTGTAAGGCAGTCCTCTCCTCCTTGACCATTTATAATACTTCTTCATTTGTCATCCCAACTGACTCTGTCCATCCTGCTCCAGCACCACGCTTCACAACTTTCCAGGTATTTCTGATCTTCTTTCCAAATTGTCAAAGTTACAGCACTGTACAAAGCTACACTCCGCATGCAGCACTTAACTGCCTTCCTTAAATTTAAGTCCAATTTGCTGCTGGATAGGGTCTACTTGTTGGATGCTACTTTTTCCATGGCAACTCTGGGTGTAATTTCAAGGATGTGTAAGTGTGTATACTGATTTCATCTGTCTGTGGACAGGTTACACGTTATGGCGATCCTAATAACCGTCCGTACAGTATTTCACAGCTTCAGTACCAACCCTGATGAAATAACTACGGTAACTTATTGCCATCGGTAACTGCACGTCACTTTAAAGGGAAGAAATATAAAAATAGACTTATTACAAATAATCGTTAAAAGTCGGAAGGTCACGGGTTCAATCCCCGACGGTGTCATTGGAGTTTTTCATTGACATAATCTTTCCGGCCGCACTATGGCCCTGAGGTCGAAACAGGCTCTAACAGAAATGAGTAACAGGTGTATTTCCTGGGGGGGGGGGGGAAAAGGCGACCGCTGGGTAGGGCTGACAACCTTACCACATTGATGTGCCGATTGTCTTTAAATCTGGGAGCCTCAGCCTCCTGGAACCCTCAGGGCCTGTCCAGGCCTGTAATGGGATTGCTTTACCTTTACCTTTACCCTTTTTGCACAGAATTGTGGATAAAAAAATAGGTGTCATTGTTTATTGTAACATAACACGACTATCGCTCCATACGGCAATTCTTCTTTACTCTGTTACTGTGGATGTAGCCATTTACTGTGGTAGTAACATGGCCGGTCCCGGCCAGCTATTCCATCGGTGCATTATGCCAGCTCCGGAAGCCGACTAACTCTACTGCTGGAAGCATAACCCCAGTCAGTATTAATTCAGTGTTTTCTTAATTTCCACCGGCGCATGAATACTGGAAGTACATACATTGACAAGAATATGGTAGCCATAATGATGACGTAACGTTCTACGTCACTTTCGGATAATGAAGCAGCCTCGAAGAAAGTTTTGACACATTTGGCAATTTTCAGGTAAGGCATCGATCGCCGTTGCGTTATCAGTACTTAGGGAAAGTATATATTTCTATTTCTATGGTAAAACCAACTAGATGCACCAATGCTTCAAATTCATTTTATTTTGGAATGACACTCTACATGTTTCGAACGGCCTTTCCGTCCATCAACAGGAGTTCAAGACTGTACATACAGCAACAGGCATATGTCAAACAGGTACTGCTGTCTGCTTTAAGCAGACAGCAGTACCTGTTTTGTTGCTGTATGTACAGTCTTGAACTCCTGATGATGGACGGAAAGACCGTCCGAAACATGTAGAGTGTCATTCCAAAATAAAATAAATCTGAAACTTTCGTACATCTAGTTGGTTTTACTATAGAAATAATATTACGATGCACGGCCCTATGAACGTCAAACTTGACTATTACAATATAATCCCCACAAAATAATTTCTATTTAATCTGTATTATTTGACCTTATTACCTTATGTAAATTTATAATTAAATTTCGCATTTTATATTTCATATCCTAACGTACTAAAAATAATTTATGTCAATGAGATCTCCTATTTGAAAACATTATAAATTTTATATCAAAAATCCTCTAAGTCACAGCCTGAAGAAGGCTTTAGGAAGAAAGCCGAAACACGTAGCTGTCATGATGTCTTAATCATCTTTTAAACATATGTTATGCAATAAAAGTTGTATTAGACAGTCAAGTTATATACATTCTCTAAATATCTTGTCAATCTGATACTCCAGAAGACAGGTAAAAAGGTAAACTGCTTGCATGTAGAAGAGTCTTTATTGAGAAAGTGACGGTTCTTCAACCAGTCAAACGCCTCGCTTTCGATAAAAATCCGAAAGTTCACTACCCTGTTTACAGCAGCCCAACACGTATCCCTATCCTTAGCCAGTTCAATGCAATCACACCACACATCTTATTTCTTGAAGCTGTATTTGTAATCTTAATACTGATGTACGAGAAGTGGTGTATTAAACGTTGGTTTCAATAAGACAAGTACTCTTTTTAATATTATCTTCCCATATACGTATGGGTGACCGCCTCTGTGGTCTAGTGGTCAGAGTTTCTGGCTACAGATACAGAGGTCCCGGGTTCGATCCCCGGCGCTATCAGATTTATCTGAGTAGTAGTGGGTCTGGAACGGGGTCCACTCAGCCTCGTGAGGTCAATTGAGGAGCTACTTGAATGAAAAAAGTAGCGGCTCCAGGTCTAGAAAACAGAGATTAACGGCTGTGGGG
>Ga0131853_10009228_pt1 | contig 18033 bp, 14 predicted proteins | sample TergutLab28metaG_FD_92764 | JGI IMG/M metagenome (GOLD analysis project Ga0131853, IMG submission 92764) | Labiotermes labralis P1 segment gut microbial communities from Petit-Saut dam, French Guiana - Lab288 P1 (version 2) (version 2) | ecosystem: Host-associated > Arthropoda: Insects >... | reverse complement strand
TTGCTCGGGCTCACGGCAGTTCCGACCCCCGGCTCGCACGGTTCGCGGGTCTCGCCGGCGTGGGGGACGGCCGCGGAGCACGGTACGGACCGTCCGGCCTTTCGGTCAACACTCGGGACTAAAGAGGCGACGACCCAACACCACGGCGGCGAAACGTCGCTGTGTGCTGCACAGCAGCTGCTCGGCCTGCATTACAGAGCGGGGAATCAATAGTCCCGAGACTTGACAGAATCCGCACCCCGCGCCGACGATACGGGCATGGCAGATCGACGCGGAGCCGCCCTGCAGCGCCTGCGCGGGGCTCACGAGACGGCGCTGCTCGCCGAACTCCGGCGCTCCGGCGGCCTGAGCCGGAGCGAGTTGATCGAGCGGTCGGGCCTGTCGCGCACGACCGTCTTCGCGATCGTCTCCGACCTGCTGGCCAGCAAGACCCTGGTGGAACGCCCCCGGGCGGCGAGCGGCGGCACCGACGGTCAGGACCCGGCGGCGCAGGGCGCGTCGGGTGCGGGGACGTCGGCCGCCCGGGGCAGGCCGGCGATGTCCGTCTTCCTCAACCCCCGCGGCGCGCAGCTCATCGGCATCGGGCTGCTGCGCACCCGGCTGCAGATCGTCATCGCCAACCACGCCCATGAACTCGTCAGCAGGTGCACGGTGCCGCTCGCGGCCGAGGCGGGGCCGGGCGAGCGGGTGGCGGCGGTCGGCGCCGCGGTGGACGCGATGGTCGCCGCCCACGGCATCAGCCTCGCCGCGGTGGCCGGCGTCGGGCTGGGCCTGCCGGGGCTGGTCCGCCGGCGCGACCAGGAGCCGCCGGACGCCGCGTCCGCCGAAGCCCGCATCGTCTCCGCACTCGGCGAGCGCTTCGGCACGCCGGTGCTGACGGACAACAACACCCGGCTGGCCGCCCTCGCCGAGACGACCTGGGGCGCCGCACGCGACCTCTCCCACATCGTGTACCTGCAATGGTCCGACCGGGTCGGCGGCGGCCTGGTGATCGACGGCCGGCTGGTACGCGGTGCGCACGGCGCGGCCGGAGAGATCGGGCACACCAGTTGCGATCCGCAGGGGCCGCCGTGCTACTGCGGGGGCCGCGGCTGCCTGGAGGGCGTGATCGGCCTGCCCGCACTGGTGGACCGCTGCCGGGCCCGCGGCGTGGACGTCCGTGACGGCGCCCACCTGCTGGCCCTCGCCGCCTCCGGACAGCCGGCCGCCGTCGACGTGGTCCGCGAGGCGGCCGCGACGGCCGGCCGGGTGCTGGCCGGGCTCGCCGTGCAGATCGACCCCGCCGCCGTGATCGTGGCCGGCGAACTCGCCGGGCTCGGCGCACCGGTGCTGGCCGCGGTCCGCGAGCAACTGGACACGCTGGCGCTGCCCGGCGCCGCGCTCGGCATCACCGTCGCCGCGTCCCCCCTCGGAAGCGAAGCAGCCGCGCAGGGCGCCGTCGCCATGCTGCTGCGCGCGGCCGGCAACGCCCCCGACGGCCTCGCATCGGCGGGTGCGGCATGAGCGCCTGCTGCGGCCCGGGAACCCCGGAGCACGGTGACGCCGGCACGCTCGCCGCCCCTCCCCGCAACCACGTGGTGCCCGAGCGCGAACGCCCGGACATCCTGCGCGGGATGGTCGTCGTCCCGGGCGGGCCGTTCCTGATGGGCGGCGACGACCCGGACGCGTTCCCCGCGGACGGCGAGGGGCCCGTCCGGGAGGTGCGGGTCCGCACGTTCCACATCGACGCCACCTGCGTGACCAACGCGCGCTTCGCGGTCTTCGCCAAGGCCACCGGCTATCGCACCCAGGCCGAACTGGAAGGCTGGTCGTACGTCTTCGGGCCGTTCGTGCCCGCTGCGGCCAGGCACGCCGTGCTCCCGGGATCGGTACCGGGCGCGCCCTGGTGGCGGGCCGTGGCAGGTGCCTGCTGGCGTGCGCCGGAAGGCCCGGGCAGCACCATCGGACAGCGCGGCAACCATCCGGTGGTGCACATCTCCTGGCACGACGCCACCGCGTACGCCGAGTGGGCGGGCAAGCGGCTTCCCACCGAGGCCGAATGGGAGAAGGCCGCCCGCGGCGGTCTCGCGCAGGCACGATTCCCCTGGGGCGAGGAGCTGTCGCCGCGGGGACGGCACCGCTGCAACATCTGGCGCGGCACGTTCCCCACGCACAACACGCGGGAGGACGGCTTTCTCGGCACGGCACCCGTCAACGCCTTCGCACCCAACGGCTACGGCCTGTACAACACATCGGGCAACGTCTGGGAATGGTGCGCCGACCGCTTCTCCCCCGACTGGCACGCCACCGCCCGTCCCGAGACCCGCGACGACCCGGTCGGGCCGTCCGAGGGCGCGAACCGCGTCCTCAGGGGCGGTTCGTACCTGTGCCACCACTCGTACTGCAACCGCTACCGCGTCGCGGCCCGGACCGCCAACACGCCCGACAGCACCACGGGGCACGGAGGCTTCCGCTGCGCGGCCGACGGCTGACGACCGACTTCCGACGGCCGACTTCCGACGGCCCGTCATAGCCACGCGATCGCAGTGGCTCCGACGTCATCCCCGGGTACTCCGGTACGCGGCGAGACCGCAGGGGTGGGGCGCCGTGCGCACCTCCCTCGGGGGCGTGCGCAGCGGGGCCGCCCCGCACCCAGGAATTCGCAAACATGTTCGAGCAATGGACGTTTCCTGTGTTAGCGTGCCTCGCCAGTTGGAGCCCGACTTGGAGGTGTCGCGTGGCCGTACGCCACAGACCGAACCGAACACGATCGCTCGTCCGAGGCACTCTCGCCACGATGGTGGCCCTCGCCGCCGGCGGAGCCTTTCCCTCCGTGCTCACCAGCGCGCACGCCGAATCGACGGCGTTACCGACCCTGTCGATCGACGCCCCCGACCGTTACCTTCCCCGCTCCTACAACCTGGAGTCGGCGGGGACGGCGGGCGACCTCAACCTCATGGAGGTCGACGGCAGCAGCGCCTTCACGCCGTACCGCTGGAGCCCCGCCACCGGCGACCCGCAGACCGTGGGCAAGGATCCGGCCGACTCCGCGGCCGAACGCATCGGCGGTCACGCCTCCGACGTCGTCGGCGTCTACAGCACAGCTGACCGGTCGGTGGAACTCAAGGACATGAAGGCGGGTACGTCGGCCCGGTTCACGCTCCCCGAGGGGCAGACGTACCACGGCACATATGGCGACAGTGTCGTGACAGCCACCTGGACGGCCGGCGGCGACGTCGACTCACTGCACCTGTTGCGTCTGCGCGACGGACACCTCACGGACACCCCGGTGACCGGCGAGAACGGCGTGCGCCCCGCCTCGTACCAGGTACTCGGCGCGGACGACGGTCTGCTCGCGATCTTCGTCTCCGGTGACTCGACGGGCCGGATCGGGCTGGTCGACCTTGCTACAGGGAAGATCACCGGCGTACTCAACGGGTCATGGGCCGACGCGGACACGCAGGTGGTGTTCTCCGGGACGTACGCCGCGTGGTTCGATCCGGCGTACGGCGACCAGAAGGTACACCTGCTGCGCCGGGACGCTCCGGGCGGTACGGAGACGACGGTCGGCGTGGCGTCGACGTACGAGCAGCGGTCGTACGTCGCGCTGGTGGGCGACTGGGTCGTCTCGTTGCGGCAGACCGAGTCCTACCGCAACAGCGATGCGCCCAAGGACCGCGGCGAACCGCTGCTGGCCACACCGATCGGCGGGGGCGGGACGAGGACCCTACTGCCGCACGCCCGCCTGGGCGGTGCCTACGGGCTGAACCCGACACCCGACGGCGGCGTCCTGGTCGCGGGCGGCAGTTCGGCGGGCAACTGGGCCGTGCGCAAGGTGAGTCCGCGGGCCAATGGCAGCCTGGGCGTGAGCTCGGTGCGGGCAGTGCCTCCGAAGCCAGGTACGTACGGCGCTGTGACCCTGGCGGCCGGGGACCTGGCGGTGCAGGAGACGGACACCAACTACCTGCCGTCGCTGTACACGCGGCACATCGAACTCGGCGACAGCCCGTCGGCCGGTGAACGCCGCCTGGTGGCCGAGCCGCCGCTGAGCACGGACGGCACAGGCGGCTCCGCGGGCGACGGGGCGTACGCGCTGGGCGACGGCGGCTTCGTCTCTCCGCAGGACAACGGAATCGTGATCCGCTCGAACACCGACGACGCGGTGTCCGTCGCCGCTCCGGGCAACGGCCACGTGGTCGACGCCTCCGGCCGGTACGTGGTCTTCGGGTACGGGTACATGTCGGGCTTCGGGCAGTACCAGCAGTACGTCATCGACCGGGAGAAGGCCGGCGACGACAAGGTGCTGCTGACGCGCAGGGCGTCGGCGGCCGCCGTATGGGGCACAACGTTCTGGACGCCCGGCGACACGAAAGGCACCGTCAAGGCCACCGACCTGAAGTCGGGTACGACCGAGTCCTTCTCACTCGGCAAGGCGTGCACGCCCACGGACCTGCAGGCCGTGGGCCGTTGGGTGTACTGGACGTGCGACGCCACCGGCGACCCCGCGGGCTCCGGTGTCTGGGACCGCACCACGCAGCGCATGATCGACGCTCCCAAGGGAGGCGAACTCGGCGACGGCTATCTCGTCCTGCACGACGAGTCCGCCGGCCAACTCCAACTGGTCGACTTCCACACGCTCGACAGCGTGACAACCCGCGCGCTGGCCGACATCAATGGCTCCATGGCGCACGACTACTACGCCGTCGACCGCTTCGGCGGCGGCGTCGCCTACGTCCCCGGGCGCGGCACACCGGGCGCGATGCGCGCTGTCGGCTCCGGCGTACCCACCTCCTCGCTCTCCGAGATCGAGTCCAGCCCCGAGACGTCCCTCGACCTGCAGTCGGCCACCGACACCAACTGGCACGGCTCTTGGCAGTTGTCCAAGCCGACGGCCCCGGGCGCGCAGGTCGTGATCAAGCACGCGAACGGCAGGATCGTCCGTACGCTCGACGCCGTACAGCACGGCGCGGCGCTCACCGCGACGTGGGACGGCACGGACACGGGCGGCGCGTTCGCGAAGACCGGGCCCTACATCTGGGAGTTGACCGCAGGTCCGCAGGACGGGCAGGGGCCGGAGCTGAAGCTCAGCGGCACGATCACGGTGACGGGCGCGGGCTCCGCGGCGGCGCGCCATGAGTCCAACAGCCTTGCTTCGAGTGGCGGTTACGGAGCGATGTACGGCCGCGAATCGCTCGCCGCGCGCAGGGAGAATTCCATCTGACCGACCGGTTCACCGTTCGGCACATGTCGGTCGCGCCCCCGGCCCGGGAATGGCGGGGGGCGCGACCGACAGCGCGATCAGTGACCAACGGCTCCTTCTCGGGCGGCTGCAGTGCCTCGGCGCAGCGGCCCGAGTGATGTCCCGTTTCGACCTTCCGACTGCAGACAGTCCCTCCGCGCCCAAACGTTGTGCGGCCGCCTACGGCGTATCCGGGGCAGACGTCACCGCGGGCGCGGCCTTCGCCTCTCGCGCTCAGGTGCGGCCGCCCGTCGCGGTGTCGCCGGACAGCCGCTGGGCCCCGTACACCGGGATCACCGACAGCAGGACCAGGACGGCGGCGACCACGTTGACCACCGGGGCCTGTTGGGGGCGGGCCAGGTTGCCGAAGATCCACACCGGCAGGGTCTGCACGCCGGCGCCCGCGGTGAAGGTGGTGACCACGATCTCGTCGAAGGACAGGGCGAACGCCAGCAGGCCGCCGGCCAGAACCGCGGACCTGACGAGCGGCCACGTCACGTCGCGGAAGGTCTGCAAGGGGCCGGCTCCCAGGTCCATCGCGGCCTCCTCGTAGGAGCCGGACACCCGGCGCAGCCGGGCGACGACGTTGTTGAAGACGACGACCACGCAGAACGTGGCGTGCGCGATGATCACCGTCAGCAGGCCGAAGCCCAGGCCGAGCGGGGGCAGCACGGACCGGAAGGCGCTGTTGAGGGCGATGCCGGTGACCACGCCGGGCAGGGCGATGGGCAGCACCACCACGAAGGACAGGGTCTGCCGGCCGAAGAAGGCGTACCGCTGCACGGCGAAGGCGACGAGCGTGCCGAGGACCAGGGCGACGGCGGTGGCGCCGAGGCCGGCGCGGACCGACACCCACAGCGCCGAACGGGCCCCCGCGCTGTGCCAGGCGTCGGCCCACCACCGGCCGGTGATGCCGCTGGGCGGCCAGCCGAAGGCGCGGTCCGGGTTCAGCGAGTTGACGAGCACCAGCAGCAGCGGCAGGTAGATCACGGCGATGCCGAGCGCTGCCGCCGTGCGCAGCAGGTTCCGTGCGGTCCGGGAGAGTCGCATCCGCGGGGTCGCCTCGCCTTCGGTGGGAACGGTCGCCGCGTGCCGGCACGGCTGCGGGTCGGGATCGGGATCGGAGTCGGAGTCGGGGCAGCGCTTCGGGGCCGGGGGCGCGGCGGCTCACAGGGAGTCGAGCGCGCCCGATCGCCGGATCGCGAGCAGGTAGAGCACCACGACGGCCACCGGAATGGTGCCCAGCGCGGCGGCCAGCGGCAGGTCGAGGGTGACGTCGGAGTAGATGGCGTTGCCGATGAGTTGGGTCTTGCCGCCGACGATCTGGACGGCGATGTAGTCGCCGAGGCTGAGCGAGAAGGTGAACACCGATCCGGCGGCCACCGAGGGCAGGACCAGCGGCAGCACCACCGAGCGGAAGGTGCGCCAACCGCGGGCGCCGAGGTCCGCGGCGGCGTCCAGGACGTCGTCGGGCAGGCCGGCCAGTCCCGCGTGGATCGGCAGGATCATGTACGGCAGCCACAGGTACGCCAGGACGATGATCACCGCGGGGAGTCCGTAGCCGGGTCCGCTCAGTCCGAACGGCTTCAGGGCCCAGTCCAGCGGGCCGCCCGTGGACAGGATGGTCCGCCAGGCGTACGCCTTGACCAGGTAGCTGGCCCACAGCGGGGTGAGCACGGCGACCACCAGCAGGTGGCGGTATCGCGGGGCGGCCACCCGGGCCGTCCAGAAGGCGATCGGGAAGGCCACCACGATGTCCACGGCGGTCACCGCGAGGGCGGTGCCGAGGGTGCGCAGGGCCACGTGCCAGTAGACGGAAGTGGTCAGTACCTCACGGAAGTTGGCGGTGGTCCAGGTCCGGACGACGTCGGAGGTGAAGGGGTCGGTGGTCCAGAAGGCGGACAGGAACAGGGCCGCCAGGGCGCCGAGGTAGGCCACGATCAGCCAGGCCAGCGGGGCCGACAGCAGCAGCGCCAGCCGGAGCCGGGGCCGCCGGTGCAGCGCGCGCACGAGGACCTTCGCGGCCCGGCGGCCCGGTGCCGGGCCGCTGGTGGCACCGCCGCCGGACCCGCCACCTGCCGGGAGCGCGTCCTCGGGCCCTGCGCCTACCCCTTGATCGACGTCCACGCCTGCACCCACTTCGCATACGGCACGCAGGTGGCGTCCTTGCGCCCGTCGACGCACTGCGGGATGGGTGTGGTCCAGAACCACACACGCTTGTAGTAGGCGCTCTCCCCGGCGTGGTAGTCGGCGCAGAACGTCCGGTTCGCGGTGTGGTCGCAGGCCAGCCGGTTGGCCGGGGCCTCCCCGAAGTACTCGGCGACCTGCGCGTTGACCTGCGGGGAGACGATCCAGTTGAACCACGCGTAGGCGCAGTTGGGGTGTTGGGCCTTGGCCGAGAGCATCCAGGTGTCGGACCAGCCGGTGGCACCCTCGCTCGGCAGGACGGCCTTGACCGGGACCTTCTCCGACTGCGCGGTGTTGGCGATCACCTGCCAGGTGGTGCCGAGCACCGAGTCACCGCTCTTGAAGGCCGAGACCTCCTTGAGGTAGTCGCTCCAGTACTCGCCGATGTTGGCGTTCTGCTGCCGCAGCAGCGCCACTGCCGCGTCGAACTGCTTCTGGTCCAGCGCATAGGGGTTGTGGATGCCGAGCTCCGGCCGGGTCCGCATCAGGTACAGCGCGGCGTCGGCGATGTAGATCGGCGAGTCGTACGCGGTGATGTGGCCCTTGTACGGTGAGTCCTTGGCGAAGACGGGCCCCCAGGATGTGGGCGCCGGGGAGACCTTGTCGGTGCGGTACATCAGGAGGTTGGCGCCGTAGCCGTGCGGGATGCCGTACGCGACCCCGTTCACCGAGTTCCACGCCTGGAGCTTCAGGTCCGCGAAGACGTCCTTGTAGTTGGGTACCAGGGCGGTGTTGACCGGGGCCGCGTCACCGGAGGCGATCAACCGGAGTGACGCGTCACCGGACGCGGACACGGCGTCGTACTGCCCGGTCTTCATCAGGCTGACCATGTCGTCGGAGGTGCCGGCGATCTTCACGTGGACGGTGCAGCCGGTCTGGCGCTCGAAGGGGTGGACCCAGTCGGCTTTCGGGTCGTCGGAGCCGTCCTCGACATATCCGGCCCAGGCGATGAGGTTCACCGCGCCCTCTTTCTTGCCGAGGGTTTGCTGCGCGGTCATCTTCGGCGGGTGCAGCTTGCCGTCGGATCCGACGGATCCGGACGGGCTGGAGGAACCGCCGCAGGCGGTGGCAAGGAGGAGGACGGCGGTGAGTGCGGCGGCGGGGGCGGCGAGATGGCGGGTCACACGCACGGTGTCTCCATTCTCGTGGGGGGCTAGCGCGGTCCGCGCCCGGGTGCCGGGACGGTCGCGGGCGCGCCGGGATCGGGCGAGACGTGAGGCGCGCCCGGATCGCCGTCCGGCGCGGGCGTGCGATCCGCGGGCAGGGGTACGGCGAGTGCGGCGGGCCAGCGCAGCGTCACCCGGGCGCCGGGCGCGGCGTCACGGGCAGCTTCCCCGGCGTGCTGCAGCACCGTCAGCCGTCCGCCGACGTCGAGGTCGACCAGGACCCGTATCGCGTGCCCGAGGTACACCACGTCGGTGACGATGCCGCTCGCCCGGTGCTCGGCCGCGTCCGTCCGGCCTGCGGCATCGTGCGGTGTCCCGCCACCGCCGGTGTCCTCGGCCGGCGCGGACAGCGTGATCCGTTCCGGACGGATGCTGTACGGTCCCGGGTCGCCGGTGACGCGGCGCGCCGGTTCGCCGCTGAGCAGGTTGGAGGCCCCGACGAAGTCCGCGACGAAGGCGGTGGCGGGCCGCTCGTACACCTCGGCCGGCGTGCCGACCTGCTCGATCCGACCGGCGTGGAACACCGCGACCCGGTCGCTCATGCTCAGCGCCTCGCCCTGGTCGTGGGTGACGAAGACGAAGGTGATGCCCACCTCGCGCTGGAGTTCCTTGAGTTCGGCCTGCATCCGGCCGCGTAGCCGCAGGTCCAGGGCGGCCAGCGGTTCGTCCAGCAGCAGGACGGCCGGCCGGCCGATCAGGGCCCGGGCCAGCGCCACCCGTTGCCGCTGGCCTCCGGACAACTGCGCGGGGCGGCGCCGGCCGTGCCCTTCCAGCCGCACCAAGGCCAGTGCGCTCCGCACCCGTTCGGCGCGTTCGGCCCGGGGAGTCCCCCGCACCTTCAGCGCGTAGCCGACGTTCTGCTCCACCGTCATGTGCGGGAACAGGGCGTAGTCCTGGAAGACGGTGTGCACGTCGCGCTCGTAGGGGGCCAGACCTGTCACGTCCTGGCCGGCCAGTTCGACGCTGCCGTCGGTGGGTTCCTCGAAGCCGGCGATCAGCCGCAGCGTGGTGGTCTTGCCGGAGCCGGAGGGGCCGAGCAGGGAGAAGAACTCGCCATGACGCACCTCAAGGTCGATCCCGGCCAGGGCGTCGGTCCCGCTGTAGGACTTGCGCAGGCCGCGCAGGCGGACGGCTGCTCCGGTATCGGCCACGGGAGACCTCCCTCCGGTGCCAACTCCTGTGACACCCCAGCGACTTGCCCACTCGGAGGCGCATGTATGCGGGAATTCCTGCGAGGTGGCCGCTCGGGTTCCCTCGGCGTGGGCCACCGGAAGTGCACTGTGCGTCAAGGCCAGTGCGCTGGCTGCTCATGACGGAGCCGGTGCCCGACGGCAGGATGATGGTGCGCTCCGGGCAACGGCACGGGGCTTCCGTGCTGGTGGCGCCGGGCTCTTGCGCGGCATGAAGGGCGGGGGCGGTTCGCTGAGGGGCCGCGGGGTGCGGCGGAGCGGAAGCCCGCGAAGTGGCTCACATCGACGAAGGAGAGACCACATGATCGTTTCACTCTTGGGACTGCGCCGCCGGGTGGTCGCCTCTGCCGCCGCCGTGGTGTGCCTGGGTGGGCTGGCCGCCGGGCTGGCGCCCGCGGCGCACGCTGCCGCCGTCGAAGGGGCACGCTCCTACGCCCCGGTGGGAGCCGCCGCCTTCACGTGCGGCTACTACTCCGGCAACGCCCTGACCGTCCGAGGTGACCTCGGCCCCCGGGTCCGGGAGGTGCAGTGCCTGCTCGGCATCACGGTCGACGGCCAGTTCGGCCCGATCACCGAGAGCACCGTCAAGCAGTTCCAGTCCTGGTACGGCCATGGCCTCGCCGTGGACGGCAAGGTCGGAGTACACACCTGGGCCGCGTTGCGCGAAGTGGCCGGCGGCATCCACGGGTAGAGGCACGGCACCGGCACCGGCAACACGCGGCCGGGCCCGGGCGGGTGGGGAGCACCGGGCCCGGCGTCCGGTGCCGTGGGTGACCGTCGTGTCGGCAGGCACTGCCGGCACGACGGTCGTCGAGCGCCCCTGAGCGTCGCGCCGACGCGAGCGGGGTCGGGGCGCGGATGGGTCAGGGGCGCCGCGGGTCAGCGGCGCGGCGGGTCAGGGGCGCGGCGCGGCCGTGGAGCCGCGGACCACCAGCGCGGTCGGCACCAGGATCGGCTCCGGGGCCGGCTCGCCGTCGAGGATGCGCCGCAGCGCTTCGATGACCGCGGCGCCCATCGCGTCGGTGTCCTGGCGCACCGTGGTCAGCGTCGGCCGGACCATGGTGCCCAGTTGCAGGTCGTCGAAGCCGACCACGGAGACATCCTCGGGGACCCGCAGCCCGTGGTCGGCGAGGGCGGCGATGACGTTGATGGCCATGACGTCGCTGCCGGCCAGGACCGCGGTGAACGGCGCACCGGACCGCAGCAGCCGCACCGTCGCCTGGTACGCGGCGTCGGGCGTCCACTCGGCTTCGAGGACCAGCCGGGGGTCCTCCAGGACGCCGGCCGCCGACAGGGCGGCTCGGGCACCGGTGTTGCGGCCCTGGCCGGCCATCGGGTCGGCGGCCTTGGAGATCCGTGCGATGCGCCGGTGGCCCAGGGCGAGCAGGTGCTCGGTGGCCTGCCGGGCGCCGTCGGCGTTGTCGGAGGTGACCGAGGTGGCCTTCGGGCCGCGGCCGAACATGTCCACGAACACGGTGGGGAACTGCGCCTCCAGCAGCGCCCGGGTGCGCGGGTCGTCGAAGTTCCGGGCCATCACCACCACCCCGGCGGCCCGGCGCGAGCGCAGCCGGCGCAGGTAGCCGCCGGCGTCGTCCTGCGGGCGTGAGGGCATCAGCAGGTCGTGACCCGCGGCGGTGGCGTGCGCCTCGATGGCCCGCAGCAGTCCGATGTAGAAGTACGACTCCGGCTCCACCAGTTGGGACAGTGCCCAGGAGGTGCCGCCGAAGGCGTCCAGGGCGATCGTCGTGGACCGCGCGCCGGCCAGGCCGGCGGCCGCCGAGTCCGGCTCGTAGCCGAGCTCGTCGATGATCTCCAGGACCCGTTGCCGGGTGCCCGGGGCCACGGGCCGCCGCGCCGACAGAACATGCGAGACGGTGGTGAGGCTCACCCCCGCGCGCTCGGCGACCTCGGCGATCGTGACGCGTCCACGGCGCATTGCCACCCTGGCTCCCCTCTCCCCGGTGTGTCACCACCGCTCCAAAGCGTATTGCATCCCCGGCGGTCGGCAGGGTTGACAATCCCATCACCCGGCGGAAAGCTTCCAGCAACGTTTCATGCAAAGCGCTTTGTGTCACGGGTTCCCGGGAGGGGCTGCGTGAAAGCCGCCCCTCCCGGGGCGGGCACGGCCCCATCCCATCTGCACCATGACGTCCGCACCATGACGTCCGCACGATCCCGTCCGCACCATGACGTCCGCACCGCCGCCGACGCCGACCCGCACGCCGACCGCGTCGCACCGGCCCGGCTCACGCACCTCCGCGCCTGCGCCGCCGAACTCCGCCTGGACGGCCCCGGGTTCGACGGCCTCCCCGACCGCACCGCCCCCGGTCCCGGTGGGCGATGACGTCCGAAAGGAGTTCCACGACATGGTCCAGCGCCGAACGGTCCTCAAGGCCATGGGCGGTGTCGCCGCCGCCTCCGCGTTGTCCCTCGGGGGCCTCGCCCCGCAGCGCGCCGCGGCGAGCACCACCCTCACCGCCTGGGGCGTCTGCGGGCACCCGCCGATGATCGACGACACGTCCTACCCGGCCGGCGGGATCGACGACCAGATCGCCCTCGCAGCCGAACTGGGCGTCTCCTACTACCGGGTGGACTTCCTACTCCCCACCGCCGGCAGCGCGTCGACCGACTGGAGCTGGTACGACGCGGCGGTCTCCGCCGCCCACGCGCACGGGGTCGGCCTGATCGCCATCCTCACCGTCCCCGACTCCGTCGCGAACGCCGACAACGGGTGGCTGCAGGACCAGGTGTCCATGCTGGTCACCCGCTACGCCGGACAGATCCCGCTGTACCAGATCCAGAACGAGATGGACGGGGTCTGCATCAACTCCGCCGGCGTCGACGGCTCCTCCATCAACGACTACAACCCCGATGTCTACGGCCCGGTCCGCGACCGGATGGCCGCCCTCGGGGCGGGCGTGCGCGCCTCCGACTCGCAGGCCGGCCGTCTCGTCAACATCACCTGGAAGCACACCGGGTTCCTCCAGCTGCTCAACAACGACGGCCTGGAGTACGAGGTGAACGGCCTCGACTGGTACTGGGGCACGGACGACATGCTGGGCGTCCTCGAAGTGATCAACCGCTTCCCGCAGAACGAGATCCTGCTCACCGAACTGGACATCGCCGGTGGCACCTCCTCGGCCACCGAGCAGGAGCAGGCCGACTACATCGGCACGGCGCTCCAGGCGCTGACGGCCTCGGCGCCCGACAAGGTGCACGGCGTCTGCGTCTACGAGCTGTTCGACCAGCCGGCCTGGGCGGACTCCCAGGCGCACTACGGCCTGGTGAACGTCAACGCCGACGGCACCTGGGGCGCCCGCAAGCAGGCTTTCACCCGCTACCAGCAGGCCATCGCGGGCGGCTGAGGCCCCACATCCGGAACCCGTCCGACCAGCCCCGACCCACACATACGGAGAACACCGTGAAGCGCAGATCCTTCCTCGCCGCTTCAGCGGCGATGGCGAGCACCGTCACCGTCACGGGCCTCGGTCTCGGCGCTCGACCGGCCGCCGCGGCCGGCGGAACGGCACCGGGCGCCGCCCCGGCCGCGTCGAACGTCTTCATCGAACCGGCCAAGCCGCAGCTGACCGTTCCGCACGCCCAGCCCGGCGACAGGATCGCGGTGACGGTCTCGGTGCCGGGCGGCGACCCGGTCTGGTCGGGGTCCCTGACCGCCGACGCGGCCGGCCGCGCCCGGATCACCGTGCCGGTCGGCCGCGGCTACTACACCGCCGCCTACCAACTGACCCGTGCGTCCGGCACGGTGACCGCCACCGACACCTTCTGCGTCCTCGGCGCGATCACCGCGACCGTCCCCGGGCTCGGCGTCAACACCCACTTCGGCTTCGGCCCCGACCCGTGGGATCCGACGGTCCTCAGCCCGCTGATCGCCGCGGCGGGCATCGCCACCGTGCGCGACACCGAGGAGTGGTGGGGGGCCGAACCGACCAAGGGGACCTACGACTTCTCGCTCTACCGCCAGTACCGCGCGTCGCTCGTCGCCAACGGCCTGACGGACCTTCCGGTCCTCAGCTTCAACAACGCCCACTACGACGGCGGCGCGACACCGTACACGGACGCGGGCCGGGCGGGCTTCGCCCAGTACGCGGTCGAACTCGTCAAGCAGAACCCGCAGGTGGCCGCGGTCGAGGTCTTCAACGAGTTCAACATTCCGACCTTCGGGGCCCGCGGCGGCAGCCCCGCGAACTGCCAACCGGACTACTACTTCCTGCTGTTGCAGGCGACCGTCACCGAACTGCGCAAGCACTACCCCCACTTGCGGTACGTCGCACCGGCCAGCTCCGGCGTCCCGATCGACTGGCTGAAGGCGGTCTTCGACCTCGGCGGACTCGACTACGTCGACGCGGTGTCCGTGCACCCGTACTGCTACCCGGCGGCACCCGACCAACTGGCCCAGCAGCTCCGGCAGGTCGACGCGCTCGTCCGCTCCTACGGGGTGCGGCGCGACCTCTGGATCTCCGAGCTGGGCTGGACCGACGCCACGACCCAGCGGTCGGTGGACGCCCGCACCCAGGCGGCGTACGCCGTCCAGAGCGCGGCAACCGCCTACGCGACCGGGGTGCGGGACTTCTTCTGGTACGACTTCATGGACGACGGCACCGACGCCGGGGAGCAGGAACAGAACTTCGGCATGGTGCGGATGGTCTCGGGCGGGTCGACCCGGCCCAAGCCCACGTACGCGGCGTACGCCAACCTGGCGCGGCAGCTCACCGTCGCGGCGACGCCGTCCGGCCCGGCCGGGCTGACACGCGACGCGCCGGCGGACGGCGTCACGCGGGTGGTCGTCCCGGGCCGGCCCGGGACGACCTGGATGCTGTGGGCAGCCGCCCCGACGCCGTTCGCGGTCACGGTCGCCGGTACCGCGATCCTCACCGACACCTACGGCGCCGCGGTCCGGGTCTCCGGCGCGCCCGGCGCCGGCACGTTCTCGCTCACCCTCGGCCCGGAGCCGGTGTACCTCGCGTCGCCGCGGCCCCTGGCGGTCGCGGGCTCGGTGCGGCACCGGCTGACGGCCCATGAGGCCAAGCGGGGCGAGGACCTCAAGGCGACCTGGCTCGTCGACAACACCGGCGGCGACCGCCCGGTCACGGCGAAGCTGCGGAGCGGCGGCAGGATCGTCGCCACGGCCGTGGCAGCGGCAGGCGCCAGGTCCGGCACCGAGGTCGCCCTCGGCACCGCGGAGGCAGCGGGCCGGCGCACCGTGCACGCGTCCGTCACCGAGGACGACGGGGTCGTCGCCCTGCTGGCGGCGGAGTACCTGGTCGCGGAGCCGCTGACCTTGTCGGTGCTGCACGTGCTGAAGGACGGTCAGGACGCGCTGCGCGTCCGGCTGGCGAACTCCGGCAGCACCGCACAGGACGTGCCGTCACTGGCGTGGGCCGTCGGGCCGGTCCACGGTTCGGAGTCGGACCTCACGATCGCGGCGGGCGCCGTCGACGAGCGCTTCGTCCCGCTGGCCGGGCTCACCGCCAGGGCGCCGTACGAGGTCGAGGCGACCATGGGAGACGGCGCCCAGCTGACCTCGACGGGCGACGTCGTGGTGGTCGCGGCGTCCGACCTGCGGCACATCCCGCGGCGCACCCTCACCGTCGACGGCGTCAACGAACTGGCCGCCTCGCCCCTCACCGGCACGTCGAGCGAGGGAACGGTGGTGATGACCGGTTACCAGGGCGCGCAGGACCTGTCGTTCGACTTCTGGCTCAGCCATGACGCGGACCGCTTCTACCTGACGGTCGCCGCCACCGACGACGTCCACAACGGGTCGGCGATCGGCGACCAGATCTGGCAGAACGACTCGCTGCAGTTCGCCGTCGGCGCCGGCACTCCGGGCGAGGCGCAGACCTGGAACGAGATCGGCGCCTCCCTCGTCGGCGGCGCGGTCTCCACCTGGCGCTGGTCCGGCCCGTCGACCGGAGCGCTGCCCGCCGGCGACGCGGCCGTCGTACGCAGCGGCACGACGACCACCTACGAGGTCGGCATCGCCTGGAGCGACCTGGGCATCGACCCGTCGGGCGGCCTGATCAGCTTCTCCATGCTGGTCAACGACAACGACGGCCAGGGCCGCAAGGGGTACGTCGAGTGGGCCTCCGGCATCGGCGACGCCAAGGATTCGGCGCTCTTCAACGGCTTCGTGCTCGACGCGTGAGCGGGACCCATTTCGCGGTCCTCCAGGGGCTGTTGCCGCGGACCGCGCCCTGTTCCACAGGGTTGACCCGACGCCCTTGACCGTCGCACGCGCCTCCCAGGCCGGTGCCGCAGCAGGTTGCGGCACCGGCCGGCACTCCCCGGCCGCGCCGGCACATCAGTGTGCCGCGCCCTCCCAACCGTCGCCGCAGGGGCCCCCGCCGGTGCTCTCGTCGATGTGGACCTCGCGGCCGAGGGGGTCGACGAGTGGCTGGTAGTAGCGGGAGATCTCGACGCTGGCCCGCGGGACGTAGTGGAAGATCAGGGACCGGCGGAAGCGGTCCGAGGTGGTGTTGGGCAGGGATCCGTGCACGGTGCTGCCGTGGAAGAACAGCACGTCCCCGGGCCGCAGTTCGCTCTGCACGACGGGCAGGCCGTCGGGCGGGCGGACCAGGCCGTCGCTGAAGGACTCGGCCCGGTCCGCGGACTCCGGGCACGCGATCTCCCTCGTGTGGCTGCCCGGGACCACCTTCAGCCCGCCGTTGGCGGCGTCGCACCGGTCGACGGCGATCCACGCGGCCAGGCAGGTCTCCGGGTGCGCGCGAAGGAAGTAGTTGTCCTGGTGCATGGCCTGGCCGCGCGCCGACGGGGGCTTGAAGTAGAACATCGACTGGGCGCCGTACGCGGGCCCGATGAGCGTGGTGACCACGTCGAGCAGACGCCGGTCCGTCATCAGCCGGCGGGCGATCCGCCCGACGTCGAGGTCGGTCCGCCGATGCGGCTGCATGAAGCGCGGGTAGCGGGCCAGGACGTCGTCCGGAGCGACCCCGTCGTGTGCCCCGAGACCTGCGTGGTCGCCGTCGACGCGGGCCATGAACGCGGCGCGCACGTCGTCGATCTCGTTGCCGGGCAGAAGGCCGTCCACCTGGACGACACCGTCACGGTCAAAGCGGTCACGCAGCACGGTGCCGTCCTCGGCTGCGGCCGACAGAGCAGTTGCTGTCATGCCTTCATCCTCGTGCCGGGCGGACGGGACGGGTATGGATCAACCCCTCGCTCCCATGGAGGATCCTGCCGCCATGCCCCACCCTCACTCCGCGCCCCGGGCACCCGTCGTCACGCGCGCGGCGCCGGCCGAGCCGGTGATCGCGGGCAGGCTGGACGGTCAGGGCCTCGCGTACCGGACGGTCCGCCCGGGCGGCACGGCCGACTGGCTGCTGCTGGTCACCGTCGAGGGCCGCGGCCGGCTGCGCCTGCCGGACGCTCCTGACGTGCTCGTCGGCCGGGGCCAGGTCGCCGTCATCGAGCCGCGTACCCCGCACGACTACGGCACCGACCACGAGGCCGGCCGGTGGTCGCTGCGCTGGGCGCACCTGCTCGCGCGCCCCGAGTGGCTCGTGCTGCTCGACTGGCCGTCATCGGCACCAGGTGTCCGGCGCGTCGACGTCGACGAGACGGTCGGTACCCGCATCGTGCAGGCACTCGACCGGGCGATCTCGGCACGCCACAGCGGACTGCGGCGCGACATGCCGTTCGCCGTGAACGCCGTCGAGGAAGCGCTGCTCTGGTGCGACACCGCCAACCCCCGCGAGACGGTCCTCGACCCCCGGCTGCGCACCGTCCTCGAATACGCCGGCAACCACCTCGAACTTCCCCACACCGTCGCGTCGCTGGCCCGCGTCGGCGGACTCTCCCCGTCCCGCCTCGCCCACCTCGCCGCGGAGCAGCTCGGCACGAGCCTGATGGCCCACGTGGACAACCGGCGCATGGAGCTGGCCCGTCTCCTGCTCACCCGCACCGACCTGCCGATCGCCCACGTCGCCCGCCAGGCCGGCTTCACCGACCCCCTCTACTTCTCCCGCCGCTTCCGCGCCGCCACGTCGATGCCGCCGTCCCGCTTCCGCACGCTGCACCGGGACGCGGAGGCGTAGCCGGCACGCACCGGCCGCAGCACGCAGCCTTGGGCAGGCTAGGCTCCCCCGGGGTGGAGGAGCCGCCCGGCCCACGCACCTCCACCTCTTCAGTGCGTCGTGGACGTCGGCGACTCCCTCGACCGCACGGGGCAGGCGCGCCGCCGCCGGGTGACGGGTGCGGGTGCAGGTGCGGGTGCGGGTGCCAGTGCGGGTGA
>Ga0131853_10009227_pt1 | contig 18036 bp, 8 predicted proteins | sample TergutLab28metaG_FD_92764 | JGI IMG/M metagenome (GOLD analysis project Ga0131853, IMG submission 92764) | Labiotermes labralis P1 segment gut microbial communities from Petit-Saut dam, French Guiana - Lab288 P1 (version 2) (version 2) | ecosystem: Host-associated > Arthropoda: Insects >... | reverse complement strand
TGCACTACTCAATATGCAAAGCCTTAGGTATTGAAACTACAGACAAATGGTACACACACATGCCCAAGCCAGTGTGTGAAGCGGGAGATGTTACAGTGTTGTGGAATCAAGCAGTACATACAGACAGAGAAGTTACAGCAAGTAGGCCAGATATAATAATTAAAAACAAAAAAGAGAAAGCATGCACACTGATAGATGTGGCAATACCCACAGACAGAAATGTTGTGCAAAAGGAAGCGGAAAAGAAATTGAAGAATGTGGAACCTCAAATGTACGATTGTACCAGTAATAATTGGAGCCACTGGAACAGTAACGAGAAGCTTAAGGAAAATTTTGGAAACTATACTGGAAAACATTCGATAGATTCACTACAAAAGACAGCTATACTTGGAACATCACACATAATACGGAAAGTACTGCAATGTGAAGCTTGAAGCCTGAGCGGTGGGGATCACCGCTGGTTCAAGAAAACTACCAGGAAGAAATGCCTGTGACAGGAGACATACATATCATATAATAATAATTATATGGAAAGTATTGCAAGGTGAAGCTTGAAGCCTGGATGGTGGGGATCAACGCTGGTTCAAGAGAGGTACCAGGAAGAAAAGGCCTGTGACAAGAGACATCCATATTGTATTATTATTACTATTATTATTCCTAACAATAAACCGGGAATTGTAATCCGTGATAATAAACAAGGAACATGCATGTTAATAGATGATGCAATTCCTGGAGACAGACATATGATCAAGAAAGAGGCTGGGAAGATTTTAAAATATAGAGACCTCATAATAGGAATTCAGTGCATGTGGAATATGAAAGCAAAAGTGATACCAGTAATAACACGGGCGATTGGAACCATTTCAAAATCAATCAGACAATACCTGAGCCACATACCAGGAAAGCATGAAAGTGAGGAACTGCAAAAACAACCATATTGGGCACTGCACACATACTATGGAAAGTGCAAATTTAAAAGTAAAAAAAAAAACATAATTCATGGGCGAAATAACATTACATGTAGCACAAATTGTAAATACCATGCATAAAGGTAATAACAAGAATGACCATGATGATGATGATGATGATGATAGCAGCAGCAGGAGCAGCACCACCACCAACAGCAATAACAACAACAATTTGTATCTTCAGTTTTTTTTACTGAACAACATACATTTTAATTTTTCACTTCAAGAGATGTTCTTATCATCTTAGGTGACATCATCCCATTGTGTATTTATCATTAAGTTGTTAATTATCTGACCAAACACAACCATACAGATCTAGTACATTAGTCTATTTTTCATACACTACAACATGTTTTGGCCATCCATATCAACCATAATCAGGTGGATGTTGGCTGCACAAAAAGAAGGTCTCTGAACAGCTGAAACATGTTGTAGTGTGTAATAAAAGACTTATATACTAAATATGTATGGTTGTGTTTGGTCAGATAATTAACTATTTATGTTGTTATTATTCTGTTGTTTGTAATTACAGCAATACATTTCACTTTGTATTTTACATGTATCTCCTTTACTCTTTCTCTTCCTGGTGGCAGGGTATGTAATGGTCTCAAAGATCTCATTGTATTTAATTGTACCCCTGTAGATGACAAATGTACCAAAACATTTTGGAACAATCCTTGTATTCGTATAAAGTACACCTGGTTGGTTGCAGTTTTGATTAAACTGGAGTATACAGTACTAATGTCTTCCAAAAAAAAAAAGTGTGTTATGATGTTCTTGGATGAGACACCATACAGTCTGGTACAAAACCACAAAGTGGTGTGTACATGGAAAGGCGAAATAAATCCTATACATAACATTTCAACCAATATCAACTAAACATACCACTTCAAGTGGATGAAGTGAAAAAAATTTGGTAATTTGGTTCATTTCCCATTTTCATCTTCTGATCTGGATTCATTCTTACAGCACTCTTAGTGCCAAGAAGTTTCTTTCAGCTGTTTCTACACCACATATTTCTCACTTATGAGGCAGAGAAGAAAATGAACATCTACTGCAGATATGGGAAAGCAGGTAGAGGTTTCTAGTTTCTGTTCAATTATTAGTATAGGTCTTTGAGCTCCAAATGTAATTGTTGTGTTAAACTCTGACAGAAACAGGATTCTTTTGAGAGCACTTGAAAATATGGTGGAGAATACACCATTACTGGGAAGACTAAGGAAAGGTTAAAAAACAATAAGGGAAGTAGACAACAAAGAGTAGAGAAAGATGCCAATTACACATACCAGAGCATCATTCATGGGAGTACAGAGAAGAATGGAAGAGACTTTGTCATAAGATGATACACAAAGGCAAATCAATGCAGCATGAACATGATGAGTATACATATCATTCACTCTTATTCTTTGCTATGTCTGCACATTTAACTGGCTTTGATCTTCATAAATATTGTAAGTACAAATATACTCTTGCAAAAAATATACATATCACACTGCCCAGCCAGGAATTAAGTTTTCCTCATATTTGTTAAATGTTCACCACACCAAAAAGAAGTTTCAATGAAAACCATAGACTTTCAGATCTATATTTAATATCATTTTCACCATAAAAAATGAAGCCCTTGGACTGCTTTGATTTCAAGAAATATAATGTTCTATCATATTCTTGATTATCCCTAACATCTGTCCTTCAGCTGATACTCATAGAAGCTTCTGCAATGGTATGCACCAATATTACACATACTTGACAACTCTGAAGAATTTTTAATTAAACTAACTACTTTTATTGTGACAAAAAATTCTTTTTCAATGTTATATGTTATATCTGTCATAACTCAGGCTTTCTGAAGTCTGTTAAGTGGCCCAAGGTATCAGAATTCACGCTGTTTCCAATAGTAATGTCATGTATTATGGAGGTAACCTAAACAGAATGTTGGATATGATTATGTATGAATGCAACAAAAGCAAAATTTCTTTAAAATGGTTTCAATAAATTTCATAAACTTGAAATCACACTCAAACTATACCACTCTATAAAGTAAATTATTTACAACACAGATGCTAGCTATTCTTGTAGTGTAGTGCTTGCTGTGCATTCTAAGATGCAGGAGATGCAACAGCTTATGGAGAAGTGACAATCTTATGGTATATTTATCTGATATTTTTGCAATTACATAATATGCCATCATGTGAACAGTAATACTATATGCCTGGAAACAACAAGACAATATATTCAATATAACATAACATTTTGGCAGGTTCTCTTAATGTTTACAGCCTAATACCATTTCACTCAAAGAGTCACCCACAACAACATAACATACTTAGGTATTTAAGTAAAGTACCCAACATTTTTGCCTGATTTTCACCAAATGCTGAATTTCTCAACAAAGGTTTATAAAACTATTCAATATCAAATTTCACAGTGGGGGCTGCACTAATATATGCAGGTAGAAGGATGGACAGATGGACGAATGGACATGCCAAAGGTAATTGGCACTTTTCATAACTATGTGAATGTGCCTATAGAAGACTCAGAACAAAGGTAAACAAGTAGCAATTTTTTAATTTTTGTTTGTAACTTTGGCCAAGAGAAGATGCAAGTACTTGTGATCCAGTAGTCCATTAGACCAACTTAACAAACCAATTACTACACTACAGACCCAATGCATACAAAAATCACAAACTACCAGCACAAATAAATATGTAAGCTACTTTCAGCAAAATATATGAAACTCACTTCTGTAACATGAAAACAATTACTAACATAATCAAGCATACAATCATTACAAAATTAATTTCTGAAGTGACAAAACAAGGTTCTGATTACATAACAAGCAGGAAAAGAAATGATGACATTTTTTGACAATTCTCCATAAATAAACAATAAAGGTATAAAGCTCCTTCTTACCTGTGCCACATTTGAGGAGAAAGGGATACACAGAGAAAACACACAGCGAACAACATTACCCAGCTACATAATATAACACATTTTCATGTACTGGGCATTTTCTAACAGAAAGGTTAAAGATATATTTATATTATATATAATGCAAATGTCAAACAGAAATTTACTCAGATCCATCAGGAAAGCTCAGTGACTTGAAGACTGTTTCGTAATATACTGAAGCAGAACTAAAAACCTAAAACCTCAGACTTTCTATATTCAACTTCAAACGAATCCTGACAAGCAATATGAAATGAAAAATGGAATTTTGCTGTAAAAATTTCAGAAAATATGCTAATGTTAAACCCTTTCTTTCTACTAATAAACCTGCAATGTAAAAACATGAAAAGGTTCTGCCCTTTCTAATCCAGTAAAATATACATATTAAACCTAATTTAAAATTTGAATTACCTGAGTGAGGGGAAGGCAAAACTGGGCTGACAGTGTCACCACCAGTGTTTTTAATAAAAGGGATGATAGGTTACGTTGCCTTCTCTATTATACATGACAAATAATAAGGCAAAATAAATGACTGACAGATTTATAAAACTGAAAATTTTTAAAATAACTGTTATATAAAAGGTTGTCAGAAGGAATTTACACCCCGTTACCAACATTCTACACTTCCCTATCCTTCAGATAAGTGAAACTCATAACTTTTCCAATCAAACATTTGAAGTCTTTGCTTTCATACAAGCAACTATGGGGAGGGAACACATTACATTTAATATCTTTAATTCACTGTTTACAAATGAGTGAACAAAGGAACAACAAACATTATGCAACTGAACTGCTTGCAGTCTACATCAGCTACCACAACAAGGACACACACGTATGATGAGGATGCATTATCATACCTTGCGATTGATTCTGTCGATCTGACGATTCTGGTTCTCCAACTCTGAGCCCATGTCAATTGCCATGTTGCGCAGGTTGCCTATCATAGTGTTGACCTGTCCCATGTTCTCCTCCATCTCATCTTCACGAGCATCATTTGTGATCCTAGATTTGAATATTTTTGACAAACATTCAAATCAGCTCAGCAACTTTCCTGGACACTGCCCATTTTCTGCATTATTTTACAGCTCTTTTTCTCAACAGGGCATCCTGTTACTATGCCAGTATCAATGCACAGATTGAGACATACATTTAACAGTTTGTTGCTCTAATTTAAATTTCACATTTTTGGGATTAATTTATGTGACAGTGTGTGAGATTGCAGGCTTTTGTTATGGCTTAGTTAAAGTCTTCAAACACCTGGGTTTTTTTGCACAGCACAGGTCGGTTCATCACTGATGGTTTGAGACAGCATTTTGGTCCCATCCGTAAGGTCAACATGTTCAAGAAGAAACGAGAACTTAACCATTGAAGATGGGATCCATATGCTGCCACAAAACATCTGTGACAAACCAACCTACACTATGCAACAATCCAAGATCTCTTATACGTCAGTAATTATAATACTCAAAAAGGAATGGCATATTCAAAACAAAAGACACTCAAAATTAAGTTGGAACTAATGAGTGATGGTTGTGGTGGTGATAATTTCCATTAAGCTAGGTAATTATTAATTCAAATCACAAAAAATTTTCAAACTTGGAATGGGAGAAAATTTGCATATACTGGTATCATTTTAATATAATGCCCTGATCATTGATTTTAAGACAAAGGTACATGTCCAACAAAGTTTTTAGTCATGTGTGATCCTGTAATCAGTAAGCTGTAGAAACGAAGTTCACATTATGTACACAACATTCTTCTTGTTTAGAATAATGGGAAACATGTGTTGATTGTACAGAACAGTGGGCAGTGTCTCATACATTCTTCCAGAATATCTAACTAGGAGACATTATCCAACATTCTGCATAATCTTTCACAACCAATTCCCTCTGTCAACTGATGACACTACAGGTGCAATGAATCAACCTGATTTTTACTAGATCAAGGATAAAGACATTAAGCCAAAATGAAGATCTCAAATTGAAACACAGTTCTTTTGTAAGATACATGTTGTTTTTCCCATGTCATAATAATAATACCACACAACATATTGCATGTGACAGTTTATGATGTCTAAAATATAAAAGGTTTGCCTTCTTAGATTGTAAAGGTTCAGAGGGCATACTACATACAGTTTAAGCCCTGCAAAATAGCCACCAACAATTTTGGCTTAAATAAACTAACGTTTTAATTCTTGCAGTAGTAGATAAATTTCTTTCCAAAATTCTAATAGACCACATCATACAGCAAAACTCCCTCAATAAAATGGATTAAACTGTGATACAAGAGTTTTAGATAAAAGTAACTTTCTTATATTCAGAAAAGTACTGGACATAAATATTTCTCAACTTCAATGGATAAATCATCTAGGCTCATTGACTTCTGAAAGGAAAATTAAAAACCCATGAGGTGAGACAAGAGAAAAGTTTATATTTCATCCCCTTGAACAAATACATGTAAGACATACTCCCACATTCCACCCTGTTCCTCCCCACACTCAACATGTTGGATGACATATAGAGATTGGTCATGAAAATTATCTGTATAACAGACAATTTTGAATATCTCAAATCAAATTCAAATTTTGAAGCTTCTTACTCAGTTGACAGAAAAGCACATTATTGTTTGAATTACAGAACTGATGAACGTAAATGAAAAGAAGCAAAACTGCAAAAAAAAAAAATCTAAATATCAATTTTACCAAACAGTTGAATAAAGACATTTAATTTCACTGCAGGTCTGATTCTGACTTGCTTGTTAAACTGATGCAAAACACTGCTGTATTTCTGTTACAGCATATATGCAGAAACTACAAAGCAAAGAAACAAAAAACTACAGACAGGAGAAGCAGCAACAATGACACGCTTTCTTCAATGTACAAAATTAATTAAATATATTAATGTTTCTATACTTTTGTAAAGTTTTGCATAAAATCCTTCACTGATTAAACCATATATATACCAAGACATCCAGAAAACACCTTGCAAGTTATATGGACCTCTATAACAACAAACAAGGTGTTACGTACTTAGAGTGTCAAAATAGTTACTGCTAAAGACTATTTCCTTAAAATGTTTTTTATGAATGTAGCCACAGAAATATTTACACAATCTATGAAAATACATTCAACTACCTTCAACTGAGAAACCCACAACATACACACATCTCTCTGCTTCATAACCTTCTCAAATCTGCTTGAAATTGAATGTCTTGATTTTTGTATTTTGGTATATATTAACTTATCTTTAAAAATTTACTTGCCAATAGAACCTTTATGAAAAGACACATACTGTCCATGCATCATCTGAGACAGAAACTCTCAAAAATTTTGCATGAGTATCCAACAGATGGTAGTAACCTTTGTTTTCTACTGTACTGCATCTGTACGTTTGTGACTCATCAACTCAGCGGCCATCAACCTGCAAGAAATGGTCCACTGCAAGGAGTGGTCGGTTGATATGAAATGCACTACATGGTTCACAGCTGATGTCAGCTCAGGTGGTGTGCCAGGTATGCACTAACATTTTCTATCAGACACATATGGATGTGCTGCACCTTTCTTGAGCAAAACATTTTTGTCTCATTAAACTCCCTGTACCAAACAGACGACTGCCATCTTCTGGATTAGTATGTAGCGAGTAGTGGTAATTCCTTACCGACATTTCGGGACAACCTATGGGTCCCATTTTCAAGGGTCGAGAATCAAATCCCTGTACCAAATATGTATCAAAGTCCTCAAGAGTGGCATCTTGTGATATAATGATCTGAAACATCTTTGGGCCCATGTATCCAGTTTCATACTGACAAAGCACTCCATGTACTGTGCCCTGTGTGGGTTCACAGTGACTGAGCTGCTAAGTCACATACTCATATATGCAGGTGCAGTATGGTTGAAAACAAAGGTTACTATAGCCTATGGGGCACTATGTGCAACTTTTGGGAATTTCCCTTACAGATGATAACTAAAAAGCATGTTTAAGTCCCTTCATAAATTTTTATTCACCCGTAAATTTATAAAAATTAAATTACATACATCCTGTACTTTTCTTGTAGTAAAAAGGTCTCATTAATTAAATAAAAAACACTGGCAACTGAGTGTGTGAAGCACACAAAATAAAGATGTAACATAAAAATGTACATACAATTCTTGTCTGTAATGAATTTAATGCTCAGGATAGGGACAGGTAGCGAACACTTGTAAACACAAAATAAACCTTCAGGTTCCATAAAATGTGGGGAATTTCTTCACTAGCTGAGAACTTGTTAGCTTATCAAAAAGGACTCTGCTCCATAAAGTAAACATGTAATGAATTTAACACCACGAAAAATTTGATGGGTATACAATTCTGAATAGGTCCAAAAACTTAAGTCCCAGTACAAGTTCTTATGTAACAGGCTCAGCAAGTATGCATTGAATCACACTATCTATGTACAAGTCCAGTTAATGTCTCATACTGACAGTGTATATAAATCCAAATTAATGCATTCCCAAATAGCTATGTGAAAATTTATGATTATTCAAAATGCCTTCATACATGAGAGCTTTACTGCACTTCCTTTTAGGTTGATCCATTGGGTATTTCAGCCTCCTGTATTAAGTGTAACTACAGTATGTCTCTCTATTTCCTAACATGACAAACCGCTCTTATGTGACAGATACAACATAACAGAACTGATGCATCCAGGGAAATTAAGAACAACATGACTGAAGGGCATAACTTGGTGGCCAGGCCATTCACCCAAACCTTCTCACCTACTTCAGTGTAATGGGAGTACAAAATACTGATTCACTCAGAAGATCAGGCATGCATTCAAAATAAAATCCCATTTTATCATCCATTTATATTTTCTATCAGGATGCTCAAAACTATAACTTTTGGAATTTTCACAATATGTAACTTTATTACTATAACATCCTCATGCTCCTTTTTTCCACTGTTATTTTGCCCCTCTTTGGACAACATAAATTTAATGCCATAAAAATGTGATAACCCACGTAAGTAAATGTTTCAGGGTCAGTTCATACTTAAGGTACTGTAAACAACAATGATGAGTTGGATGCCAATGGAAACATCCTATTTCGTGGGAAAGGGTTATGTGGAAAGAACTCACTCTTCAAAAATACAAACAAGTGCTTACTTCATCTTTTTGGTGGTGTTTCACCTCTCTTTATTGACCTCATAGTAGTGTAAACAAGTATTAAAACAGAAAGCACTCGAACATAAAATCCACGTAATGCATTATGCAAGTTTAGAGACAGCTATAATATTTTACTTAACCAAGTAATTTGTACTGATACAATTTTTAGAGCCTCCAGGATGGTTGTTGTTCAAATATCATTCATTTTTTGGGTTTATTTCTAGGGTGTCCATCTTCCAAGAACTAAATAATACCCTCACTCTCCAGGGGTAACACTACAAACACCCACACAAAGCCCACTTCCCAGAGTTGACACTATTTCACACTGCCCACCGATTTAACCCCTGAGAAGGGCGACTTAAATGTGTTTGCAAAGATGCAAAAAGTGACATAACTTTGTCATGTCCATCTGTCTGTCTGTCTGTCTGTCCTACATCCATCCACATGCAATAACTTGGATCCCACTGGGTGGATTTTCGTTAAATTTTACATTGGGACTACTAAAATGTGTCCAGAAAATATAAGTTTGGTTAAAATCACATACAGTATCACTTTACATGAAGAATTAAGTCCATTCTATATTCTTATGGTGCAACATCCCTGTGTTTGTATATGCAGAAATAAAGATGTAATCTGTAGATATGCAACTTTTTATTATAACAAATTCAAAGCAACTGCATGTTTCAGCTGCATAAAGCAGCCACCATTAGGCAATATGCATCAAAAAATGTAATTACATTCTCTGATGGTAGACATTTTCTGATACATACAGCCTAATGGTGGCTGCTTTATGCAGCTGACACATGTAATTGCTTTGGATTTGCTATAATAAAAGTTGTATATTGATGGATTACGTTTTTATTACTGTGCACCATTCTATATTGCTGAAAGCAACATGATGTTCCACAATAAAAATGAGAACTGATTATTGCATTTCCATGCAAACATTTTCAAAATTTATATGTTGAAACTGACTTGCATAGCAGGATGTGCTTGATACTGAGTATCAAGCACATCCTGCTATCGACCAGACTACTTATATGGATGCATGAAAGAAATACCATAAAACCGCATGTACAAGCCTTCCTGAGGATGAACAATTGGACGTACAAAACATGTCAAAGACATTATAATTAATTCAAATATTTATGTAAAAAGTGTGCATTTTATTGGTTCTTATTACATATGGTCTTTACTAAGTAAAAAAGACAGCCAATGTACAAACAACATAACACCATTGCGCATTTGCATAACCACTGTTACCATGGAAACATAACAATGAGTTCCAATTGCACTGTTGAGGCACTATGTCGCGGTAAACAACGTACAATACTGCAAGTGTTGCCATTGTAAGGCATCAATGATTCATGTTTTGCTGTTGAACTACACGTCACTGCGAACAATATACTTAGGTCTTCATGTAAAGTGCCCAGTATTTTTTTCTCTTTTAACCAAATTTAGATTTTCCTAACAAATTTTATTAAAAGTCTCCAATATCAAATGTTAAGTAAATCCATCAACTGGGACCCGAGATAATAATGCAGACAAAAGTACAGGTGGATGAACATCGGGGCTTGTCAAGACTTTGTGAAAGCACCTAAATATGAAAGACTTAATAACTAAGTAACTAGATACCTTCATACACTAGAGTCTTTATTAAGCAGCAAATGGTTCCTTAGCTAGTACACAAAATGTCAGCATTTTATATAGCCTGCAAGTATACCACCATGTACACAACAGCCTTGTGCTGCTCACTAACCTCAGCCTGATAATTCCAGTCCACATCATCATGTCCTACTTCTTTAAAACAAATTTCAGTACTCAATAACTTCAAGAAAGCCTATGATTCAGTTGGGTGGGAGGTTTTTTGGAATATCTGCACTTAGTTTGCTATCCCCACGAAACTCTTTACATTAATAAAATGTGTTTAAATGAAACCCACATCAAGGTCAGGATGCACAAAAACCGAAACATTAGGCTGATACATTTCCGTTCAAGAAAGGTCTGAAAGAAGGAGATGCTTTGTCACAATAACTTTTCAACTTGCTTTAGAATATGCTATTATGGGGGTTCAAGTAAACCAGGAGGCTTTGAGATTGATAGGGGCGTACTGGCTTCTGGTTTATGGTGATGATGTTATTTAGTGGGCAACACACACTATAAATAAAAAACACGGAAGTTTTATGAATCACTAGCAAGGAGAAGTCTAGAAGTTAGTGCAAAGTAAACTAAATATCTGCTCATGTCTCGTGAACAGAATGCAGGAAAAATGACAACATGAAAAGAGGCAATTAATCCTTTGCAAGTGTGACAAAGTTCAGATATTTGGGAGCAACCCTAACAATAAAAATTGCATTCATGAAGAAATTAAGCACAGAATGAACTCTGGGAATGCTTACTAGCATTCAGTCTACAATCCTTTGATTTCCTGCTTGTTTTCAAAAAATATAAAGATGTAAATACACATAACCATAATTTTGTCTCTTGTTTTATATGAGTGTGAAATTTGGTCTCTCATACTGACAGAGAAACATAGGCTGTGGTGTACAAGAACAGGGCACTGTGGTAAGACATTTGAGCCTATGAGAAACGAAGTAACAGGAAAATGGAGAAGCATGCCAATTAAGGAACTTCATAAATTGTACTTTTCATCAAATAATATCCAGGTGATGAAATCATGAAGAACAAGAAGGGTAGGGCATGTGGCAGGTATGGGGAAGAAGGGGAGGTGCATACAGTGTCCTGGTGGGGAAATATGAGGGCAAGATATTACTCAGAAGCCCTAAATGTAGATGTGAGAATATTATTAAAATGGTCTAGGATGGGAGGTGTGGAATGGACTCATGAGATGCATGACAGGGCAAGAGGTGGGCTCTTGTGAGCAGGAGCAAACCTCGGGTTTCATAAAATGCGGAAAACTTCCTGACTAGCTGAGGAACTATCAGCTTCTCAAGAAGGATTGAGTTCGTTATTATTCTTCCATCCTTGGCTAGGTTTTCCAAGTGTCTAATTCCTTTAGGTTTTCCCAGTGAAAACGCATATGCCTTTTTATTCTTTCCCTTGCATGTTCCATGCCCCACCTATCTCATCTGTTATGGCATGAATGATAAAACAGTCTGCACAAACAAGTCCCTTCAGTGGAGGAACAGGGACCAGATGGGCTGGACATAAGCACTGTGATGCTACTGCTCAGTCCTCACAATCCCTCTCCAAATGAAGATGCAGTGCACTGCGGCAAGTCATGGGTCTTAAATTTGAATCCATTATAGACATGCATCTGAGAATCGTTATATGTAAGGAGAGTACCCTTCTTCCCAGCACATAACAATATACTATTAACTCTGGTTGTTGTGAGTCAGTAGAGTCTGTATAGAACAGATTTCTTCATAACCACCCCTCCCAAATTGTGTGTATAAGCCAGAATTTTTTTTTTTTTTTAAATACAACACATAACAAGGTGTGAAAGAAAGGCAAGTGTTCTTCAGTTATAAATTTCAGCTGTTGCACAAAATTAAGTAAAAGGCCGCAACAATATTATTCTGAAATTTGATGACAAAGCCAGTCTCTGAAATCAAGATTTGTGACTTACATGTTAAGTCACATTGGCTCAGTCCAAATAAAGTGCCATCATAACACCATCAGAATAGTGGAATATCAATTATGCATGTGCAGAGCAATTAACAATGTTCACATTGAACTTCACCAATCATTACCATTGTCTGTCTTTCAATGTGTATTCATTTTGTGTCTCTAGCACACAATGTCAAGAAATAGCAAAGTTTTAAAACTGCACCACACATAAACAGACAGACCGTACTGAGAAAGTACAAGGATTTGTCATAAGAAAAAGTATAATTTGATACTCAAATACTTTGTAGCAATAATCCCAATTAATATTCTTATCTATACTTTACTTTTAGTCACCTAAAAACATTCAAATGTGTCTTGGAGAAGTAGCAGCTGTCAACTCTCTGGCAGAAGGGTCATACACACTACATGGCATTTCTTTTTTGCCAAATAAAGGTAATAAAAACAGGAAATTCAGTAAGCACTCAAGTAACAGTTAATACAACATGTGTAAAAGAAGTTGTCAGTGTTTCCAATTTTTAGTTATTTTGGACATTTTGAATACAACTGACACAAATACTTATGAACAATACTTAATGTACAGTCATTTTTACTTAATCAAGGTTATAACCAAGAATTACACATTCTAATCACACAGAAGACTGAACAGCTACAACATTTAGAAAGGAATATGGATATTGTGAACAACAGTGCAATTATGAATGGTACAAAAAAAAAACTTGCACATACACTTCACAAAAACGGCAAAAGAGACTGGAAGTATGATGCAATGGAAGAGACAGCTTGTCATAAAATCTCAGTGAATAAAAGTTCATTACAACTTACAGCTGAAGACAAAAGCAATTCTTTCTCTAGGTAATGAAACAAACAGATCACACCAGCCACACATACACAAATATATCTAATGGGTGAATCAGATTTCTGAGGAAAAAAGTTTGGGTGGATAGATGACACCACATCACCAACCTGCCAATGTATCCTCCCTGGGGCCCCAGTCCGTTCCTGTCATCCATCACACGCTGAGGCTGATTGTTAACAACTTTACCATCATCATTCCCCTTCCACGTGCCCTCATCCTCCTTGAATGAGGCTGACCTAAACATAAAGCACTTGGTGCAGTACTGTTGTGCAATGTCTGAACTCACTGCAACAGAAAACTTCCAGCTCTGCTGCATTCACACTTGCCACGGCGTCCCCTTTCTCCTGAAAAACATATCTGCAAACTTCCATGCTCTTCCAGCATGTCAATTAGACAATACATATTAAACAGCCTAAACTTCTGTATCAATGGCTCAACATCATTTATATAAACCTGTGTAGAGCGATACTAATTAAATAAATTTGTTACGGATTTTAAAAATACAGTTTCATGAACACTTTTTTTTTAACACATACTATTATCAACAGGTTGTTAAGTTACAAACAAAGACTACTTTAAAAGAATAAGGGAGGGGATTGTCGGGTATGTCTGGTAATTCCAGATACCCCTCTCTGGGTGATACTGTTGCTGCAATTTTACAAAGAAGAGATAAACTATGTTCTGCTAGCACAGAAAACCTGTTGTGACCTGTCGCCATACTGGTGCAGTGAGTTGCGTCCAGTGTACAGCCACTTGTGTGTGTTTTCAAGAAATCAAAGTTTTTACATGCAAGCAGATCTTCCGCAGCCATGCAGTTATTATTACATTTGTTGCAGTTCAGTATACTGCATTTGAACGAGCATGACTTTAATTGTCAGATGCACTGTGGATGATGTTGATAGCACCAGTAGGTTTTGTGTAAGAATGATTCAGATTGTAGATGTGAGGTGGCCGTAAATGTCAGATAGCAGACAGCAGCAATATCGGACTACATCCAACATTACCTGCTATGTGTCAGTTGGTCCTCCTTATGGTAATTCAAATGTGTTTGAAATTCAGCACTTAAGAAGGCTTACATAATTTAATTTTTCCTTATTTTAAGATGTGTAACTCTCAGAGGCAGTCACAAAGTGGCTGTCTTCCGCATCCTCAGTTCATTGACTAATTACCAGTTCCCAAGGGCCAACTGAGAAATATTACCAGACTCTTACCTTCCCTATTCATAGTTTTAAAACTCAAAATGTTTTTCATTCTCCATTTGTAGTGTCGGACAGTATCTGATACTGGCGTCTGATAGTGTCTGACATTACCAGCCACTATTCTCAGAAGGCTGTTTTTTTTTACATTTTTCCTGCTCAAATCGTAATATCTTTCATAATACGAATGTACATAAGATGATATTCTGGTGCAAAAAACTTTAGAAAAATTTTTGTATTCTTTCTTTTGGGTGATTCCCTGGCGTCTGCATTTTATGTGCCAACATTTAGGAACAACCTGTCTGTTCCGAAACGTCGGCACATAAAATTCAGACATCGGGTAATCACCCAAAAGAACGAATACAACATTCACAACATGGTGAAAGTTAGAAAATTAGAAAAATTGTTCCGACATACCAAAAACTTCTAAAAGCAAAGCGGTATCCGACAATCCCCTACCTTACTCTACTCACAAATCAGTGACTGACTGCACAGTTAGAATCATTATTTCTATACATCTCTCTGACTTTAACTACCCCTCTTTCTGAAGTGACGTTTTTTCATAACCATTTGTATGTAATCTGCAACAGTGTTCCTTCCGCTATATACTGCAAACAACCCTTCTGGCTGCACATGTGGCTACGAACAGCACTGGTAGCATGCTGAGAATAACTTACTTGTTGCAGGGCAGTACACACAATCCACAGCATTTTTCCATGCCTGTGAGGTTCTTCTCTGCTTCTCGCATGTCAGCATTGATTTGGTCCATTCCCTCCTCAATGCGGTCCAATTGCTCTGAGGATAGACAATTAGCAATCCGATCATCATACTATTAACAGGAAGTATGAACACAGTTCCTAGCTGGCAACACAGACAAATTTTCGATCATTGGTATAATAAAAAATCATGCTGCTGGCAAGCTACTGTACTTTCTGTTTAACTTTTACAATAGAGTGCCATGCTCTCAAGAAAACAGCTAACATAGACATTTCTGCTCTGCTATCTGATATTTCTGTATTTTAAAGCAGTAACACCCTGGGAGTACAGGCTTATATGATCACTAATATTTGTATTCGTGAACAGCATTCAACAGACTTGAAATCTGCAAACAGTTACATTTAAAGTGTATTCAAGACAGGTCAAAAAGAAGACAAAACTATATCCCCTACACAGGCATCAATTTAAAAAATCTAAGATGAGTATGCATCATGAATGCATGAAAGGTTATAATGGAAGGCAATAAACTTGTTGTCCACAACAATCAAAGTACCAGCTATCATTAACAGTGTACTGGACTTCATATTTTACTTCATTGCAGGGAACTGCAATTTCTTCTCACATCTTCCCTTTCCCTGGTGCAGCATTTTCTAAGTATTCATTTTTTGGGCAGCACAAAGAAGCGTTTCTCTGTAATTCTATACTTCAATTTTAAACATGCAGAGGGCAGCATCTTGTTCATAATCCTTTGAAATTCTTGGTCTGAAGTCATCTTTCATCATTAATATAAAGTAATTTAAGTATAGAACGACATTATTTAACTGGATGGCAAAAACAGTTTTTTTGGCCTGAATATAGGGAGGCATGCTAAAGGTAACAGAAATGGATTTATGCTTCTTTTCCTATACAGTATAAAAATTTCAGTAACCTGGATTCACACCTGTGTTCAGCATCGTTCTGAAGTCTTGTAAAATTACCAATTTTTAATTTAATACAGGAAATGTACAAGTAATGAAATACAGCTTTCACTATTCATCATACAACATCCCAGGAACAATGGAATCGGTGGGCTAGATGTTCATGAGTACACTTGTGAGATGAAGGATGGATTATAATTGAGCCTTCTCAGCCCGAAATTAATCTAAATACAAAATATTTAAAATTACAGCCACTCCCCGACTTACGTACAGGTTGCGTTCCGCAGAACTGCATGCAAATCGAATTTTACGTAAGTTGGGATTTCACTAAATTCAACTCAATTCAATGCATTCAATTCAATTTTTTTTATCCCACATGCAGAAAAAATTACAAAAGTGTTTTCGAAATGTACAATGAAAAAATTAAGACAAGTGCCAGTTCCAAAGAGAATATAATATAATATAATTAAACGTCTCTTGCTCTTTATTTCCTACGGGATGCAGAATACGTTTCGAAGATTCTTTTAAGTTTGCACCAGCCGGCAAAAATTCACGTAAAGTCGAATTTATGTACGTCAGTATTACGTTAAGTCAGGGAGTTACTGTATAACATGTATCTCACAAAAACACATTCCATCCCCATTAAAAGACAAATAAGTTAATTCTGTTTACAGAATTAATCACCGCTCATTCTGAGAATCATTTGAAACCTACAAAACTTGGGCAAAGTTAAGAACTTTTAATGTTGAAACAGGTGGTACATACAGAAACCAATGTACATAAAGAACAAGTACATCAATGAATGTATTTCAGGTCGACTTTCTGAAAAAATGTTCAAGCCAAAATCACAAATTAATGTAATCTATATCCGGAAAGATCCGAGACTGCATGGATTGCAGACAACCCAGTTCAGTTTCCGCAGGAGCAAGTAGGATTTTTTCCCCCACCGTTGCGCAAGAATCGACATTTTCAAATCTGCACCGGCACTTGCCGCAGCGTCTCTCGATTATGCTATGCGAGATGTTTCAGCTGACAGTTTGGCTGCGCCACTGGACTAGCAAATACTGAACATTAACTTTTGTTTGAATATTGGGAAAAGTGCCACTGAAACTTAAAACTTAATAGAGTAAGTATACGGTAATGAAGCGTTATCACGTGCACGTGTGTTTGAATGTCATAAGCGTTTTCGTTGGGAACTGGAGACGATGATGCGAGATCCGTCCGTCCGTCCGTCCGTACGCCACGCGCACTCCCGAGAACGTTGGGCGAGTCCAAGATCTTAGCAACATAATCGTCAAATTACCATCTGCATGTCAGAAGGGCTGAATATCAGCAAGATATACAGGGTGTTTCAAGACTTTAGGGCATAACTGCAGGAGGTGATTTCCTAGGCCTTTGTGATCAAAAAAGTTCATATAAACATGTGTCCGATTTTGGACGGTTACGGAGTTATGACCGTTTTTTAATTCCAGTACACGCCCTCGTGTGAACCGCGTCTATCAGGTGGCGGCTCGCTATTTTTAGCCACCTACAGACACTTGTTGGGTACCTAAGGCGTGCGGGGAAAGGTGGGGTGCTAAGTTCTACCCGCGCGGTTCACAACCGAGCGGCAGCCTGTGTTGCGGCCGGCGGTGGCATTTTAGAAAATCAGCTTTAAGCACCGATAAATTCAAATTAAAGGTAATTTCACGAAGTTAACTTTACAT
>Ga0131853_10009225_pt1 | contig 18036 bp, 17 predicted proteins | sample TergutLab28metaG_FD_92764 | JGI IMG/M metagenome (GOLD analysis project Ga0131853, IMG submission 92764) | Labiotermes labralis P1 segment gut microbial communities from Petit-Saut dam, French Guiana - Lab288 P1 (version 2) (version 2) | ecosystem: Host-associated > Arthropoda: Insects >... | reverse complement strand
CGCGAAAGGCCGACACCGAATTTGTCTTCGACATCGACCTCGCGCTCAAGCAGAACGACGAAAATCCCGTGTATTACGTGCAGTACGCGCACGCACGGATCTCGACGATTCTGGGCGACTGGCAAGCCAAGCACGGCGGCAATCCGGCCGCCCTGCCGCAGGCCGATCTCGCGCCGCTGTCGAGCGAGCGCGCGCTCGCGCTGGTCGCCAAGCTCGCCGAGTTCCCCGACATGCTCACGCACGCCGCCGCCGAACTCGCGCCGCACGCCGTGGCTTTCTATTTGCGCGAACTCGCCGCCGAGTTTCACTCGTTCTACAATGCCGAACGCGTGCTCGTCGACGATGTCGTCGAACGCGACGCACGCGTCGCGCTGCTCGCGGCAACGCGCCAGGTGCTCGCGAACGGTCTCGCGATGATCGGCGTGTCCGCACCCGAGCGCATGTAACGCATGCATGGAGCCGTCCGCGCGGGGCGCGACGGCCGTTCCGGATTCTCTTGTTTGCAGGTGATTCAGACGATGGCAAAACCGCGCCGCACTACAAAACAGCAGTCGAAGCAGTCCGGGGGTACGTTTCTCGGCGTCGTGCTGGGCCTGATTGTCGGCCTGGCGATCGCGGTGGTGGTGGCGCTCTACATCACGCGCGCGCCTTCGCCGTTCGTGTCGAAGGTCGCGCCGCCAGCCGCCGCGCCGCAAGCGAGCCAGCCGGCCACCCAGTACGATCCCAACCGTGCGTTGCAGGGCAACTCGCCCGGTCAGCCGGTCCCGCAGACGGCCCAGGCCACGCAGCCCGCGTCGGCAGCGCAGTCGGGCATGCTCGGCGAGCCGCAGATCGTCGAAGTGCCGCCGTCCGCGTCGGCACCGGCCGTGGCCGGCAACAACGCGGGAGCGGCAAACGGCATCGCCGTCGCACCGTCGCCGGCGCAGAGCACCGCTCCGAAGACCGCGCAGCAGCCCAACCCGGCGATGATCCTCTCGAACAACCAGCCGCAGCGGCCCGCCAATGCCATCCAGGCGCCGTCGGCGAACGCCGGCCAGGCCGCCGAACCCAATAACGGCTACTTCCTGCAGGTGGGCGCCTACAAGACGCCGGCCGATGCCGAACAGCAGCGCGCGCGTCTCGCGTTCCAGGGTTTCGAGTCGAAGGTGACTCAGCGCGCCGCCGGTGGTGTGACGTATTATCGGGTGCGCATCGGACCGTTCACGAAGTTCGACGACATGAACTCGACGCGTCAACGTCTGTCTGATGCCGGAATCGATACGGCTGTCATCCGCTTCACGAAACAATAAACCCAGTTCAACCGAAGACACGAACATGATCAAACGGATTCTCGGTACGCTTTTGCTCTCGCTTTCGATGGTCGCAGGCGCCGCGCACGCGTCGCCCGCCGCGCCCGTCGCGAACAAGGACTACACGGTGCTCGCAGCGCCGCAGCCGCTCGACGTGCCCCCGGGCAAGATCGAGGTCATCGAGTTCATGTGGTACGGCTGTCCGCACTGCAACGAGTTCGACCCGTACCTCGAAGCGTGGGTCAAGAAGCAGGGCCCGGATGTCGTGTTCAAGCGCGTGCCGGTGGCGTTCCGCGACGACTTCATCCCGCACTCGAAGCTGTTCCACGCGCTCGACGCGATGGGCCTCGCGCAGAAGCTCACGCCGGTCGTCTTCCACGAAATCCACGTGAACAAGAACTATCTGCTCACGCCGGAAGACCAGGCGAAGTTCCTCGCCACCCAGGGCGTCGATCCGAAGAAGTTCATGGACGCGTATAACTCGTTCTCGACGCAGAGCGCCATCCTGAAAGACAAGGAACTGCTCGACGCGTACAAGATCGACGGCGTGCCGACGCTCGCCGTGCAGGGCAAGTACGAAACGGGCCCGGGCCAGACCAACAGCCTGCCGGGTACGATCCAGGTCCTCGACTACCTCGTGCAGCAGGTTCGCAACAAGAAGATGTAACGCCCTGGGCGCCGGGATGGATCAGCCACTGAAGGTCTTCATCACCGGCGCCTCGAGCGGCATTGGTCTCGCGCTGGCCGCCGAATACGCGCGGCGCGGCGCCATCCTGGGGCTCGTCGCACGACGCGCCGACGCCCTCGCCGGGTTCCGGCAATCCCTCCCGCAGCACCCCATCTCCGTTTATCCCGCCGACGTGCGCGATGCCGATGCGCTCGCCGCAGCCGCGCGCGCGTTTGTCGCGGAGCACGGCCTGCCCGACGTCGTCATCGCGAACGCGGGCGTGAGCCGCGGCGCCCTCACGGGCGAGGGCGAACTCGCGACCTTTCGCGACGTCATGGACACCAACTACTTCGGCATGGTCGCGACGTTCGAGCCGTTCGCCGCCGCCATGCGCGAGACGCGGCGTGGCACGCTCGTCGGCATCGCGAGCGTGGCCGGCGTGCGCGGACTGCCGGGCTCGGGCACCTACAGCGCATCGAAGGCTGCGGCGCTCGCGTATCTGGAGTCGCTGCGCGTCGAGATGCGGCCGGCCGGCGTGGCCGTCGTCACGATCGCGCCGGGCTACATCCGCACGCCGATGACGGCGAAAAACCCGTATCGCATGCCGTTCCTCATGGACGCCGACCGCTTCGCCGCGAAAACCGCCGACGCCATCGCGCGCGGCACCGCATTCGCGGTGTTTCCGTGGCCGATGCGCATCGTCGCCGCCCTTTTGCACGTGCTGCCGCGCTGGCTCTACGACCGCGCCTTCGAACGTGCCCCGCGCAAGCCGCGCGCCGCCGCCGACCACTAAACCGCACGCGAACGGCCGCTCAGTGTCCACTGAAGTGCCCACTGAGTGTGCGTTTTTGAGACAAAACCCGCCGCGCGGCCCCCGCGTTCGACGTATCGGCGGATTAATCTGTTGTGTCGTCAATTTCCGTTCGCTAAGCTCTTCCGATCGGGCCGCTCCCTGCGCGCATGCGCCGCAGACGGGCACCGCCCCATGCCATCACAGAAAAACGGAGATCCCATGCGCCTCAGCTCGCCCTTCCCGATGCCCGCACGCCTGCGCGCCGCCGCTCTTGGCGTCTGCGCCACGCTCGTCTGCGCCATGACGGCGGCCCCCGCGCTCGCCGCGCCGACCCTGACGGTCTGCACCGAAGCGAGTCCGGACGGCTTCGACGTCGTCCAGTACAACTCGCTCGTGACGACCAACGCGTCGGCCGACGTGATCTTCAACTCGCTCGTCTCGTACGACGAGGTCGCCAAGAAAGTCGTGCCCGCGCTGGCCGCGAAGTGGGAAGTGAGCCCCGACGGCCTCACCTACACGTTCCATCTGCGCCCGCACGTGCAGTTCCAGACGACCCCGTGGTTCAAGCCCACGCGCGCGCTGGACGCCGACGACGTCGTCTTCACGTTCGAGCGCATGCTCGACGCCAACAACCCGTGGCATCAGGTCGCGGGCCCGAATGGCTTCCCGCACGCGCAGTCGATGGGGTTGCCCAAGCTCATCAAGTCGGTCTCGAAGGTGAACAACGACACGGTCCGCATCGAGCTGACCGAGCCGAACGCCACCTTCCTCTCGATCCTGACGATGGGCTTCGCCTCGATCTACTCGGCCGAATACGCGGACCAGCTCCAGAAGGCGGGTAAAGAGACCGATCTGAATCTGAAACCGGTCGGCACGGGTCCGTTCCAGCTCAAGAGCTACACGAAGGACGCGGTGATCCGCTACGACGCGAATCCGTCGTACTGGGGGCCGAAGCCGAAGGTCGATCATCTGATCTACGAGATCACCCCCGACGCCACGGTGCGCGCGCAGAAGGTGGGGACCGGCGAATGCCTGATCGCGCTGTCACCGAAGCCGCAGGACGTCACGGCCGCGCACGACAACAAGAAGCTCAAGGTGGTCGAGACGCCCGCCTTCATGACGGCGTTCGTCGCGCTCAATACGCAGCAGAAGCCGCTCGACAACCAGAAGGTGCGTCAGGCGCTGAACATGGCGTTCGACCGCAAGACCTACCTGAAGAACGTGTTCGACAACACGGCCACGCCCGCCACGAACCCGTGGCCGCCGATCACGTGGGGCTACGACAAGTCGATCCAGCCGTATCCGTATGACCCGGCCAAGGCGAAACAACTGCTCGCCGATGCGGGCTTCCCGAAGGGCTTCTCGACGACGATCTGGACGCGCCCGAACGGCAGCGTGCTCAATCCGAATCCGAATCTCAGCGCGGCGCTGCTGCAGGCCGACTTCGCGAAGATCGGCGTGAAGGCGAAGATCAAGGTGGTCGAGTGGGGCGAGCTGATCAAGGAAGCGAAGGAAGGCCAGCACGACACGCTCTTCATGGGCTGGGCCGGTGACAACGGCGATCCCGACAACTACCTCACGCCGCTCTTTAGCTGCAACGGGGTGAAGTCGGGTATCAACTTCTCGCGCTTTTGCGATCCGCAGCTCGACAAACTGATCTCCGAGGGCAAGACCACGTCCGACCAGGCCAAACGCGTGAAGCTCTACGAACAGGCGCAGCAGATTATTCACGACCAGGCGCTGTGGATTCCGCTCGGCTATCCGACCGCCTCGGCGATCACGCGCGTGAACGTGAACGGCTATCGCGTGAGCCCGTTCGGACGCCAGAACTTCGCGGACGTGTCGGTGCAGTAAGCGTGACAGCGGCGGGCCGCGGATGCCCCGCGGCCCGCCGCTTCATTTCATCGCCGTTACATTGGTTACGGGACGGTCCGGGATTATTACGCCGGCTTACGCAAACATGACGCGTGACCGGTTCGAGACGTCCGCCACACCGTTGTACCCGTATCGTTTGGCGCGCAACCAGTTTCCGGAACGGGAATATTTGGCCGAACATTGTTGCAGTTTCGTAACTCAAGGCCAAAACCGTTCGACTACATTGGACCCATACAAACTTTCATCCACCGAAGGGGGTTTCAATGAAAGCGAAACTGTTTGCCGCTCTTGGCGCCGGGGCCGTGATTCTTGCCGCATCGCAGACCGCAATGGCAGGCATTTCCGTCGGCCTGAATCTCGGCATCCCCGTTGGCATCCCCGCGCCCGTGTTCGTCGCGCCGGCGCCGGTGATGGTCGCGCCCGCACCGGTGTACGTCGCCGCGCCGCCCCCGCCGATGGCAGTCGGTTTTCAGCCGGTGATGGCGCCGGCCGTCGTGATCGGCTGGCACGGCAACCGCTACTGGGACGGCCGCCGCTGGTGGGGCCGCAATGAATGGCGCGGCCACGGTCGCTGGCGTTAAGCCTGCGGTTAAGCCTGCGCGGCGCCGATCTCGTCGAGCAGCGGCATGACGTCGTCCGGCAGATCGAGATTCACGCTCGCGATGTTCTCGTTCAGATGACCGAGTGACGACGTGCCCGGAATCAACAGGATATTCGGCGCACGTCGCAGCAGCCATGCCAGCGCGACCTGCATCGGCGTCGCATCGCATCGGAGTGCTACACGATCCAGCGCGTCCGACTGCAACGGCGTAAAGCCGCCGAGCGGGAAGAACGGCACGTATGCGATGCCATCGCGCGCGAGGCTGTCGATCAAGGCATCGTCGTCGCGATGCGCGAGGTTGTAGAGGTTCTGCACGCAGACGATCTCGGCGATCGTGCGGCCCTGCTCGATCTGACGCGCGGTCGCGTTGCTCAGCCCGATGTGGCGGATCAGGCCCTTCGCCTGGAGTTCGGCGAGCGCCGTCAACGGCGCTTCGATGTCGCCCTCGGCGGGTCCTGTGTGGCCGAACATCAGACGCAGATTCACGACGTCCAGCACGTCGAGGCCGAGATTGCGCAGGTTGTCGTGAACGGCCGATTCCAGTTCGGCAGGCGAAGCCGCGAGGTTCCACGACGCATCGCTGCCGCGCTTCGCCCCCACCTTCGTGACGATGGTCAGATCGTCGGCATACGGATGAAGCGCTTCACGGATGATCTGGTTCGTGACGTGAGGCCCGTAAAAATCGCTCGTATCGATGTGCGTGACGCCCGCCTCCACGGCAGCGCGCAGCACCGCGACGGCCGCGGCGCGATCCTTCGGCGGGCCGAAAACTTGCGGACCCGCCAGTTGCATGGCGCCGTAGCCTTTGCGGCTGACGATCCGGTCGCCGAGTTTGAAAGTGCCAGCTCGTGTCACAGGGGTCATTGGAGTGCTCCGATTGCGGTAAGGGTTTGAGGCGCTGCGCAGCATCCGGATAGAATACGAATAATCATTCAGATTGTGTATTCGCATATGAGACCCGATAGCGAACCGGCGCTGGACGCCCGCAAGCTGCCGCGACAAGCGCGCTCGCAGGCCACCGTCGATGCGATTTTCGACGCGACTATTCAGGTTTTGCTGGCCGAGGGGCTGCAGCGGCTCACGACGATCCGCGTCGCCGAACGCGCGGGCGTATCGGTCGGCACGCTCTATCAGTACTTTCCGCAAAAGCAGGCGCTGCTGTTCGCCGTGTTGCAGCGGCATCTCGAACGCGTGCTGAAGACGCTGACCGAGGCGGCCGAATCGGTGCACCACCAGCCGCTCTCGACGATGGTCGAGTCGATCGTCACGGCCTACGTTCGGGTGAAGACCGCCAACCTCGATGAATCGCGCGCGCTCTACGCGGTGGCGGCCGAACTCGACGCCCCTGGCTACGTTCGCGACGTGCAGGCCCGCAATCGGGCCGTGCTGGAGGCCATGCTGAAGACGGCCGCCGACGCGCAGTTCGACGACGTCGCTACGGTCACCTTCATGTTGAGCGGCGCGTTGACCGGGCCGCTCCGGCTGTTGCTCGAAGGGGGCGCGCCGAAAACCACCCACCGCAAGCTGTGCGAGCAGCTTACGTCGCTGTGCCTCGGCTACCTCGAACGCGAAGCGCGGCCGAAGCCGCGCTCCAAGCGCGCTTTATAACGCCCTCATAACGACTCGGCACCGGCCTTGCGCGGTTTCCGGTTCGTGCGGCGTGTCGCCCTCGCCGCCTCGGGCACCTTCGTCGCGGACGCCGCGGGGCGCTTCGTTGCCGCCTTGGGCTTCGCGGAACTGCCCTTCGCGGGCTCCTCGGCGGCTGCGTCGACATCGGGCACATCCGGCACATCCACTGCATCCGCCTGCGGCTGCGCCGCACCTGCCGGTGCCCCCTCCTCGACGCGCGGTGCCACGCCTGCGCGCTCACTACCCGGCTCGATGCCGAGCGCACGCTGCACTTCGCGGAAACGCTCGCGCCGCTCGCCTTCGAGCGGCCCCGATACCGTCGCGATCCGGTAGACGGCAGCGAGCAGCGCACGACGCGCGCTCATCTCGGGCACGAGGTCGGTCAGCGCCGCAATCGCGGCCTGCGGATCGAGCTGCACGATCGCGCCCTGGCGGCGCGCCGCCTCCTTCAGTTCGGCGATGCTCGGCTGACGCGCGCCGAGATACTCGCGCGCGAGTTCGCGCATGCGCTGGAACGGGCGGTACTGCACCGTATGCATCTCGTCGACGAGGTACGCCATGATGCGCATGAACGCATCGACGAGCGTGCCCGTATGCACCTGCGCGTGCGCCGCGCGCAGACGCAGTTGCGCGACCTCCTTGCGCAGTTCCATGAGCGGCGGCGCAATCGGATCGAGCGGCTGGTTCGGCGCGACGCCCACGAGCGACTGCACCCACGGCGCGGTATAGACGTTGTAAAACGTGTTCTCGATCCACGCATCGCGCGTATCGCGGTACATGTCCCACGCCGATACGATGGCCGCCGACACCTGCTTCTCCGCCTGCACGAACGGGTTATCCGCGGGGGCAGGCTGGCGATGTTCGCGCACCGATTCGGCCAGGCCCGGCAGCCCGAGCAAGGCCGGATTCGCGTTGCTGAACACGCTGCGCTCGACGCGCGACGGATGCGCCTCGCGCAATGCATAAGCGCTGAACGCGTTGCTCGACGCGCGCACCATCGGCGATACCAGCAGGTCGTAGAGACGCTGATTGATCTGCGACCAGCGCCGCACGACCTCGAACGGCTGCTCGTCTTCGCGGCCGTCGTCGAGCGCGAGAATGTCGTCGATCGTGCGCCGCTCGAAACGGATTTCGTAGCGCCCTTCAAGCGCTTCGAGCCGGGCCGCCTCAGGCGTCGTGTCGGTGATCTTCGCCTCGTAGAGCCCCGGCGGCAGCACGTCGATCAGATCGAGCGCCGAAAACAGTTCGGTGTGCTCTTTATTCGCCACGCTCGCCGAGACGAAGATGCCGAGGTGCCCCGCCTTTTCGTGCAGACAGTAGACGATGACCTGTTCGTTCGCGACGATCTCGTCGGCACTCGCATAGAGATCGGGAATCCAGTTCAGCGCCTGTTGCGGCGGCGTGATGTTGTCGCCCCACGAAGCGAGCACGATGATCGGCGTGCGGATATTGCGCAGATCCACGGGCGCGCGCGCGTTCTTCGCGTACACCTCGTTGCGCGTGAGGTGATTGCCGACGAACAGGTTCTGCACGATCCAGTCGATCTCCGCGCGATTCAACTGGAAATGGCCGCCCCACCAGCGCTCGAAATCGAGGAAGCGCTCACGCTCGGTATCGACTTTCGAATAGAGGTTGTAGAGCTTGCCCCAGTACGTATTCGCGGGATCGAGACTCTCGAAGTTCTGCACGAGGTTCGCGCCGTCGAAGCGGCCGTCGCCGAGATCCGACGCGAGCGACGCCATCCACGATCCGCCGAGCATGCCGCCCGAGTAACGCATAGGATTCCTGCCCTTTACGCCCGCCCAGTACGACAGCGGCGAACCCGCGAGCATGAGCGGCCCGACCAGTTCCGGCTGCGAAGCGGCGAGCAGCGCCGCGGCCCAGCCGCCCTGGCAATTACCGATGATGAACGGCAGGCCGTCCGCCTCGGGGTGCAGTTCGCGCACCTTGTTGATGAAAACCGATTCGGCGTGTGCGACCGACTGGATCGTCTGCTTCTCGCACGGGATCGGGAAAAACGTCACGAAATAGCAAGGATGCCCCTTGCGCAGCGCAATGCCGATTTCGCTGTCCATCTTGAAGCCCGCGATGCCGGGACCGTGGCCCGCGCGCGGATCGATGACGACGAAGGGGCGCATGTGCGCATCGGTGGGGGCGCCGTCTTCCGGCAGGATGCGCAGCAGCGCGTAGTTGCACGGACGATCCAGTTCGCGGCCATCGACGACCACTTCATAGTCGAAATGCAGCACCGGCGGCATGCCGGCCTGCTCGTGCAGCCAGGTCTGATTGCCGCGCTCGCGCAGGATGTCGAGGAACAGGACGCTGCGCTGCCAGGCGTCGAACAGGTAGTCGTAGAGCGGGTTCGCCGCCGGCGTAGGCACGAACCCAGGCGCGGGCGCAGCGCTGGCTGCGGCGCCGGTTGAAACCGGGGGGACGGACGAAGTGTCGGAAACTGCCACGGCACGAATCTCCTTTAAGGGACTATTCGGCCGCATTGCGCATCCCCGCACATGGGGTCCGAATAACCAGGGTGAAGCAACGACCCAAGCAACGGTAATGTTGCATTGCAACATTCAATGTAGGCAGCAGCTTGTCGAAAGTCAAGGTAAGCAAACCGCAGCCGACGTTATTTTTGAGATAGTGATTGATCTACGTGAATGAAACGTGACGTCGCCGTGTCCACGCACGGACCATGAGGAACGGGGGCAACTTCCCCGCGTCTGTCAGAACGCTGAACTACACTGATAGGCCTTGCGCGCCGCAGCATGCGCCGTTGTGCCTGATCCGCCAGGAGCTTGCAATGACCGCCTCGCCCGACAAGTATTCGATTCTGCTCGAACGCTGCCGCGGTCTCGCGCCGGTGCCGACCGCAGTGGCCCATCCGTGTGACGAATCGTCGCTCTCGGGCGCGCTCGATGCCGCGCGTCTCGGTCTGATCGTGCCGCTGCTCGTCGGCCCCGAAGCGAAGATCCGCGCGGTGGCCGAACGGGCCGCGTTGCCGCTCGACGGCGTGACGATCATCGACGCCCCGCACAGCCACGCGGCGGCGGCGCGTGCGGTGCTCGCCGTGCGCTCGGGCGAGGCGGAGCTGCTCATGAAGGGCAGCCTGCACAGCGACGAACTGCTGCACGAAGTCGCTTCGCTCACCACCGGCCTGCGCACCGAGCGGCGTCTGTCGCACGTCTTCGCGATGGACGTGCCCTCGTATCACAAGCCGCTCTTCATCACTGATGCGGCGGTCAACATCTTCCCGAAGCTCGCCGACAAGGCCGACATCGTGCGCAACGCGATCGAACTCGCGCAGGCGCTCGGCATCGCCGCGCCGAAGGTGGCGATCCTCGCGGCCGTCGAAACGGTGTCCGACAAAATGCCCTCGACGATCGACGCCGCCGCGCTCTGCAAGATGGCCGAGCGCGGTCAGATCACGGGCGCCGTGCTCGACGGCCCGCTCGCATTCGATAACGCCATCAGCAAGGAAGCCGCGCGCATCAAGGGCATCGTCTCCGAGGTCGCGGGCGACCCCGACATCCTGCTCGTGCCCGATCTCGAAGCGGGCAACATGCTGGCCAAGCAACTGACTTTCCTCGCCGGCGCACAGGCGGCCGGCATCGTCCTCGGCGCGCGCGTGCCGATCATCCTCACGAGCCGCGCGGACAACGTGCAGGCGCGCATCGGCAGTTGCGCGATCGCCGTGCTCGTCGCCCACGCGCGGCGCGCGCCCCTCACCACGGAGTCACTGTGAGTACCGAAAGTACCGAAGCCGTGCATCAAGCAGCGCATACGCAAGGTGACGAAGGCCATATCGTGCTCGTCGTCAACGCGGGCTCGTCGAGCATCAAGTGTTCGGTGTATCGCGTCATCGCGGATCCGCACGTCACCGGCGGCGCGCGCGCGATCCATGGCGCGGGCGGCCAGATCGAAGGCATCGGCGTCGCGCCGCGCGTGGTCGCGCACATGGCGGACGGGCGGCTCATCGTCGACGAAGCGTTTCCGGTCGCGCAGGTCGCCGATCACGACGCCGCGTTCCGCCTGCTACGTCTCGTGCTCGCCGTGGGTCTGCGCGATACGCCGCCGGCTGCGATCGGACATCGCGTCGTGCACGGCGGCGCCAATTACTCCGACGCGGTGGTCATCGACGACAAGGTCATCGACGAACTGAGCGCCTTGGCACCGCTCGCCCCGCTGCATCAGCCGCACAATCTCGCGGCGATCCGCGCGGTACGCACGGCCGCGCCGGACCTCGTGCAGGTCGCGTGTTTCGACACGGCCTTTCATACGACGATGGGCGTCATGGAGCAGATGTTCGCGCTGCCCTACCGCTATTTCACGGATGGCATCCGCCGCTACGGCTTTCACGGTCTCTCGTACGAATACATCTCGCGGCACCTGCATACGGTCGCGCCCGAGATTGCGGACAAGCGCGTGATCGTCGCGCACCTCGGCAACGGCGCGAGCCTGTGCGCGATGAAAGACGGCAAGAGCGTCGAGACGACGATGGGTCTCACCGCGCTCGACGGCCTGCCGATGGGCACGCGCTGCGGCGCGCTCGATGCGGGCGTCGTGCTGTGGATGCTCGAACGCGGCATGAAGCACGACGAGATCGAGAAGGTGCTCTATCAGGACTCGGGGCTCAAGGGTCTCTCGGGCCTCTCCAGCGACATGCGCGAACTGCTCGCGAGCGACCAGCAGCAGGCGAAGCTCGCGATCGAGTTCTACACGTACCGGATCGCGCAGGAAGTGGGCAAGCTCGCGGTCGGACTCGGCGGGCTCGATGCGCTCGTGTTCACGGCCGGTATCGGCGAGAACGCGCCGCCCGTGCGCGCGCAGGTCGTCGAGCGGCTCGGGCCGCTGTTCGGCATGGCGCTCGACGCGCAAGCGAACGCGGCCAACCAGATGCGCATCAGCACCGCGGACAGCCGCGTGCCCGTGCTCACGATCCGCACCGACGAGGAAGGCATGATCGCGCTGCACACGGCGCGGCTGCTGCGCGAGGCGCTCAAACGCTGAGACGGTTGGACCGGTGTGTCAAAAATAAAGCGCCGCTGTTTCGCCCGCCAGGCCCCGCCACACGGGCCGCGCCGGGAAACCGCGACGAATCCTGGCCTGAAAAGTAGAATGTTGGCAAAACCCAGTGCCAAGGAGACACCGCATGTCGCAGTCCACGAGCATCAATACACGTCCGATGCAGCCGTTCCACCTCGCCTTCCCCGTCACGAGCCTCGATAACGCCCGCGCGTTCTATGGCGACCTGCTCGGTTGCCCCGAAGGGCGGAGCTCGCCGGAATGGATCGATTTCGACTTCTTCGGCCATCAGCTCGTCGCGCACCTCGCCCCCGAGGAAGCGGGCCATCGCGGCGTCAACGCGGTCGATGGCCACGACGTGCCGGTGCGCCACTTCGGTGTCGTGCTCTCGATGGACGACTGGAACGCGCTGGCCGAGCGCCTGCAGGCCGCCGACACGAAGTTCGTGATCGAGCCGCACATCCGCTTCAAGGGCCAGGTCGGCGAGCAGGCCACGATGTTCTTCCTCGACCCGTGCGGCAACGCAATCGAATTCAAGGCGTTCGCCGATATCGGCCAACTGTTCGCGAAGTGAGGTATCCCGCGCGATGAAGATCCTGTTCTGGTTGCCGCAAGCCGATGCCACCGCGTGGCTCGAGGGTTTGTCGCGCGCGCTGCCGGGCGCGGAACTGCGTGCGTGGCAACCGGGCGATGACGGCGCCGCCGATTACGCGATCGTCTGGCGGCCGCCGCGCGAATTGCTGGCCGCGCGGCCTGGCCTGCGCGCGATCTTCAACCTCGGCGCGGGCGTCGATGCGATCCTCGCGTTCGAACACGAAAAGCCTGGCACCTTGCCCAAGGATGCGCTGCTCGTGCGTCTCGAAGACTCGGGCATGGCCGCGCAGATGAGCGAGTACGTGCAGCACGCGGTGTTGCGCTATCTGCGCCGCTTCGACGACTACGCATTGGCTCAGGGCAAGCGCGAATGGCATGTGCTCGCGCCGCATCCGCTCGAAACGTTCACCGTGGGCGTGCTCGGCGTCGGCGTGCTCGGCGCGCAGGTCGCGCGCTCGATCGCCGCGCTCGGCGTGCCCGTGCGGGGCTTCTCGCGCAGCGCGAAGAAGATCGACGGCATCGATACGTATTCGGGCGAACTGCACGGCGCGCAGTTCGATGCGTTCCTGGACGGCGTGAAGCTGCTCGTGAATCTGCTGCCCGCGACGCCCGACACCGAAGACATCCTCGACGCGCGCGTGTTCGCGAAGCTCGAACGCGGGGCCTATCTCGTGAACGTCGCGCGCGGCTCGCATCTGGTCGAGCAGGATCTGATCGACGCGCTCGCGAACGGCACGCTCGCGGCGGCGACGCTCGACGTGTTCCGCGAAGAGCCGCTGCCCGCCCGGCATCCGTTCTGGGACGAGCCGCGCATCACCGTCACCCCGCATTGCTCGGCGCTGACCTTGCGCCACGAAGCGATTTCGCAGATCGCCGACAAGATCGAAGCGCTAGGGCGCGGCGAAACCGTGAGCGGCGTCGTGCATCTCGGGCGCGGTTACTAAAGTAAAGCGAAAGCAAGACGCACCATAAGGCTGGAGAAAGACATGACCCTACCCGCAGCAGTGAAGATCGTCGAAGTGGGCCCTCGCGACGGTCTGCAGAATGAAAAGGAAATCATCCCGACCGCCACCAAGATCGAGCTGATCAACCGCCTTTCGGCGGCGGGCTTTCCGAACGTCGAGGCGGCCTCGTTCGTCTCGCCGAAATGGGTCCCGCAGATGGCCGACGGCGCCCAGGTCATGGCCGGCATCGAACGGCGCGCCGGTGCGATCTATTCGGTGCTCACGCCGAACCTGCGCGGCTTCGAAGGTGCGCTCGCCGCGCGCGCCGACGAGATCGTGATCTTCGGCGCCGCCAGCGAGGCGTTCTCGCAGAAGAACATCAACTGCTCGATTGCCGAGAGCGTCGAGCGCTTCGCGCCCGTAGCCGCCGCCGCCAAACAGCATGGCGTGCGCCTGCGCGCGGCCGTTTCGTGCGCGCTCGGCTGCCCGTATCAGGGCGAGGTGCCGATCGCGGCGGTGGTGGATCTCGTGGAGCGCTTCGCGGCGCTCGGCTGCGACGAGATCGATATCGCCGATACGATCGGCGTCGGCACGGCAGAGCGCACGCGCGAGGTGTTCGACGCGGTGACGAAGGTGTTCCCGCGCGAGCGTCTCTCGGGGCACTTCCACGACACCTACGGCCAGGCGCTCGCGAACATCTATGCGGCGCTGCAGGAAGGCATCGAGATCTTCCACGCATCCGTGGCCGGACTCGGCGGCTGCCCGTATGCGAAGGGCGCGACCGGCAACGTCGCGACCGAAGACGTGCTCTACCTGATGGACGGACTCGGCATTCATACGGGCGTCGATCTGAACCAGGTCGTGCTCGCGGGCGATTTCATCTCGAACGCGATCGGCCGCGCCAACGCCTCGCGCGCGGGCAAGGCGCTGCTCGCCAAGCGCGCGGCGGCAGCCGCGTGCGCCTGAATTTATGAATTAATCGCAGTCCGAAGGAAATAGCCAGATGACGGAAACGCTTTCGCCCTCCCACGACGATCTGGCCGCGCTGCCCGAAGCGGCGCGGCGCGTGGCGCTGCTGCTGCGCGAGCGCGGCCATACGAAGCCCATCGTGATGCTGGCCGCGACCGGCAAGACCTCGGCCGAAGCTGCTGCGGGGCTCGGCTGCCTGGTCGCGCAGATCGCCAAGTCGATCCTGTTTCGCCGCCTCGAGGACGAGGCTCCCGTGCTCGTGATCGCGAGCGGTGCGAACCGCGTCGACGAAAAGAAGGTGGCGGCCCATGTCGGCGCTATCGGGCGCGCCGATGCGAAGTTCGTGCGCGAGAAGACCGGCTATGCGATTGGCGGCGTCTGCCCGATCGGTCATGCCACGCCGCCCGTCACGCTGATCGACGCGGATCTGTTCGAACTCGACAGCCTGTGGGCCGCGGCCGGACATCCGCATGCGGTGTTCAACCTGTCGCCGCGGGAACTGGCCGCGTTGACCGGCGCGCCCGTGGTCGACGTCGCGCTGCGCGAAGCGTGAGCATGACGACGCGCAGCGCCAACGGAACGCCGGCGCGTGTCGTGAAGATCGGCGAGATCTGCCGCTCGACGCTCACGCTGTCGCCCGAGTCGGTGAAGTCGTTCGCCACGCTCGTCAACGACATGAACCCGCTGCATCACGACGATGCGTACGCCGCTGCGAGCCGTTTCGGCGGGCTGATTGCGTCGGGTACGCAGCCCACCGCGCATTTCATGGCGCTGCTCGCGACGCATTTCTCGACCTATGCGCAACCGCTCGGCCTGGAATTCGACATCAAGCTCAAGCGCGCGACCCATGCGCACGACATGCTCACGTTCGAATGGTGCGTGGAAGACGCCTGGTGGAAGCCGGCGCTCAATGGCGACCTCACGAAACTGGCCGGCACCGTCACCAATCAGGATAACGAAACGATCGCCATGGGCCGCGCGACAATTCTCGTGATGCCGAAGACATGACCGACACCGTCTTGCTGCCGCCGACGATTCGCGTGTTCGAGCGCGGCTGGCTCTCGTCGAACAATATCCTGCTCGCGGACGAAGCACGCACGGCGCTCGTCGATACCGGTTATGCCACGCACGCCGCGCAGACCGTTGCGCTCGTGCGGCAGGCTTTGGGCGCGCGTGGGCTCGATCTCGTCGTCAACACGCATCTGCATTCCGATCACTGCGGCGGCAATGCGCAACTGCAGGCCGCATGGCCTTGCGAAACCTTGATCCCGGAGCGTAGCGCGGACGCGGTGCGCAACTGGGACCCAACGCGCCTGACGTTTGAAGCGACCAGGCAAACCTGCGAGCGCTTTCGTTTCACCGGGACGCTCACACCGGGCGAACGGCTCACGCTTGGCGGTTTCGAATGGGAGGTCATCGGCGCGCCGGGGCACGACCCCGATTCGGTGATGCTCTATGCCGCGCAGCCGCGTCTGCTGATCAGCGCGGACGCGCTGTGGCAAAACGGCTTCGGCATCATTTTCCCGGAACTCGACGGCGAAAGCGGATTCGCCGAGCAGCAGGCGGTACTCGAAACGATTGCAAAGCTTGATATCGCAACGATCATCCCGGGCCATGGCGCCCCGTTTGCCGATGTCGAAGCTGCGCTCGAACGCGCCTTTTCACGCCTGGCCTGGCTGCGCGCCGATCCGGCACGCAATGCGCGCTACGCGCTCAAGGCGCTGATCGTGTTCAAGCTGCTGGAAGTGCGCTCGATGACGTTCGCCGCTCTCGAGACAATGTTGGCCGATGCAGCGGTGATGAGCGCGGCGGCACGGCAACTCGCGCCACAGTCGGCCTGGTCCGCGCTCCTGCGCGAATTGACGCAGGAACTCGCGAAAAGCGGCGCGCTAACGTTGGGTGGGCCGGATCGCGATCAGATCGAAGCGCCGGCTTCGATGATTTGAATAAAAAAAAACGCTCCCCCATTTCTGGACGAGCGTGAGTTTCATTCTCTGACGTGATCAAACTGTCGGCGCATCATACCTCCGCCCCTTCCCACATCGCATCGGTGATTTCCCTACAAACTGCCGACGCATCGCAGTTTACGATCCGTAAACTTCCGCATACCGGGAAAAATATGATTCGTCGTCCCAATCAATCGTCCGAGGATCCCGAAGCTTCGAAGAACGCCAGCATCTCGCCGACGAGCGCTTCGCTCGCTTCTTCCGGGATGTAGTGGCCGCAGTCGAGCGAGCGCCCGCTCACGTCGCGCGCCACCTTGCGCCATTCGGCAAGCGGGTCGAAACAGCGCTCGATCACGCCTTCCTGCCCCCACAGCACGCGCAGCGGACACGCCACCTTGCGGCCGCGTTCGATGTCGGCGCGGTCGTGTTCGAGGTCGATCGTCGCCGACGCGCGGTAGTCCTCGCAGATCGCATGCACGGCGCCCGGCTGGCGCAGCGCCGCGCGATAGGCGTCGAGCGCGGCGGGCGCGAACGGCGCGAGCCCCGCATGGCGGTTGCCCATCGCGCGCTCGACGTAGACGTCGGTGTTGTCGCCGATCAGCGTCTCGGGCAGCGGGGCGGGCTGGATCAGGAAGAACCAGTGGAAGTAATGCGTCGCAAACTGGCGGTCGGTCTGCTCGTACATCGCAAGCGTCGGCGCGATATCGAGCAGGATCAGCCGTTCGACGGCGTCGGCATGATCGAGCGCCATGCGATGCGCGACGCGCGCGCCGCGGTCGTGCGCGCAAACCAGAAACCGCGAGTGGCCGAGCTGGCGCATCACCTCGACCTGATCGGCGGCCATCGCGCGCTTCGAATACCGGATGTGTTCGGGGTCGCCTGCGGGCTTCGACGACGCGCCGTAGCCGCGCAGGTCCGTCGCGATGACGGTGAAGCGCTGCGCGAGCGCATCCGCGCAGCGATGCCAGATCATGTACGTCTGCGGGTGACCGTGCAGCAGCAGAAGCGGCGGCCCTTCCCCGCCCTTGACCCCGTGAATGTCGATTCCGTCCGTCGTGCGAACGGTAAACGGCTGGAAACCTTCGAACGGCATAGCGCCTCTCGTGTGCTTGTTTAGCCTCACGACATTGTAGGAGTCCCCTCCTGCCATCCGGGGTAATTTTCGGGCTTCAGCGCCGAAAACAGAGGAATTGCTCGAAAGTGCGGTATCGCGCCGGTTATTTCACACTGCCGGACGACTAGTTGCGGTAGGAGGATGACATCGGCGGCCGTTGCATGCCGCCGTCGCCGCGCGCGAACGGCCGGAAAGCGCCGCGCTCTTCGCTGTAACGCGCGACATCTTCGCGTATCGAGCCCGTACGTCCCGGCGAATCCGCCGAGGGATGCGGCTCCGAGCGCGCCGGGTCGCTGACCGGCGTCATGTGCACGGCGCCATAACCGGCGTAACCGCGTGCGTACCCCCCGTAGCCTGCACCACGGCGCGCATCTAACGCACCAGACGCAACGGGTGCACCAAGCGCACTAGGTTCAGCGCGCCCACGCGACGCCTCCTGCCCGTGCCAGCCGCCGCGCGGGGCAGCCGCGGCGCGGGGCATCGCAGCGCGCCGGACCGCGTGTGGCATCGGGCGCTCGATCGACACCGGATGAAACCGGCCGCCACCGCCACGGGGTCCAAACGCAGGTTGTGCGTGGGCAAGCGCCACGAGG
>Ga0131853_10009224_pt1 | contig 18038 bp, 13 predicted proteins | sample TergutLab28metaG_FD_92764 | JGI IMG/M metagenome (GOLD analysis project Ga0131853, IMG submission 92764) | Labiotermes labralis P1 segment gut microbial communities from Petit-Saut dam, French Guiana - Lab288 P1 (version 2) (version 2) | ecosystem: Host-associated > Arthropoda: Insects >... | reverse complement strand
TTCTCCTGAAGATGGGCATAATGATGCCCGAAACATGTTGAGAAATTGTTAAAAATAAACATCTAACTGTTGCATCTTGTTGGTTTTCTCTCTCACTCCACAATTTGCTCACGATGCACGGTCGCAGAAACCTAAAAAAAATGTAGAAGTATATATTATATACAGAAATACTGTTGTGATTATTATTATTATTAAATTCTAGTAGTATGTATTGCACGCCTACATGTAATTAATGACTGCCGTTTCATTACAAATATTCCTAGATATTAATAAGAATTTACTGTGTTCACTTAGGAAAAGATACACAAACACAAAAAATTCAGAACACTTGCTTACCTGTCAGATGCAGCATATTCTGTTGTGATTATTTTTGGCAATGGCTTCACTCCCTCTGCTTCCAGCTGCGTCACATAAAACTCCTCTTCTTTGTTTGTACTCCCCACAACTATCACAAGGTTACCAGGATCACTATAAACCTTCAGAAGGTTCAGGAAAACAGTGTCAATTCCTAGACCCCTGCAGGCCAAACAAAAGTGTGGTTACATTTCCTTGTATCTAAAACTCAGCAATTTCACATACAAACATTTCTTGAAAGAATCAATAAAAAATCTTCACTGACTTGGGTGACAAGCTGCAGCTCCCAGACTACTAATTAACCTTTAGACGCCTAACGTCCACTATAGTTGACGTACCGCACCGCTAACCTCCAAAGTTGCATTTTATATATTTATTCAACAAATATAGGTACCGAATATTTTAAACATGGTGTTTACTCTCTGTTTTTTTCTCTTCAAAATGCAGCTTGTTTCATAATTCTAACATATTTGGTTCCTGTATTATTCACATTTTATATACAGGGTGTGTTAAAATTAAAAAAAATAATTCCTGCACCAAAAGGTTAATTTAGTAATGGTGCAGCAAAAGACAAGTGAAACCTAATGGGGAGAGTATGTAACAAATTACTGCTCTTAATTTCTGTACAAATAAAATTATGTTCCAACAGAAAGAAAGCTCTCCTCTTGGATTCTAGATATCAGGATTTATGCAGAATATCCAGTATAACAAAACAGACTTACTTCACTCAGTTCGGGCACAGCACATGAGTAAGGGGGGTGGGGTGGATTCATGTTGGATGGTCTACAACCACCATCAAGCTTGGGAAATTTAATGAATTTTACCATTAATTTGGATACATGAAATAAAGACATTTTCCACCCAATGATTGTTCACACACACACACACACACACTAAGGCCTTTGTGATAATGATTTTAGGCCAAAACCATACATAATAACAAACTGCTCATACTTGTCACATGACTGCAATGCACTTTTTCAGCAGTATGCAGCCTCCTTCTGACTCAGGTATTAAAATGTTGGCCAGGTGTTAAGTACTCTTGCCTTTCACCAAATACTTAGTGTGATGTGGGACCGCAGGACAGGGAAAGTAAAATGGACAGGATAGCAACATATATATATATATATATATATATATATACACACACACACACACACACACACAAGTATATAAGTCAAAATCATGGGATGATGTAAGATAAACACAGTAGATCACTATCAGAGCTTTATAAGCCAGAGTGGTCCATGTTGCACACCGGTGTTTGTGGGGTGGTGGGGTACTGTCCTGATACTTGTCTTAAAAGACAGTGATATCAAACACAGGCAGCACAGTCAAAAGACAAAGGACTTGACAGCAACTACCTAAAACATACGATAATCCCCTGTCTTGCATACAGAATTTGTGCCATGTATCATGTAAAATAATTCCTGACATTTTATTCAGTTACAACACTTTAATAATTTCGACGTTAATAATTCTTCAAAGCACAGAATTATGTTGTATCAGGTAAGGGGTGCAAGGTGTAGGAAAGAAAAGAATATTATGTTTGCAGTATTTTCAGGAAACTACTTGAAATATTAAAAGCATTTTTATTAAAGGGGCCACATAAAAATGAAAACATAAGAACTTATCAGTGGACATTAATGTTTCGGTGTAATATGCTGCCTCCATCTTCAGGGTCAAAGTGAGTATGGAATAAATGTGATAGAAAGGCTGCAAGCAATGTCCACAGGAGGTGGTAATGAGATAACCACTGTCAATATCAAGTGGAAGGGTGCATGAAAATGTTCAGCAACAAGTAGGTCCTTTTAAGGGTTACAACATTTCTGCCATAGGACAAAAAATGGCGTGGACCTTAAAAGCAGCATTTTGTAGCCTTCCATTTCCCGTGCCTCACTCCTAGCAGCATAAACAGCATTCATCGACTGATCACCTACACTGGAACTTCCTTGCAACCTGACCATATAATCTATTATATTTTCAATTTGCACTGTTTGCACTCTGCAAATGGAGATAGCAAATTCCTTTAAATTTATACATACAGACTGAAAATACTACACACTGCCACAACCAGAAGCCAATACCTCATAACACACTATGATGAAAACCTCATATCTTAGAACTTTTTGTTTAATTTCAGACCCCTCTGCTTAGAGATGGAAATGTTAGCAAGTATTTCTGGAGAAATTTGAAGTTCAATTATGCATTTAGCTTTCATTCTCATTACTTTCAATCTCACACTGTCACATTGCCACTGGCACTTCTGTTTTCCAAAATACACACTTGAAGAAAACATTTTCAGAGACACCAACATTCAAACACAAAAGCTGTCAAGATGGCAGATTATCAAGAGGTTTTCATGAAGAGTCAAGACTTCTGGGATATGAAGCTTTGTCAGTCAATAAACAGTTACTGCCACTTCAAACAAGGTCACTGCCACAATCTTCATATCCCAAGGACTTAACTTTCCACATAAACAGCAATTCAGAAAGAGAAGTTAATATAAATAAGACTACTTACTTAGCTGCAACCACAAGTCCATCTTCATGAAGTATGTCCAGAAACATTTGATTCTCATATTCCAACATTCCAGCAAAAGTATTTTAAACTCTTCTATTACAGACTATCTAATCTGTTTACACGAAATGTAACAAAAATAATGTATTTCCTAAAGTCATCACATATAATAAACAGTACATATACTGAAGAACACACAAAACCAAATTTGACAACACTATTAACAGAATTAAACAAAAATATGTCCGGTTCAAATACAAAAAATTACAAATTATATTTTCTCACAAAAACACCACTTCCACTACGTCCACCAAAACATCAAAAAAGGGCCATATTAATGTCCAGATGAAAGACTCCTCATCATCAACCTGAAAAAAAAATGGTAAAAATTAAAAAACAACACCAATAATAGAGACTGTGGTAAGATATCCTCAAACACCTGCATTAAGCAGCACTTTATGGTGGTAGAGTGTATAACAACACTTCATCATGTTTTGTGTGTACAGATATTTGCTATGAATATCATTAAAATATGATGCAAAAAAGATGACTGCTCTCAAGAAATATGTAACACTATATGCAGAAAATATTCCTATGACATGAGGAATAACACTATAGTATGTGTAAAACAAACAGGAAAAACTGTACTGGATATGACTAACAGATTTTTTAAAACTAATTCGCTTGGACAGTGTGCATATGGGTCTTACAATTTAAACACATGTTGTAGCTGCAAACACTCTTTTTCATCACAACAGCACTAAGGAGATGAGATCACATCCCTCACTCCAAATATGCCTGAAGTACTTGAGATTAATCATACAAGAAAAAGTTCCAAGGTATGGGACTGTACACAAGATAAGAATACACCTTTTAGAACTGCAGTAACCTAAATGACTAGAACTGCATTTTTCCTTTGGAGATCCAAAACAATCCATCAGTTTTATTTGATCTGTGAATAAATAATGTTTATACAGGGCAATTCAGTGTTGTTGCGTCAGCCCACAAAAAATTCTTCTGCAGATGTAAGCAAACTGTAACTGGTGTCAGAGTACTTACAGTAGTACATCACATGAAAAGCATAATGCAATATACATACATAGTTCAAAGCATGACATTTCAGCACATTTTCTTCAAGTAAAATGGCAGAAGAACTGCCTTTTTTCTGCAAAATACAGCACTCTAATCTTGAATGCCAGCAAAGGCTTCCAGTGCCCATTCTGACTCACATTCATCACACACAATGCTCTATCAACTTCAAAAACTTCCATGCATGAATAAGATATAACTCAATCTCCGTCTCCTCTAGTTGATCCTACAGACTGAACACTAAAACACCAAAGCATACCAAAAAAAGATATTCTTGAGCTAGTTCCATCCCAACCTCACTGTCACAACCCAAGTCCATTTTAAACTAACTCAACTGCTAATGGTTATGCATTCAGATCAACTCATAAATCTGATGTAATTATAATAAATATGACATTAAATAATTACAGCATACATAACGCAGAGAAGCGACCTTGCTTTTCCAGCATATTCGTCATTCCCTTATATAAATATATATATAAATAATTTTTTAAACAAAGGCTTTAAAAACTATGGCAACAATTTTAGGGATTCCAACTCTCCAAAATAAGTAGGATAATACATATCTAGAAAACAAACTTTCTTTAACTTTTACAAGACCTGCGTTAAAATAGGAAAATACCCCTAGAAATTCATGTTATAATACTTAGGCAGCAATGAAATTTACTGCATTTTTAAGACATGCTGCATAATCTCTGTTTTATTGACCACAAAATTCTGTTCATTTCATAATTTTTATCTTTTTCTGTTCAAAAAATACTCACATTATTCATAAACCATGCACTAAAATTTAAATAACCAACAAAGTAGGAAAAGGTTAACTGAATTTAGCTTCAAGGAGAAGGATATGTAATGGCAAAATGTTTCAACTCTACAGTTCATCCATACATGCTTATGACAACTGTAATATTCATTACTCTGTTCAAACACCAATTACCCAAATCCAAACCTGGACCATTATCATTGTTACACCTACCACTGTCTTTGCAGTCTTCAATAATAATGGGGAAGGTCAATCAAAGCTTCTGGTGGGGAAAATGACAATGAATATAACGAGATAAAATTTAAGACAGAAAATTGGAGGTAAGGCTGCCTCTTTGTCTCAACACTCTGGTAGTCCACGAAACCATGTTTTATGAAATGTGAATTAGTGAAGTCTTGATGCATATAGAACTTCAGATTTTGCAATCCACCTTTGGTGTACTGTTGAAAAAAGTGAAACACTCTAGTCCTTTGAAAAACAATATTACCTCCATATTTGGTCCAATGGATGGTGAGCATTATGCTTCCTTTTTGAACTCTTGCGTTTGGTATCACTTTTTTCTGGTTGCTATAGACGAAAGAAAATGCAACCAACAATGAGATTTTGCACAGGTTCATTAAGTCTTAATTGAGGCTATCACTAATTACAAGTAGCTACAAATAAATTTTGTGCTTCTCTTTGTTCAACGTGCATTCACACATGCATATACATTAGGAAAATAAGTTTCATATGTTCCACTTTCTTAAAGACAAATTCTGTACAAACCAATCAACTACTGAAGCAAGACTTCCATTCAGAAGCCAGTCATGAAATTTCCAGCCACTTATGGAAACCAATATTCATTATCAATATCATAAGAGCCTGCTATGCTTCCCTGTCCACAGCCAACCAAATCACATCCACATTGTCACATCCTACCCCTTTAAGATTCATTTTAAATACTCTTGTCCCATAATTTGGGTGTAATGAACTTTTCACTAATAATGACACAGAAATACAAAGTCTGATGTAAAACCAACAGAAGTCAATTTCTTGTAGAGAAATGAAACACAGGTCTAGAGATTGGATATTAAAAAAAAATGTGGTTGGCAACCCTTACTGACATCCCCCTCTGCAAGCATAAGAATATTCTGGTTTTCAGAAGGAATATCTATCATTTTAACATGTTAAGAAATGACTGATATGAATGTGCAGAAAGTGAGAGAGAGAGAGAGAGAGAGAGAGAGAGAACGTGTGTGTGCATGGAAACCTGCCTCATTTGGTAAATATACCTTTCACTTAGTTGAAGTGTTTCAGGAGGACAGAATTTCAGTGGACGATGAATGATTAATGGCACCTCCTCATTCATGAGATGGAACATAAACTCAGCAGTCTACCCAGGACAACTCTCAGTGCACCACATTCAATTAATTTTGCAACAAATGACTCTTCCCCCCCTCCCCAGAAAAGAAGAACTGGACAACACACTTAAAAAGAGGAGACATCAGCAGTTACATAGATTGTATAATGAGACACACAGCAACAGAACTGTCTTGAAATACAAGACTTAGACATGCTTCAACAAATGACAAGATGACAGGCATCAACATGTACAGTCAAGGAAATTAATTTGAAGGTAATAAACTAGATTGGATATTTGGTCACATAGTACTAATCCTAATGTCACAAACATATCAGCCCTACAACTTTCTGACTGAGCTCATGCACCAATCACAATTCTATACTGCCATTCCTAAGTGCAAATTCTTTTTGCCCATGAAACAACATGAACATTCTTTTTATGCTCGTAAAATACAGGCAGGTCTCATTGTATGCCAGGGTTACCTTCCTGAGAAACATCATGCAAATCAAACACAAAATTCCCTTTTAAAACAGTGTATTTCCTGGGCGGAAGGGAAATGACAACCTCACCCCATATAGTATACGACTATACCACTGGTGAACATACAGACCAATACGGTGTGTAAGTATGTGCATACTCTGTATCACACACATTTCTATACAGAACTTCTGTACAATATATTTATTTATTTCTAATGCAATACAAATGTAAGAGATGCACATCCATAGTTTTTGGTGCAATTCATTCTGATAGGACTGTGATAGTCTTGCTATAGAAACAAACACTTGAGTTCCTGACTTAGTAATTTGTTTAATTCCATCAGCATTAACACAAACTGTACATACACTACTATGGGTGAGTCAAACATTACAGCATACGTCCACAATTCATTTACTTTTTTCAACTTGGTTTTTTAAGTCTAATTTCTCTTCAGTACTGATTGTCTTTCACTGATTTTTTCACTTGGACTGCACAACGTGAATTTTTTACGTATCTCTCATGTTGGTAAGAAAAGCTGATGTTGCTAAAAAGGAAACAACATGAGCCGCATGCTTGTATCACCAATGTACTCAATCCAAACACGTGACAGATGGTGTACAGTGAGGTCACTTTCTGCTAGCCTCCCACAGACAATAAGTGTGGCCACAGAACATCTACGCCAAATTGCGTTAAATCAAAATTCACTGCATGAATTCTAAAGGTGGTGTAAATTTTCACGTTACATTCAATCAAAACTGTGCAAAATGAAATTGCATAAAACAGACCTGCCTGTATAAAGTTCTGTGGTTTCCGAAATATACGATAACATTATTAACAAATTAAAAGCTGGCTAATTTATGTGTCAGTGACTGAGGATGTACGTACATGCACCAAATTAGAACATCAAGGATTGGAATTTGAATATCCAATAAGTGAAATATGAAAAGCAGTAATTTCACAAGAAGTTAGCATTTGGCCATTTAGTCTTGTATGATTATAAACAAAGGTCAAATAAGTAACTTTACTCAATAAACAATTTTAAATGCTTTCATCCACCAGAAACAGTCCAGTCACTTATCTTTGGCCCTCAAAATCACAGCCAGTAAATAAATTACAAATAAGATTCTTTGTATTGAAACCAGTTTTCATACTTAAATAAAGAATAATTCCTTTACTTCTTCACAATCAGTATACAAAAGACAACACTGCCATTACTAGTATTTGGAAATACTTCACTAACGTAGTATAACAATATGAAATGTGTGGTTTGCATTGTGGTGACGATTTAGGGTATGGTCTTTTTGGATATAGCACTCAGTAGTCTCACAGACTGTTAGCAAGGCTTTGGCAAAACCTGCTGCCTCCATGCTCAAGGCACAAGATTGATGCAGCAGGTTTCCCTGTAATACTGGCAATCAGTCTAAGCCTAGAGCAATAATAATAATAATAATACTGTAGCAATGTTAAGTTTCATATATAGATGAGCTTTTGTTTCATGACCAGCACGTTTAACAACTTACAAGCAAGGGAACATAGAGGTAACATAAAATATATATCAAGAAATTCAACATACAATTTTCAATAACTGCATCAGTGAACATGTGTTTTACAACCAAATGTCTTATTACAGATTTAATTACAGACACCTAAATATGATCAAGAATGCACATAATTTTCATTCATTCAAACAGCAAACATCACCTCAGTATGATAAACAAAATTATAGCCTCAACTAAGATTATGGACATAGAGTGCAATGTAAAATGTGCGTTTGTGCAGAGGCTAAGTACACTAACCAGAGTGCACCGATTTGTGAAACACAATTTCAAATACACAAGTACAAAGACCAACTATGGTGATGAACAGAAAAATCACTGTTTTCAAATCAAATGGCTGTATGGTACATGACATGCATCATTCTTACTATTTTTTGCAATAAAACATCTCATTAAAAAAAAACATTTCTGACTTAAAAAGAGTTTAAACCACAGTTTTGTTGAATTCTCACGGGCCAAAATACATGACAGTGGAACTGGTATAATGAAAAATGCAGTTTTTATTACTGTCATATGAAAGAATAGATAGAATACTAAATACTCTATGAATACTATGTGAAAAATGCTGTAAGGTAGCTGGAAGATAACTGTTGCTACATTATTTAAAGATGTTTTTTCAGTTAAAAAATTGACAGTGTCAATGAGACAAGAAGATGATTATGAATGCTGTACTGACATGCATTCAGAGGAAAATGGTTGAGCTATATAAGATAATGATACCCCAATCACCTGGAAAAACTTGCAAATAATTTTCCTGGTTATTTGTCATGGACTAATTCGTGGTAGCCCCAACAAAACAACCAAATAAACTAGTCACTATACTGACTACAACCATCCTGGCTCATGCATCATAAAAGTTGGTAGATATGAACTGCCTTCACATAAAACTATCAATCTCAGGTTTTGGCAGTCATATCTATTGTTAAAAAAAACACAATTTTTTTTTATGAATCAAGGCCTCTGGCCTGATCCACCTTCACTGCAATTAATCTCTGCATCCTGTATTGGGTTTTTCTGTACCTATACCCTTTGGGTTTGTAATTTAACAGTATCAACTGTTGTCTGTTTTCAACTATCCTTGTAACAAGCTCATGCCAGTTTTCAGGCTTGCACCACAATGCAGATGAGATCTGCACTCTTCTGGGAAATAATGCAGCACAGAGTGGTAATTCTGTACTGACATTTCTGGACAGGATATCGGTCCCAAAATGTCAGTATGGACTTACCACTCTACGCTGCATAATAGCCCAGAACAGCGCAGACCTTTTGCTCATGCCAATTCTTCTTGTGTTTCTCCATTTCATCATTCAATCAGCACAGATATAACTAATTCTGTATTTGTCTGAAAGTCTACAAAAGTATATCCTGCTACTTACTGGTATTTCAGTAGCTCCATTTCATCTGACTCAATCTTACCTTCAACCAACAGATTTACTGTTCAGTTTTCAAAACCATAATTCTAGACACACAAACACACTTCCTTAAGAAAGAATCACAGGCGAAAAACATAACTATGCCAACATTCTCTTCTGAATATATTTCATTCATCTCGCAAATTATGCAAAAAACATCTACTGTATAATATACAGGGCGTTTCATAATGTTCTCTGTAATTACAAACATTTATAACAAGAAAACCAAAGGACCTACCTTAATGGAATTGTTCACAGCCACAGGAAAACTGAAAAAGTTTTTTTTGACAACTACAGATGTTCGATGTGTGCACCACAGGTGACAGGGTACACACCGATACGATATTCAAGTTCTTGCCACACATGCATTGACATGGGTGTGCATCGATATTCTTCACTGCTGCAATGATCCATCCAGGTCACATGGCAATGGTGGAACAAATACTTTGCATGAAATGCACATTGCACAGTAACCACAGACTTACTCATGTGATATTCCAGCACACAAAATGACTTCTCCCCCAGAGTGGCCATTTTCTCACTACATAGACTTGCGTCGCCTAGCGGCAGAAATGTGAACTACAATGAAAAAAACTTACTGGGAAAAAATGTTTTTAATTGTTCTTTCTATCTGTACAGGTTTCGTAAATACGTGTCCTACAATTTTCCTATAATAAATCTTTGTAATCCCTAAATACATTATGAAATGCCCAGTATATTCCACCAGCTTCATTTCTACACTATAAGCATTTACCACTCATCACAGATTGAAAATAATCGCCTGTCTCACAACAATACAACTTCCTGCTGAGTCAGACATAGAGTGACTAAACCCACACCAGTCACTGTAGTGGACACAGAACACTGTGCAATGGTCTACTATGGATCCCAGCTTATGAAAATATCATTGCAGCAGTGAAGGGATCAGATACTGCAACTGCTGCATGTTGCAGTCACACAATATTACTGTACCATTAAAACCATATTTTCATTTAGCAATAATGCACTAAAATCAAAGCAAAATCTTCAGTTCCATTGTTTCTTATAAATAACTATTCTAATGTAATATTGGGTGATGAAGTTGAATAAGAAGCTGAGGATTTCCATTATCCCTATGAGGTTGATATAGAGGTAGGTGGAGCTGAGGATTTTCTTTATCCTTATGAGGTTCAGCATGGAGCTAGTTGCGGCTGAGGATTTCTTTTATCCTTATGTGGCCGAATTCTGAGTTAAGTACAGCTGAGAATTTCCTTTATCTCTATTCAAGAATTAGCACTACTTACAGATCATTTGTGTATAGTGTAATTTTTAACAGTAAGTTTCTTCAATATTGACAGCAAAACATTACTCGAATCGGCTCAAGAAAGACAAGCATAAGAACAGACAGGGAAAAAGCAAACCTCCTCTCAGTAAACAATACGTAATCTTAATGGACAATCATCCTAGTATTTACACATATCCAACAGTGCAAAGAGATACAAGTGCATATTCAAGTAAAAAATGTACACAATTTATACATCTACAACTGGGGTGTGCAATTACTTCCTTTTCATCAACTCTTCTAATACCTAAATGGAAAGAGTGGAAAACAACACACTGTGCTCATGTATATCATATCATATATCATTTATTTACTTTCCGGTGATCCATACAGGATTATAAAATCCATACAGATATGGAAATAGTCATATTTTTGGGAATCAAGAGGTGAAACCCACACACAGGTGTACAACATTCATGTGGTCCAGTACTATGTTTGAGGTTTTAACACAATACGAATTACTTAGTATAATAAAGTATAATAAAATAGAGGCATGCGTAAGAACATTTGAAGGTACTTACTAAACAGAAGACAGTTCACTGCATTAAAGTTAATGGTTTGAACCTTCATCTAGTTATATATACAAACAGATATATGATAGAGATTGGTACACTCAGTCGAACAAAAATCCATCAGCCTGAAATTTTTGAAGTCCCAAACTGGAAGTCACGTGACGTACAGTTGCCATCATAATTTGAGTCATTTTACTTTCCCCATATTTGTGCATTCATGGCGTTTCTCTGTCTTCCATTCATTACAATCAATCACACCGCGTATATATTAACCGAAGACAAAAATACATTTGCTTAATTTGAAGTTAAAACATTAATTAAACTTCATTAACTTTCCCACGCGTGAGGCTAGTTAGCTAGCTTTGCTGCTAGGGATGGATGAGTTGACCGGACTGTTCCGTTCTTACTGTCAGCAGGCGTAGCCCAGGCAGTTGAACGCGTGCTAGCACTACCCTTCAGAAACAAACTATGTTGGTTCGAGTCCCATTATCGGCATATTTTTTATGTAGCCCAGGCAGTTGAACGCGTGCTAGCAGTAGCCTTCGGAACACACAACACTCACAGAAGACAGACATCCATGCCCCTGGGTTCGTGTCAGGCGCTCGCGGCGGCCAGTCAAGGAGTTTGACGTCGGCCTGCCGCAATAGCCATTCTTGAACCACATGAGAATCATGAGTGGAGGAGTGGTCTTGCTGTAAATGGATTATACCTTCGGGATAAAGCATCCGTACAGAGGGCACCATTACATTCTACAAAATGTGCTGATAATGCAGGCCGTTCAGGTGACCCTCTATAGGATGGAGAACTCCAGCTCCTTCATGGAAGATCCAGCGGATTGTAACGCTCTCCCTGAGGCCTATAAACTAAAACTGGCCCATCATTTGCTTTCACTTTCAGTTTTATGACAGTATTTGTGGGACTCGGCCTCCACTCAACTCCAGGTTATTGACTGTATTGTCACAGAAAGGTCAGTTTTCAGCTTTTGGCAATTCCTTACCCTCCTTCTTCAACCATGACCAGCAGCAGATATCTTGTTTCGTCCACGGTTCTAAAATTATGAATTACCATAATGCAGTTGTGGAAGACATTCCCTTCATTTGGCAGAAAATTGAAAGAAACCTGACTTAATTTAATAACAGCAACTCTTCATTGCCATTGATTTTATTATTAGTAAAACACACACATTTCAGTTTTCATAACAACCATCATCTGTAGCAAGTTGGAATTTTAAATATGCACAATTTTTAAAATGTGTTATTGTCTACTAAAAGGCCACATAAAAAAAAAATTATGAACTTATTTTGAAAGCTTAAATTACAGCTGCACATTTTCCAACAGTATTTCACTTCCCCAACCCACCCCTGAAACAAGGCGACAGCAAAACCACCCTGGCTCCCAAGCACACCCATCATACTCGCACGCTCAACAATTCTCTTCAGTAAATGTTTTCAATTGTAAGGATACCTAAAGAAATATGCCAATAGTGAGTCTACGGACCCTTACCTGCTGAGATTGTGGGTTCGAATCCCACGGGGGCATGGATGTCTGTCTTTTTTAATGTTGTGTGTTCCAAAGGCTACGTCTAGCATGCGTTCAACTGCATGGGCTACATAAAGAAATATGCCGATAGTGGGACTCGAACCAACGTAGTTTTTCCAAAGGCTACCATTAGCACGTGTTCACCTGCCTGGGCTACATAAAGAAATATGCAGATAGTGGGACTCGAACCAACATAGTTTGTTTCCGAAGGCTACTGTTAGCACGCGTTCAACTGCCAGGGCTACACCTGCTGACAGTAAGAACGGAACGGTCCGGTTGACTCGTCCATCCCTAGCAGTAAAGCTAGCTAGCTAGCCTCACGTGTAGGAAATTTAATGAAGTTTAATTAATGTTTTAATTTCAAATTAAGCAAATGTATTGTTGTCTTCGGTTAATATATACATGATGCGATTGATTGTAAGGAACTGAAGACACAGAAATGCCACAAATGCGCAAATATGGGGAAAGTAAAACGACTCGAATTATGATGGCAACTGTACCACATGTCACTGCCTGAGCGGGACGTACAAAATATCAGGCCGATGGATTTTTGTTCGACTGAGCGTACATAAGGAAAACAAACATGTGTGCCAAAACTTTCATATATCTATCCAACAAGCAACACACAGATCTTCATTATAGATAACAAAGCAAGAAATATTTACATCAGGTAAATGTTCCTGTACATGCCATGACAGCACATACGGGAAGAGGAAGTACAGCTTCTCTCACTTGTACGCTTGGCACAAGATGGAAATGGGTAGTCAGCCTCATGTGCCAGCTGCTTTACCTCCAGAGAAAGAACCTTGAATAGGAGGTTGTGTCAGCCTCAAAGCCGGTGTGGAGGTTTTTGGGAATCTCTTAACCTTGAACCCCACACTGTCCATCCCACAGGCTAATCACTATATTGGATATGCTTCATCAGTGACAGTGAAAATTAGAAATATATGTCATAACCTGCTCCTACTCACATTTAAATTCGAAGTCCTTGCCTTAGCACTATACTGCTCCTCTGGCTGCTGTTTCTTCTCAGTGCTGGCTGTCTCCTCTTGCTGGTTATCCTCGTTCAGTTCTGAAGAGTATGGATCAAATTTGTCTGTTTCATCTTCTTCTCTGTAGAAAACCTCCAGCAAGTATAAACTGACCTCATGTGAAATGTGACCATACACACCAATCCCTATTGGCCGCAAGAAACTGTAACAGCAACGACATTCTTTATGCTGAACTCAACACAATTTATAAAAAATATGTCAAAATTCTAACATCAATCCTTCTTAGGTCCACACATGTTCTTGAGCACTTTCCTTGAAATATGTAAATTTATATACTTTCCTCAAAGTAATACAAATGTGCGTGCCCACCCCCATACACACACACACACACACACTCACACACCCACACCCCCCCACACACACACCCATCCCCCCACACATACTCACACACACAAGCACACACACACAAAACACATAAAATGAAAATAAGACTAATGATACTCTTAAGACCAAATTAACCAGTAATGCATTGGGTTGTTTCTTTAAGTAAATACCTCACTTCACAGACCATTTTACAGGCATTTCAATTTTCATTCTAGATTCTGTACAAGGAATACAGCATGCATATGTTTAACAATGATTCAGTAAGTAGTACTATCCCTCCAGACTTTTTTAAATTGCTCTGTGAGTGGTGTGCATTTACTCTTTGTATGACTATTACTTCCCTAACAATAATGTTCTGTAATTGTTCAAATCAAATGGCATCATCTTACACTAGAAAGATCTGATATCACCAATAAAAGTATGCAATGCAATAAATACAGTGGTACACAATGTGCTTGGCACAGAATTTGGTTAAAAATCCCAAAGACTGTTTCAACAGTCCTGTTGGTACTATGAAACATAAGGAGATTCTATTCTCATCTGGAAAATACAGTGATGTATATGATTTACACAGCAGTAAGGTTTGTGTATAATAGAGCCCAATAGGCTTGTAGGTAGTGCACATGATAGAACATAAATGTTACTACTCCAGGTTATAAAAATACACAGATGATGCTGTTGACACAACAGTATACACTATATATTATACACAACGAATTGTAAATCTCACCTCCGAGGTATATGTATAACATCAACGCCACAGGTAGAAGACTGAAGACAATATGTCTCTGGTTCAAATGTTGGTTTAGTCACTGATTGTGACACATACAAGTCAGCATCGCCCGATCTACCAACATGACAGAATTAAATGTACTATTGTATCAAATGTACTAGCTGCCACAATTTGCAATTTAATTTTAAAAAACTGTAAACATAGAGGAATAAAATGACACATAACTAAATTAAAATAACAACACCAAGCACAGGAAGTTCTGTACAGTTTTACATTTCTTTTTAATAATTCACTGCTGTATTGGAGTTAGTGTGAGCATCTCTTATTTAGAATTTTCCTGCATACAGTACCAAGATATTAACACCAACATCAAAATGGTAAATTGTATTTCCAATATATGAAATACTTCTTCATATCTGCAAAACTGTTTTTCGCATGTTATTTAACAATCCTGTCAATTGTTAAAACAATACATTGTCAGTAAGTCACAGCTGTACAAATTTTTAGTGTATTTTGAATCAACTTACTCAGAATGAAGGTACAATGTGATGGGTCCATCATACATTAAACTGTAGTAAGTGTAGTTACCACGTCCCACCTCTCCTGCCACAGAATGCAGTAACTGATCACCAGAGGTTACCACCAGAAGGACAAAAAGGCAGAAACATAAACAAAATATTTTTGCCATTCTACTTTCCAATCAACACATTCAAAGCAACACACTGCCATCACCTGCAATATCAACCAAACAGAAATGGAGACAAAGTTATTATCACAATATCATTTGACAAATTAATTTAGTACACATATAGGTTCAACCAACTTTTAATACAGCTCATCTCACAAAATAAATGTTAATGTAACCTACAATCCTATTATAATCCTGAAAACAAAAAGCAACTTAAAAAAATGACATGACATTACTAAAAACCAATAAAAAATCATCAGAATCCTTACATGGATTACATGAAACTAAACAAGTCCGATATTAAGAAATGTTAATATTAGTGAGGTTACACCTGAAAATGTCACATTATAGTTGATTATTCATTAAGTAATTAGCATAATTTCTCAGTTGTTTTTAAACACTAATGTACTTCTAAAACACAAGACTGTAAAACTTCATACCTACAATTCTTGGAGTATTCAAAAGTTATCACCTGTCACATGTTTTGCACAAATGACAGCAGTGTTCCCAACACAACACTGTCACAGAAAGCCAAGTCACAGTACCCAACAACACAACAAAAACAAAAACATGTAAACCACCAACATTACACTTTCTGGTATGATTACAAAAGAAAAACATACTTATTTTATTACATTGACATCACATTTTCAGTTTTCAGAACTTAAGATTTAATTTCAGTAACAGAAACTGAACTGCACATCATTTATAGCACCATGGCTAGGTTTTAAAGTTTTATTTTACTGGCAGGTACATAGAGACTTTAAATGTTCCCTTTGGTGACTGAAAATTTACACTTTCAGGTTCTGTTTTATTCACAGAAACTAAACTTATGGACAAATATTAAGATCCATAATTAGGGTTCAAAGTTTCCATTTAAAGACAAACACACGAGGAGTTTAGACTTTGAACACTTATGTTAATAACAAACACTTTAAGGTGTCACGAGACATTTCACCAACAAAACTCAACTTCCAACTATTTTTGTCACAACTAACTTTTTACATTCCCTTATTAACAACACTTCAGAACACCACTTCTTACCCACACCAGCATATACCAACTGTAACTAAAAACTGGTTCTGCTACTATAAGTCATGTAAATGTTTGTTCTGCTACAAACAGTACAGTCTACAGACAAAAGAGTCTGTAGATGGCTTGCTCAATGCTGTGTGATAAACAGCCACTCCAGAGTAAGACACAAAGATTTCTGCCTTCATAAATGTGGTTACCACAAAGCTGGTGAATACCATGCTACATGCACCATGTTGGAAGATTCATATTACAATACAAGAAGTGCAACTGCGAAAGAAATTAATAATGCACTTCAGATAAACATTTAATTCTTATATACATATATAATTATTTTCTCAACTCTTATCTTTGAATATTTTATTCAAGCTTCTCTACAAAAAAATTCAATAAGAAACAAATAAAAAGTATTGGAGAACAGATGAAATTACAGCTATATGCCAACATAAAAAAAATCTATATTTACTTAGTAGGAGTAGCACTGACTTACAATTAAAAAATAATTACAAATCATATTGTAAAAGTCTGACTAAATCTATCACAGAAGCTTAAAAACAACTTGGTATAAAAAGTAAATATTACCTTATAACAATAAAACTAAAACATTGTGGAACATTACTAAAACTGAAATGAACAGGAATGGTAAGACAGACAATATTTTTTGTTTCAACAGTGGTAATGGCGAAAGTTATGACTATCAAGATAGATCGATTCCTTCAATAATTCTTTCCTTTCAACGGCTGATAATAGTACTCCAAATATAAAAAATAGCAATAATCATAATAAACATAAAGATACAAATCCCTTATATTATTTATCACAACTATATACGAGATACAAAATTTTGGAACACAACAAATCAGGAAATGGAAAAAATTATTAATTCCTTAAATACAAAATTTCATATGGTTATGACAATATATCAACACAAACACTAAAAACTAGTTCTCCTTATATCAGTTCTACCCTTCATTATATTTGCAACAATGTATTAGTGACAGGATTCTTCCCATCACATTGAATATATTCTAAGATAAAACCAATGTATAAAAAAGGTGATAAAAATAATATAGCCAATTACAAACCCATCTCACATCTACCTTCATTTTCAAAAGGTTATATATACAGGGTGTTTCACGACTTTAGGGCATAACTGCAGGAGGTGATTTCCTAGGTCTTTGTGATCAAAAAAGTTCAGATAAACATGTGTCCGATTTTGGACGGTTACGGAGTTATGACCGTTTGAATCTCGGAATAGAAGGTAACGATTACTGACAATAAACGGAACAAAATAATAAACCAGCATAATACATGATACATT
>Ga0131853_10009222_pt1 | contig 18038 bp, 6 predicted proteins | sample TergutLab28metaG_FD_92764 | JGI IMG/M metagenome (GOLD analysis project Ga0131853, IMG submission 92764) | Labiotermes labralis P1 segment gut microbial communities from Petit-Saut dam, French Guiana - Lab288 P1 (version 2) (version 2) | ecosystem: Host-associated > Arthropoda: Insects >... | reverse complement strand
GTGTGTAGGCTGCTAAGTCTGTGGATGATTTATACCTAAAACCAAATTGAGTGGCTGTTAGAATTTGATTGTTGTTTATATGTTGAATTAGCCTTTTATGTATAACCTTCTCGAAAAACTTTGAAAAGGATGTGAGAAGGGAAATGGGTCGATAGTTGCATATATTATTTTTTTCACCTGTCTTAAATAATGGTTTAACTTCAGCAAACTTTAAACCTAGACAGAAAGATACCTGATGACAGCATTCTGTTTATAATGTAAGTTAATGGGGAGGAAATATAGTATATGCTAGAGGACAATACTTTAGTTGAAATTTCATTGTATCCATGAGATTTTTTTATTTTTAGTGTTTTAGTGATCTTTTCTACTTCCTTAGATGATACATACATAATATTTATGTCTGTCTGCTTCCAAGGAACAACTTGGCTCCCACTGGACAGATTTTCATGAAAGTTGATATTTGAGTATTTTTAAAAAATATATCACAGAAATTCCTTTACAAAAATACCTGCGCACATTTGTGATAATAGCTTGCTGAATTCTTCTTAGAATGAGAAATATTTCATACATAAGTTACAGAGAAAATCAAAACACACATTTTAACTTTTTCTAGAAAATCATGCCATTTGTGAGATAATGTGGAAAAATATGGTACAGCCAGGCAGGCCACAGATGACAGTGTAATAAGGCACATGTGCATTGCATTCTGGATGATTAAGTCTACAAACACACACTCAGAATATGTAATACTTATTGCTTTTCCATGGCAATAATGGTTATGCAAATGTACCTCAATGTTATGGGGGACAGCGGTAGCACAGTAGTTAAAGTGCTGTGCCACAAATCGGAAGGACGCTGGTTCGATCCCAGCTGGTGTCAGTGGATTTTTCATTGACATAAAATCCTCCTGATCGCACTATGCCCCTGGGGTCGACTCAGCCTCTAACAGAAATGTGTACCAGGAGTATTTCCTGGGGATAAGGGCGGCCGGTGCGTAAGGCTGACAATCTACCACAATCCTGTACCATTGTCACGAAATCTGGGAACCTTAACTTCCTGGAACCCTCTGGGACTGTAACGGGACTGATGTACCTTTACCTTTTACCTCAACGTTATGTTTACATATACATTGCATGCCTTGTAATATTATTCTTCCATCAAAGCCATTGTCTTCAAACTGGTCTGTTTGTTCCATATATGCCCACCAGTGCCCTCTATGCATTTTCCTTTTCCCCCATGCATGCCAAATGACATGCCCATCTCTTTTTGATTTGATTATCCAAATTACATTTGGTACGGATTGTAAATCACGAAGCTCATTGTCATGCAATTATGTCCTTCCTCCTGTTATTTTCTCCTTTGTAGGGTCAGATGCCATACCCAGCACTCTCTTCTTGAACACCTTTGCCATTTTTACTCCTTTACTGTGATAGACCATTTTTCACACCCATGTAAAACATTATCATCATCATCCTCCTCTGTTATGAGTTAGGCCTTGATTGGCCGGTTTCAGCCTTTCTAACAGTGTCTTCTAGGGTCTTCTAAGTTATCTTCATCCATTTGGTCTATAATTCAGTATTATTTTTGGCATCCTGTTGTTGTTGTTGTTGTTGTTCATTCTTGTTACATGTTTTAGCCAATTTGATTTGTATCTTCTTAGTTTTTCATCAACTGATTCTACTTTCATATCTTCCAAAATTTCTTCATTCCTTTTGTGGTCATGAAGGATGTTGCTCAGCAGCTGTTCTTAAAAATGTAATCTCAAATGATGTCAATTGTTTTTTATCCCTTTCTCTAAGGGTCCAAATTTCACTTCCATGTAAATTGGGAGAGCCAGTGCATTATAAACTTTTATGCTTTAAAATTTCCGTTTTCCAGCAAATTTTGCTGGTTTTTGCCAAATACCTTTTTCATTTTCATAGAAAATTTCAAAACCGAGATATTTAGAATTCTTTACTTGTTGTCAACATTTGTTATCCACAACGATTGTACATCTGAGTGGATCTTGTCCTAAAAATGTCATAATCTCAGATTTGTCTGTTGACCAAGTAAAATAACAAGTCAAATTTTAATTGTGTGTGTTTTAGTCTGTGTGCTTATTGATAGGAAGACACAAGATTCTGAACGGAATGGTAGCAGGCATTCCTTGAATGTAATTTGCTCTTAATTTCTTCTTGTGTGTAGTTTGGTTTATTAGTGACATTCACCATGTAAAACAACAAGCCAAATTTTAATTGTGTGTAATTTAGTCTGTGTTCTTGTTGATAGGAAGACACAAGATTCTGAACCAAATGGTAACAGGCATTCCTTGAATGTAATGTGCTCTTAATTTCTTCATGCATGTAGTTTGGTTTATTAGTGACATTCACAAGTTCTTGAAACTTTGCTGCTTTATCACAGAATTTGTTGTTTGTTATTATGCTATGATTTTGTCCTAAAGTTTATGTCTTAGTATATTAACTTGACTGTTATGTTGCAGCTGTTGTATTTAAGATGTCACAAATTATATTAATAACAATGAATACTATCTACAAATTTAGTTGAGGGTACTTTCTGGTGTTCCAGTCTAGCATTATGTTACACAAGAGCCTTCAACTGTAGTGTGTTTATATCCATAATTGGTACCATATTTCCAGTTATAGTATGGCTTGATTTGGATATCCCATGAAATAATATGCATACATGTTTCAAGCATTTTCAGGAATGTTTGGGATCGGTGGTGTAGCTAGGTTTTTGGCACCCATGGCAAATAATCCCAATTGCTGCCCCAACAGAAATAATGAACTTTAAAATTAGAATTATTTGTTGAATTCACCTATATTTGGCTCAGATGTCCTGATTTTGAGTCCAGGGCCTTGAAAACATTATGCACAAAAGCTCTTGTATCAGCTGTTACAAAATTTCATTCATTATATGTCACAAGAAATTTCCTCCTAGAGTGTAGAGTGTAACAAGATAAATTGCATTTTAGTCTGAAGTGGACCAAAATTGCCACAGCATTTACCAAGAAACTGTGATGTAATCAACCTACTGCAATTGTATCTTTGCCATGCCATGCTGTATAAGATTACAGTGTTGTAATTTGTACACAAGTGCCAAAGTTTTAGTTGAGCAGATTTTTAATGCAAATTTTGATGAAAGTTGTTGGTTTAAAGTGCATGATCATATGATTTTATACTTGTAATTGGTTAATTTCTTCAGGTTTTTGTCATTATGAAGAGCGATTTATTTTGAAAGAAAGAATACTACATCCAGATCTTTAACTGATGCCTCTATTGTATCTTCTTTCAGTACTCTTAATGTTGTCTGTGTTTTTGTCCTCAGGCAAAATCCTTCTGACCTGTCATTCAGTGTGGTGTGTTTAGGTTGAGCCATGACTAACAATAAATATCGCAGTGTTATTGTAATCACATTGAACTGATTTATTACAAGGTATATTTAGTGGTAAACAATTCTTATTTGTGCATAAAAAATGGACATGGCATCAGAAAGGTATAAAACCTTTCCCTTTTAAGAAAGAAAGATCAGATGTAAATTTCGGAATCTTGATGTTAAAATTGAAATGAATTTGTTCATTTTCAGTCTAGAATCTGAAATTTACTGTTTCTGTTCTAGAGTGTGAATGTAACATACAATTTGGTATACAGAGGCTGCTATAGACTGAAAATAAATGAAGAATATAATTTTTCAGTAGAGCACTTTTGCTCACCACCTGTATTTTTAGACACCAACTTCACAAAGGAAAATATTTTCAAAAGCGAAGATTTGGTAATCACCTCTACATATGATAAAGGACAGTAAGTAAACTTGCACTGTGAAAGTAAATTTGCTTTATGCACACAGTAAAAGCATATGGGCCCAGTATACTTGTAGCCTCACACATTCTTAACTTGGGCTGTGGTTGTTGGTGAGTGGTCACCTTCACTCTGATGCTGCTTTACCCCAGGGAAAAGAGTCTCAGCATCTGTTCAGTACGAGGCTGGTTGGGCACCAGCAGTGGTCTAGATGCTGTATAGAAGGAAAAACCTCTTCTCCCTGCTGGGAACCAGACCACGAATCCTCATTCTTGCAGGCTATAGCCTAGTCACATACTGCCAGCTTCAAAGTGTTTCTGCTAGTGTGTGACTTGGTAAATGTATACTTGTAATCTCTCCTGTCATTCCGATTGGATTCTGATAGATATATGACCACACACAGTTTTTGGATGATAAAATCACCGCTTTTTGTGTGTGTGTGTGTGTGTCAGCATGTTGGTGTTACCTGTGATAGGAAATTTAACAGTATGAAAGACATGCATTTTAGTTGCATGATATTCATACAAAAGCCTCATGACAATGAGTTACCTGCGAAATAGTTACTGGAGAACACATACATGAAGACAGAGATTGTGGTGCAATATGCCTGTGTGTATGTAAAATTTGAGATTTCCACAGTGTTGATGTTGAGGAATTTGGGTTTCTGTGAAATTTTACACATTGTTTAATCTGGGACCTGCCTACCAATGAAAATGATGATGCAACACTTCTTGGAAATAACTTAAGAAGATTTGTTAAATTACCTGATACACTGCATAACATACCAGAAGACTAAAATACTCAAACCTATGTTTTCTTTACAAAACAAGTAATTTAGGCCTGTATTACACATATGACAGGTATTATTGAAAGCATTTCTCTTTTCCGTAGGAACTACGTGGAGCATACTGTAAATGGCATTAGTGAAATGCATGTTCCACTAATGAAACTTGAAGCATGTGTATGCCAACCCAAACAAAACTGTGCTGATTGTACTGCAAAGGATAGATGGTTGATGGGACAGGATGTAAGATGCATTTATTGTTCTAAATTTTTTTTCTCTTCATTATCTTAGGCAGATAACATTATATAAACTTGTGTAAGTAAAACTGAACATGAGTGTGAATTGTGTAATTAAAATAATATTTTATTCTATATGTTTCTTCTCAAAAGTTACATTTTTCCATTAACTTCAAAAAAATAAAAATACTGCCTGGTTGTTGAGCTTCTGAGAACGGAGTTTTCTGCATGGAGTTAAGAAGAGCTGTTGTGAGATGTAATTGAAAAGGTGTGTTAAAGTGTATTGAACATTTGCTCATGACACAATTTAATGCTTATGACAATTTCTTTTCCAGTTGGTTGGAGAGTTTAAATGTAGAGAAGGAAAGAACATTTCAAAATGTTTCTTGGTAAGTTCCAAGTTATATGCTGTTAAAATGTAGTATATCAGCTTATATATTAGAGGAATTTTTATTATTGTTATTGTCATAATTATTTATTCATATGTTCTTTTTTACCTTGGTTTCAGCTTTTTTTTTATACCGTTTGTTTTTAAGATCCTATTCAAAATTTTAAAGAGATTCCTGTGTTTGGCTTTGGCTGTCTGTGGGAAAGTCCTGCTTGGTGTGCATCACCTGCTAATGTTGTTTTTAGAGATGTTGGTGCATTAAGAATCCAGAGTGTCTACCTAACCAGATTCTATGTTAACTGAAGTATTGTATGTGTGTAACAATCACAAAAACAAAAATGATGATAATAACAAAAGCAACAACATAATGGGTGTGTGTGTTTGTGTGTGTGTGTGTCCAGTTTAATTGTGTGAATTGTATTTCATTGCTAAGTTTTGTTTTGTACTGTGTGTCCTGGTCTTCCTTTCACTTGTTTGGATGTTTATTTTATGCCCTTCCTAAGTGTAATGGTGAGTGACCCAACAGTGACTAAAGGTGTCAAAAAACATGCACTGGTACCACTGCTTGTGGCATATGACTGTGGGCCACTGAGGTGTGCTGGCAATTGAAAAACTTCGCTGTTTAAAAGTTTAATACTTGGTAAAGCCCAACCAAGTTGCTTGTGCATTTGTTAGACATAAAATAAAATAAATACATAATAGATTTAAAGTAACATGCTAATTAATATAATAAAGTCATATTTACTTTTAAGGTATTAGATCACTGAGAATTTAAGTGAATGATGATGATGATGATCATCATCATTTCATCATCACAGAATTGGTGGTGTTGGTGGTGGTCAGTTGTCATTGTCATTGTTGTTGTTGTTGTTGTTGTGCCCATTTTTTCTGTGTGAGCATAAACTGAGAAGTGTGGGTACATTAAACTGAGCACTGAAATCAGTGTAGAATTTCTGTGTTTGTAAAGTTCCCCCCACTCCCTCTCCCCCCCCCCTTCTCACTCCTTAAAATATGAATTACTTTGCCTGTTGCAGCCCTAGAATAAAATGTGGAACACTCTCGTCAAGGTTTGGTGTGTATACTGCAATTTAAGTCACACTATTTCTTTTGCAGAGAGAAAGGAATGAAGTAACATGCATCACAGAGAACGTTGGTAATCTCTCTCAGTGCCTTTGGGTAAGTGATTTGTAACAACTATTGTCAATATGACCCACACACAGCAGTCATTTTCACAGCAATGAGTACTCAGGCTGCAGTCTTCATGTGATGTTAACAAATATTTCAGAGAAACATGCTGCCACATTTCCAGGGTTAAAGTGTTTGGAGTGATACAACTTGTCAGCTGGACATGCTTCCATCTGACTGCATTCTCTCCATACTCACTCTGACCCTGAAGATGGAGGCAGCATATTCCTCTGACACATCGATACACCTACAAGAATACATGATGTCATAACTTAGAGGACCAAACTCTGAATACCAAATTTGTTTCTGTTGGCTGAAGAAAAGGACATAGTTTTAATCAGCAGGACCCTGTGATCAAGTCTGCAGACACTCTAAAGTAGAAGTTTCTGTTCTTGCATTCACAGTAGGTAGTTGTTGACACCAGGGTTCAGTGTTATCTAGCTGTAGCATGTTGATCTTTGCGCATTATGAAACAATAACTTATATTTCTAGATAATATGTTATATATATGCAAACTTGCACATTAGCTTTGTTATAAGTTAGGTTAGTGGAATATTTTTATGCTAAGTCCTGTATTATGTTATCTTTTAAACATGCAACAGAAATATATATATGCTGCTCATACTCATTTCAGACCCAAAGTTATGCACACCATGCCATGTTTTGAAATAGATTCCCAAAATTTTGTCAACCTGAGGTGGTAGGCTTGTTCATATGGAAATACAGTGGATTTTTGAAGTTTGTAAGCTTTAGTGTTTGGGATTTCGACCCTTTGTGCTCACCCATTTTAATATTCTTTTTTGGCCTTTTGTGACTGGTTGCAGTGAAATGGGGCAAGACACATGGCTGATAAGTCAGCTTCCCCCATGCTCCTGCAATTGTGCATGTCACTTTCACCTTTTTCAAGCTCTGTCTTTTGTCACTTGAGATTGATTGCTGCCATACTTCATCATGTAGTGAGACTTTCCTTCAGTCATTTAATGTATTTTACCATAAAAAAGTGTTGATATTTTATTAAAACCAAACTTACGCATTTTATGCTTTTTGAAATTATTTGATTTTCTTATTCCTGATATGTCAAAAGTTTTGGTAATCAAACAGGTGTTTTGCAGTGCAAATGGCTTCTGATATTTATTATTTTGATGTTCATGGTAGTTTTATTGGTTCCATCAATCGTGATTGTCATGACTGTATCATTTATAACTTACCGGTAGACAACTGTTCCATTTACTATAGCTGTCAAAATACACATTGATTGCTGTTTGTTGTTCAGTTGTAAATGTGGTTGTCATTGTTCGCAGGTGAAACTTCTGTTCCATCCATGTGAAGGCAAAGGAGTTTGGAAGTACTCTGCCATTCACAACCATAATAGTATGTGTCAGTGGAATAGCCCTCCCTGTAAGTAGCTGTTTCCTTCATGCGTAATTTTAATATCACATGGGTATATTCCTGGGTCACTTAAATGGACTCATAAACTGCATGAAATATGCATAGTTGAATGAGATGTGATCATAAGTGGTAAGTACAAGGGGTGCTGATAAGTCCTTAGCCCGACCTACTTCCCGATGTCGTAGGACGGAATCGATAGTGTCGTTTGAAAGAAGGGTCTGTTTATGTGCCGAATTGCAAGTTTTTTTCTTGTTACAGAGGCTGAACTGAAGCATGTCAGGCGACGCGCGCGATTTCAACAACATGGAGGCGCGAGTTTTCATCAAGTTCACACCCCCCTCCCCCCTTCAAGGCAAGGCGCCGAAGGAAATTCACGCCATTCTGACAGAAACATTAGGGGAACAATGCATCACCGTATGTCACCGTCAAAAACTGGGTGGCTCACTTTAAACGAGGTGATTTTTCAACCTGTGATGCGCCTCGTCCTGGACGACCCAAAACAGTTACCACCCCGGAGATTATTGGTCAAATTCACGAGCTAATCTTGGAAGACCGCCGGATTTCGGCTAAATCAATAGCTGAGCAACTGGGCATCTCACGTGATCGGGTTGGGTCCATCATTCGTGAAGATTTGGACATGAGGAAGCTCTCCGCGAAGTGGGTCCCGAAATGACTGGACGCGGATCAAAAACGTCAACGGTGCCAGTCGTCTGAGCAAGGTTTTGCATTTTTTTGGCGCGATCCAAATGATTTCCTGTCGCGATTGGTGACCATGGACGAAACCTGGTTATATCACTATGACCTGGAGACAAATCAAGAATTAGTGGAGTGGCGGCTTAGCGTATAACACCGCCCCCAAAAATTCCGAGTGCAAAAATCCGCTGGAAAAGTTCTCGCCTCGATTTTTTGGATCAAGACGGCATCCTTCTCATTGATTATCTTCCAAAGGGCCATACTATCAACGCGGAGTATTACTCATCTCTGCTGGTGCAATTGAAGGACATTTAAAGGAAAAACGCCGCGGGAAGTTCACCAAAGAGGCTTTGTTCTTGCACGGCAATGCCCTGGATCACCGGGCACTTGCACAGAAGGAACTGGCATACCTGGGCTTCCAGTGTCTTGATCACCCACCCTCTTCTCTGGATCTGGCCCCATCGGACTACCATCTGTTTCCTGGGCTGAAAAAACAAATGAAAGGTTGCCATTTTTCGTCTGACGCGGAGGTCATTGCTGCCTTGGAGACCTGGTTGGACGGACAACCTTCTGAATTTTTTTTGAGTGGCTTGCAAAAGTTAGAGCCGCGGGCTAAGAAGTGTATTGAGCTCCGTGGGGAGTATGGAGTATGTTGAATAAATCCCGAGTTTGGTCGCTGTAGCTTGTTTCCTTCCTGGTCGGGCTAAGGACTTATCAGCACCCCCTCGTATATAAGAATCTTGGAGAAGGTTATAGCATATTTGAAATTACAGGCGTGGTGTTATCCTGGCAAGACAGGCAAAAGATGAAGAACCTGTACAGATCACTGTTAGCTCAGGTGAGGTCTAAACCTTCTACATACTTGTGTGGGATGCTGCAGGATTGTTCAAAGAGACAACCGCAGTATCACACATATATAACAATATTTATTCATGTCAAAAGTTGTCGTACAGTCTGACAAGTGAGGTCGCGGCTTACTTGCTGTTATTTTGTCGTCTGTGTTGAGTGGTGTGTAGAATTGCGTTGACATGGAGTGACGAAGCCTCCGATTGGCCGCGAGCGATGATGAACCACTGGCTACGCGGTTGATTGGCCGGACGTCCGCGGTGAAATTGAGGCGGCTGCGACTGGTACTGAGTGCTGCTGCTGGATGTCCCGGATGAGCGGTGGTGTGCCCAGTCCACGGGGCTTCGTGGCCGGGCAGTCGGGCGTAGTGTCTCCTGTCTTGATGTGTCCTGAGTTGGCTGCTCTTGATGTTTGTGTAGCCGGTTACTCCCGAATCCCTGCCGTTCCAAGCCCAAGCCCAAGCCCAAGCCCAAGCCCAAGCCCAAGCCCAAGCCCAAGCCCAAGCCCAAGTGTTAAATGTGGGGGGGCGGAGACTTGCGCGAAGCGCAAGTCGACGTCCCCCTGTCTGTTAGCCATTCCTGCGTTTGACCGCATTGCTAGGCTCAGTAACAGACACCTAAACCGTAAGATGGGAATGTGCTTGTGTTAACGATTTTGAAGTCAGGCTGAGGGCCTTGACTGATTATGCCAAAGACTAGAGCCTAGGTTGCCCTCGACTAAGTATGGGAGGGATAAACTTCGGTTGGTTGGCTGTCTGGGTTCCGAGCCCAGACTGGCTCTGTCGCATACTGGAGTTATGTGACGTTTGTTAGGCTCTTGGGTGAAGCCGCCGCGCCTGGAGGAGGGGAGTGCGGGCCGTGCCCCGACTTTGCATCGAATACCCTGACATTTGCCTTACAACTGAGGAAAATCACGGAAAACCTCAGTCAGGGTAGCCGAAGGGCGCTGGGCTGATCAGCACCGAACGCGATTCGTTTAGTCGACTTGACCTTCGCGGGCGATGGCCTCGACTGGCCTGCTGTCCCCTGCCCCCCCCCCTTGGCTTGCGCGTCAAGCGACGGGGTCAATCCTCGGTCAGCGTAAGTATCTGCCGAGTTGCCGTACTAGGGGTTCCCCAACATCAGCTAACTTTGAGTCGAAGCTCTTGGTCAGAGTTCTGATGTGGTCGGCAAACAGCGGAACGCCCAGATCCTCGTGTATCTGCCTGTTACTTACGTACTAGGGAGCACCAGTAGCGAGGCGAAGACGCTTGGATTGCAACACCTGTAGCCTCCGAACATGGGCGCGGGCAGCGGACCTCCACGCGGGGCACGCATCGTCCATCATGGGGCGGATGAGCTGCTTATATAACAGGACTCCGTTCCTGACGCATAGATCACTCTTCCTATTCAGGAGGGAACCCAGCATACCCAACCTTTGAGCAGCCCTCTTCCTAACCTGATCGATGTGAGGCGACCAGGCGAGTCGTGTATCTAGGGTCACCCCCAGATAACGAGTTGTTTTGACCCATTCGATTGGTTACCCGAAGAGTGTTACTGGTTGGCGCTGGATGAAGCGCCGTCCGACACGCGCGAAGATTATCGCGGTGCTTTTAGAGATATTAATGGCGATTTCACTCAACCACCTTTGAAGGTCGTTGAGGTATGACTCAAGGTAGCTGACAAACAGCGTCGGCTTGCGGGACGTGGCTATGATGGCCGTGTCGTCCGCTTAGAGAGCCAACTCGACGTGGCACGAGGGTGGGGTCATGTCGTTGACATACAGACTGAAGAGTACAGGGGAAATCAATCCCCCCAGAGCCACCCCAGCCCGCATGCATCGACGAGATGACGTGGCCGTCTGGAAGGACACCTGCCGGTGGTCAGAATGGCCTCTTTTTTATTCAGGTCGCCTGCTGTCCAGCCTGCTCTGCCATTGGCTGATGGACAGAGCTGATGGGCATGGCTTCCTGAAGGTAGTCCCGCTTGCAGGGGGCCGTTTTCTTTGTTCGTGGAAGTAGACAGAGAAGGAGGGAGTGAGAGAATGGTTTGCTGTGGTGGTTAAGCTACTTTTGACTAGGTCGGTGTGTTGATTGGTGTACCGACAGAGGAAGGAGAGCTGCAATGTGGGTGTCCCCACACTGGCTATGAGAATTACTACCACACCAGTCAGCTTGGATTTGAAAGTCTGCATAAACTCAAATAGAAGAAATGAATGATGTGGTGTTGTAAGGTTAAATTGTAACTGTATATTATGACCAGGCTTTTGAAAAATTCAGTTTGTATTTCCAGAGAGAGAGAGAGAGACCAAATAGTGTAAAAGCACATTAAGAGAAGTATATGTCAGTGGCACATATAGTGAGCTACCATAAAATGGAGCTCTAGATCTTTAGTGACAGATTTGTGGCAATGAACAGGTCTGATAGTTGATACATATCTTTAACCCAATTGTGAGTAAGTTTTATGTTCAAAGTCCTGAAATTTTCAGTAAGCTGCTGTCTTGTGTATATAAAGATTATTGCTAATAGTAGGCCATATACTGAAGAGATATGCTACAAATTGTGCAATCTTAGTGAAATTTAAATGCGTTTATTGTTCGTTGGATGTGATTTGTGGATATACATAGTTTAACATGTCAAGGTTTGATATGTATTAGCATAGTTCATTCTAGCAGTTGTGTACATCTCACTCATAGCTACTGTATTCTGTCTGAAGCACAATGATACACATTAATGCCTTTATTCTGATAAGTGTTACTTGATTTTCCCCTTTTCAGCAAGTGTACCAACTGTGATTGAGGGACCTGTTTTAGAAGAAGGTGATCCGTGTGTTACTGTAGTACTGGCGTCTGTATTTTCCGTCCTTGTGATATTATGTTTCTGCATTCTCTTATTCATCATGAGAAAGAAGCTAGTGAAGTGCCTGCACTATGCACCTGTAAGACCAAGATCATACCCCCTTGTGTCTGGTAAGTTTGGTGCTCTGAATAATATATTCCATTGTTTCTAGGAAGTTTTTTCTTTGCTGAATGAGAGGGCCAGGCAGTGTGCTATCCTAAATTGTTCTCAATGATCTGTATTAACAGTACCAAAGCTGGGTTTCAGTGTACCCATAATGTACTCATATAGTTTGTCATTTCAACTGGATTGTCCTTTACAGTGATTGATAAGGTGTCTTTAAAGACAAATGGCGTGAATTATCTGAGATGCCTGTTACACGTTGAAGGTGCAGTGATGGTACTGATTGTTACTTCAGCTGGGTTGGCCTTTGCAGTAATTGATAAGGAGTGTTTGGTGACAAGAGGCCTGAATTGTGTAAGATTCCATATTTCCCACTTAACGTGTAGTGAAATTCTGTCGGCATAACGAGAGTGAAGAAAATTGTTCCTTTGCGGTTTTTCTTGAAGATCGTAAGGAGATGAAAGTCTTTGCATACACAATCTTGGCAATAGATGTTAAGTAAGTAGTCCTTTTCATGCTGTGATCACTTCCATTGCCATCGGAAGAGACTCTGAGACTCATATGATAGGTTGGGTGAGTCACAGAGCCTTATATAAACAGTTCTGAAAAGCATGATTTCAGTGTTCTTGAGAATTGAACTTGGTATAATAAGTAAAATAATCCTATATTTTTTTAATTATGTGAAGAATTCTAAATTTTAAAACTTCATTTGTCTTTGTGTCATTTCTTCTCCATTTCCAAGTGAAATCTTGTGCTTATATAATTAATATAACTCCCTGTCTTACTGAAGCTGTATCTTGCGTGCTAATTTGACATTATTTATTGCATCCCACCTTGGAAGGCGTTCCTTTCTACTATCTTATATTTTTGCCAAAAATGATACCGCTGTTGGAAGCATTCCTGGAGGCTCGTATCTCATGTCTCCGTACAAACCAATGCCATAGCATCTTTCATCTCTTTTGCTGATTGGATCTGGTGTCCCAACTGGAGGGTTTCATTTTTTGAAAAAGCAGTAATTGGTAGGGGATATATCTTCAAAGTAGGGTGGGTGTGAATTACAGTGATGCAGCTGTAGTCCACATGCACACTGTATCAAAAGAGAGTGATACACTGATGCATAGCACGAAGCAGTCTCTTTCAGACTTGCAAAGGTGAGGATATATGCAGCAGATGGCATTTCTTGGTTTACTGTCTCAAATGCAGGTTCATTACATCATTATACAAGCATACTCTAGGTGTAGTCAGTCCTTCATGAAACATGTCATCCATTTTTACAAAGTGATGTGTCTTGCTGAATTACATGCTAAATGTGGGGTTCATTTGTTTTGTTACTTGCAACACCCTGGCTTGTGTAGTCTGGAAATTAACATTTTTCAAACCAAACAGATTTGTTCCTTCATGCTGTCTTTAACAATGGATGTGCATGCCAGAACAGAGCTCTAATATCCCTACATATTCATCAGACATGAAGAAATACACAGGTATTTTATTTATTCAGAATACTTTCAAAAATTATATGAACTTTTGGAATGTACTATATACTTATATTGATCAGCAATAAAATGATCAATTGACTCTTAATTCCAAATGAAATATCATCATTATTTTGGTGTTTTATTTTTCAGTATACCTCATATCTTGTACACAGATAGACTGAAACATTATATCTAATGCCATCATCAGAACCAAAAGTTGTTCTTTGAAAAACGAGTATGGTGGTGACAAGCAAAACACTTCCTACAGGCTGACAATCCTCTTCTTTAAACAAGTTACATTTCCCATTCATGAGTATTAATTAGTGATGCTGTCTTAAAAATAGCATAAAACAGGCGAGGGGGATGACTCAGAATAAAAATCTCTTTTGTTTACTTCTTTTCAAAAGCTTAAGATATGTAGAAAAAAAAAGTGCTGGGCCTTAAATATCAACTTTATTTTTCTCTACAACGCTTTGTAAAATATCATTCCGTTAATGCCTTTTACCTGAGATATGAGCAGACACACCTGTAAGTATTCTTGCAAATGTCTGTTATTTTCATCTTATACTGACCGAAATTGATATGTTTGACACATTTTAGTAAATGTCTGCAATATCATATTCCACAGTTCAGAAAAGTCTTCACAGTCTCTTGGAGGGTTGCAGCTCCCACTTTTAGAACTGCTTACATACATGATGGACATAGCAAAGCTCCAGACAGACTCTAGAAATGATATCATATCATTTATTTTCCTTCCGTAAATCCGTACAGGATTACATAGTCCATATGGATATGGAAATCGTCATATTTGTTGGGATTAAGGGGTGACATCAACACAAGTGTGTACAACAATCACATGGTTATTTAGTATGATAAATATAATAAAATAGGAGTTTGTTTAGTGTAATGAAATATAATAAGAATACAAATAAAAATTAAAAGTAAAAGTAAAAAAATAAAAATAGTGGGGGAAGTTAGAAGCAATTAGAGGTGCTCTTTAAGTAGGAAATTTTCCTTCATTACAGATAGTGGTTGGATATATACTAACATATTTATAATACAGATTTGTAAGTAAAGAGAAGGAACATTTGTCCTAAAGCGCTCATATGTCAATTCAGATAATATGTCTAAATTTAACTTGGCGTTCAAAATATTCATCCAGGGAATAAAAGGAATTTTCACGTAAGTATTTTTGTTAACAAAGTTTTAAATTTTTTTGGATTATCAGCTTCTGCTTTTATGTAAAAGGGAAGCATGTTAAACACCTTAACACCTATATGGTGTACTCCCTTCCGGTATTTTGTTGCATTTACAGAGGGTTGGTGTAAGTTTGCATGCTGTCTAGTGTTAATTTGGTGTATTTCTTAATTTACCTGGAATTGGTTCTTGTTTCTTATCATGAACGATAGAAGGGAAAGAATATATTGAGAAGGGAGGTGTAAGATTTCCAAGTTAGGAAACAATTTTCTGCATGAGTCTCTACTTCTGCAACCCATCATGATTCTGATAATCTTCTTTTGTAATCTGAAATTCTTAATACTGTCTGGGGAGTTCCCCTGACGTGCTAAGAGAGTGGTGAAATTGGGTGATATTCAGTATTAAATATTATTCTCTAATTTATACAGTTTTTTATTTATATTATTTTGTTACAGTAATGCCACATGTACTTCTCCTGTACTCTCGCGACTGTGAACCATTTATGGATCTAATGGTGACTTTCAGAAACATGTTACGAGATGTAATCAAATCGGAGGTATGCTTATACCCAGTCACTATTCTTCAAATCTTAATTTCATGTTGGTACAGTAGTTGTTATAAATGTCACATGAAGCTAATAACTACACTCCAAGTCTGCCATTAAATACTAGCACAAAATAAAGTTTTATATTAGTAATTTTTCTATGAAATATTATCTGTCTATATTTACTGAATTTCATTAATATGTGCATTTGTGTGTGCTGTTTTTTACACCAGATTATTTCCTAAGTGTATAACATTTTGTGAGTATCAAGCTGAGAATCAAATCTGTTTGTGGGCATGTGAATTTGTGATGATGATTCTTCAGATTTTTTGATAAATTTAAGTTTTCAGACAGGTGATTAACTGTTCCTCTGCTAGAAGATGGGTTGCTAAACATCATAACGAATTTCTTCTTCTTCAGTCAAAAGTATTTGGTGCTTCAAACCATTTAAGATATTCTGAAGTTGTAAAACTGATTTTTTTCTTCTAAATCTTGACCTGACCTTTCCATGTCTGCCTGTCCATATAGAGTATATGAGTATGTCAATTTTGATTTGGTAGGTCGCTGATTTAAAAGGTAAAATATATTTCTGAACTGCTGCTAATAACAGAAGAACCTTAACCAGTTTTGTATGTCCACTTTATCTTGATGCTGTGAGGTTACTCATTCTTTTACATTACATCTGTACACTGTGAAAATACACTGAGCACACTGGGCATGTAGTTGTCTCTGTCATGTGTTGTACTGAACATGAAAAAGAAATGAAAATGGTGTAACTGTACTCATTTTTGTGGCATGTAATGTCTCTTAAATTATAATTTCTGCAACTTTTCCTGTCTACGTTGTGTGTCATTTTATGTGTACAAAACAGAACATAGAATTATTTCGTGCAAATAACTTGTTACTTCTATTAATTGATGCAGCTAGTTGAGAAAAAGGAACATACCCACTTTTCAGCTACTTGACATATTTCAGTGTCCAGATTGACTGGCTGATTCAGTTATACATCATTTATGATACACATAAGTGGTACATGTCTTCTGTATGGCAGATTTTGGTACATATTATTAATTCCAAACAGATTTTAACAAATTACAATAACATATTATTAATTTTATTGTAAAAAATTTTGTATGAAGTACACAACAAACAACTACTTTGACAGTATATGCTGTGTACACTGATCAGATATGTAAGCCACATTCACATATTTGCAATATGCTTTGTCGTGAATTTACTGGAATTCCAACACTGTACATAAATTCACAAGTCTTAAACTTGAGTTTTTATTTTCACTGTATTAGTAGTTTTGAACTTCAATTATGTCATCAGCAAAATCTCCTTAAAACTAGTAAAATATTTAAATCTGTTTCACTTTTGAGTGAGGCATGATAATGTTGTCCTTTATGAATAGAGGTTTCTGGCTTTGCCAGCCATGTAATTTATGATTTGGGTAAAGCAGTAACACTGTAGATTTCATTTCACAAGATACTCAGTTACATTATTCACCAAGTTACCATCTGTTCTGTTGACAGTTTTTAGTAATTCTCATCAGTTTCATACAGTGAATACTGTGACAGCACCTCTTGTATTTCCCACAGTGAAGCCAGAGTAGTACTGTCAGTAGAGTGTGTTAGTTTGTTGGGTCACATGCTATAGAATCTTGGCTGTATTTCAGATAGGGGCAAGATATTTTTCTTATCTCCAAAGAGTACAAACTGATTCTGGGCTCACTCAGCCTCCTATACATTAGGTACTGGGAGTTCTTTCCTTGGGTGTAAAGCAATCAGTGGTGTGAGGCCAACTGCTGACCTCCATTTAGTGCCAAGTTTAAACATCAATGGAGCTATGATTCCACTCCCACATATGTCCTCATGATATGCATAGGGACAACTTTACATGTGCTTCCTACCATATTATTACATATTTTATTGTCATCTGTTATCTGGTATGTTTGCAGTGACGTCAAACTTCAAATGACTGTTTTATTTAGCAGATGAGTCACTTTTTACATAGCACTGTGCAACTGTGCATTTCAAAATTTCTGACCATGTGTTCTTTACATGCAGTAACATAGGTTACTGAAATGAAAATTGAAATGTGTGATTTATAAAAGTACACCAAATGAAGGTGAACGGTGTAGTTAACAGAAGTAAACTAATTTAAAGTTGTTACTCATATACTGTGACAGTCAAAGAACATACACAACGTGAACTGAACTGAAATTAAATTAAATGATGGTTTGGAACTTAGCAAATACATTGTTGTGATATGCTTCTTACATTTGAGGATAGTCTTTTAACATTCAAACATGCATCTTAATATAATTCGTAATTGAAAGAAAATGGATATGTATGAGATATGTAGAGAAGTAGGCCCTTTGATATTGTGGACCATCCAGCATATTTGGTGTGGTCCTCTAAATGTTATTAAAATATGAATTATGTGCTTTTCAACTTTGCTTTAGAGTACGCCATTAGGAGGGTTCAGGTAAAACAGGATGGCTTGAAACTAAATGGTACACATCAGCTTCTGGCTTATGCCAATGATGTTAATATACTGGGAGGAG
>Ga0131853_10009219_pt1 | contig 18040 bp, 22 predicted proteins | sample TergutLab28metaG_FD_92764 | JGI IMG/M metagenome (GOLD analysis project Ga0131853, IMG submission 92764) | Labiotermes labralis P1 segment gut microbial communities from Petit-Saut dam, French Guiana - Lab288 P1 (version 2) (version 2) | ecosystem: Host-associated > Arthropoda: Insects >... | reverse complement strand
TAGTGTTGAAATAAATCAAATAAAGAATATGCTTCGGGGAATTTTTGGGGAAAAGTTACAGGCGAAGTTACAGGCGAATTATTTTTTGAGATTTTATGAAAATCATCCAAAATCTTAAAAAATCAAAAAAAACACCCTATTATAGGGCATTTTTCATTGATTTTTGGGTGAAAATGTGGTATTATAAGGGTGTGGAAAAAGAGAGAAAAAACATGATTAATTGGTTTCCGGGGCATATGAGCAAGATTTTAGGGTAAAAACGAGCCAAAATTAACAGTTTTTAGGCGATAAATAGCTATTTTTAGTGTCTTTTTAGGCTAAAAATATGATTATTGGGGAATTTTAGGGGAAAAGTTACAGGCGAATTTACAGGCGAAATTGCCTTAAAAAAACCCCTATAATGGGACGAATTTCAGGCTTTTTTAGATTTAGCATTTTTTATAATTGAAAAGATAGATTTTTTAGGGATCTATCCTTTTTTGTTTAACGAGGTGACTCGAACTTTTCAGCCCATTCTTGGGAAACCTGTTGTTCGTAATCTGTTACATGCGTGTAAGTCAACAATTCTTTCAACAGGGATATAGGCTAAATATCTCTTATCACCGCCATCAAAATACTCACACAATTCAAAGTTCTTTTCAAAATCAATGTCGGTAAAATCAACATTATCAAATGCCTTTTTTACTTTCTCAAAATCTAAGTCATCTTTAGTAAAGACAACTCCATAATCAAGAACTCCATAGTATTGTCCCATATTTTTATTCATCCTCCTCGTCTTCATCTTCTTCACAATGCCGTTCAGTTATCCGTTAGAATCTTTGCAGACGAAAATGGCAAGACCAATTTATCCGCACAAGATGTCGGAGGTGAGATATTAGTCATATCTCAATTTACTCTTAATGCAGATTTAACATCTAATCGTCCCAGTTTTTCTCGTGGTGCAAAACCGGATAAAGCAAAAGAACTCTATGAATATTTTATTGAGCAAGCTAAAGGAAAATTTTCAAAAGTTGCAAATGGACAATTCGGTGCACATATGCATGTAATAAGCGAGGGAGATGGACCTTTCACGCTTGTGTTTGAGGATAAAAAGTAAAATGGTAAATGAAATTATCAAAAAAAGAAAAAGCATTCGTAAGTATGACCCTAGCGGTATTGTTACTGACGAACAAATAAAGATGATGCTAGAGGCGGCAATGCTTGCACCTAGCGCAGTTAATTCCAGACCATGGGAGTTTATAGTTGTGAGAAATCGTGAAAAGTTGGATGCAATAACAGTGTTTCATCCATACACGCAAATGCTCAAGACTGCAACTGCTGCAATAATCATGACAGCTAATCCCAATGCTCTAAAAGGAACTAAGATTGAAGGAATAGAAATGTGGCAGCATGATTGCGGAGCAGCTACTCAGAATATCCTATTGCAAGCGACGGATATGAACTTGGGGACTTGCTGGTGCGGCTTGCATCCGCATGAAAAAGTGATGACTGAAATTAGAAAACTATTTGATATTCCAAACAATATTGTTCCTTTTTGTGTTATAGCAATAGGGATAGCGGCAGAAGAATTTGGCTCTCGTGGCTTCTATGATGAGAAAAAAGTTAAGTGGGTGAAATGATATGACAATATTTTATTTCACAGGAACGGGAAACTCATTAGCAGTTGCAAAGAAAATCGGCGGTGAGAATGCAAAACTTATATCCATACCGCAGGTTATTGACAGTCAAACAATCCGCTACAAAGACGATGTGATTGGCATTGTTTTTCCTGTCTACAGTTTTCGAGCGCCTATGATGGTTAGAAAGTTTTTGGATAATGTTCATTTTGAGGCAGATTATATATTTGCAATCGGAACTTACGGCAGCATGTCAGGTCCGTGCATGAGATATTTACGCAAGCAGGTTTCAAAGAAGAGTTATGAATTTAACTATACGAACAAACTGCGAATGGTGGATAATTACTTGCCTTTGTTTGAAACAGGGAAGCAAATTTCGAAACAGGGAAAGAAAAATATTGATGAAAATTTGGCGAAAATAGCTGATGATATTGCGAGTCGTAAAGAATTTCATGTGAGAGCAGCAATTGCCGGATGTATGATTGGTAAAATTGTTAACATGGATTTTACCAAGAGTCCGAAAAAATATATAGTCAGCGATAAATGTAATAAATGCGGTATTTGCCAAAAACTTTGTTTAGCAAAAAACATAACGATTGATGAGAGTGTAAAATTTGGTGATAAATGTGAAGCATGTTATGCTTGCTTGCATCTGTGTCCTCAAAATGCTCTACACCACAAGAAAGAAAAGAGCAACAAGCGTTGGCGTCATCCGGATGTGATGGTTACAGAAATTATTAATGCGAACAATCGAACAAATGAAGATAAAGAATCAGAAAAAGAAGACGCTTAAAAAAATATTTTATAAATTTTGAGCGAAATTGCCTTGACAACTGAAAAAGCCATGATATAGTAAAATCAAAAACCAGATGCGAAACCGTGTCTGGTTTTTTTGTGTCACAGGAAAAATCGTTTTTGAAAGAACGGTGATTGTAGAAGGCATTTGCTTTCAACAAATCCGTCGAAGACGGTTTTTTGTTGCAATTTTGCAAGAAGGAGAAAGTGTGAAAGAAAAAATTAACAAACCTAATCAAAGGCATCGAGTTGTTCAATACATCGAAAGAAAAGGTTCAATAACCAGCCTTGAGGCTATTCGTGAGATTGGGGTTATAAGTCTATCCAGTCGAATATCCGAGCTTCGCCGTCAAGGTGTGGACATTGTGACCGAATGGGTGAATGGCAGAAATAGATATGATGAACAGTTTCGAGTGAAAAAATATAGCATTAAAAAGGAGGCGATGTAAGATGGGAAGACCATTGAAAAAAGGGCTTGATTATTTCAGTCATGATACAAACGCAAGTAATGACATAAAACTGGAACCCATAATCCTGCTCTATGGCTCAAAAGGCTATGCTTTCTATTTCATGCATCTTGAATACATCTATCGAGAAACAGATTTGCTGTTAGATGTTTCTGATTCTGAAACAAGAAGAATGATATGCAGTAAGATTCAAATAACGGAGCATGAATATGAGATGATCTTGAATTCATGCATAAAGAGAGAGTTGTTTGATACCGAAACCTATAAGAGTTCAGGAAAACTCACCTCTAACGGTATTTTGAAAAGAGCTTCAAAGGTAACAGAAAAGCGTGCAAGGATGTCGAAGAAGTATGCGGAAAAAGGCTTCCAAGAAGATTCTGCGGCAGAAACAGGGGCAGAAAGTCCTGAAACAATACTAAACAATAAACAAAACAAAACATTTTATGAAAGTATGTATGGACGCACCTATCCACGCGAGAGTTATCAGGAAATTATGAACGATTTTGAAGTTCCTAAAGGGACTCAAGCGACACTATGGGATTTTATAAGGCATTGTCAGTTAAATAAGCACATCATCACAAACGACAAACTCAAAAACATAATCGTGAGATTATATGACGCCTATGGGGCTGATGAGAAGTATATGGAAAAAATGTATTCAAGCATTAAACGAGCCATAGGAGGCGGACACTTTGACATACTTGAGGGAAGAAATTAACGGAGGACAACGGAAAATATAATGCAAAAAAGAAATTACATGAACATTGTAAATATAACGATGGAGGCTAATTTTGACTACAAAGTAATTTTAGGATTGGATGAACTTAACAAAATTCAACTGAAAGAGGATGTTTCGAGATATTTGAATTTACATAATAACAGCGGTAAGTTGCTCTATGAAAACTATTTGAGGCTTCGATACTTGGACAAGCATAGTGGGCAAATGCTAATGCTGTTTCTTTATCGCGGGGATGTTCAATATGGAGTTCAATATTGGAACCTTGCTGGAATTTGTTTTGAAGAAAATTGGAATGAAGAAGAGGAAGAAAAAGGACAAATTAGGCGATGGCTAAAAACGAGGATTGAAGGCTTAACAGAGGAAATTGATGAGGTCATAGTTTTGAGAGTCATGAAAGTTATAAACAGCACAAGCAAGACAAAATTTGAGAATGTCTTGCAGGAGGTAATGAATGAATTTGACAACGATAGAGATAAAGAAGAAGCTAAGAAGGTGGCATTTTTACAAAGTGCTTTCTTTGACACAGGGTCAGTCTGGACTAGCAAAAGAATTAAATGCAATTGAAGAATACATAAATTTACTTGATGATGTTGATAAGGTTATTATGCAGTCAAGATATTTTGATTGTGTCGAGATGGAAGTCGTTGCGGCGAATGTCTATATGACGAGTCGTGCGGTTTATTATAGAATTTCAAGCATTGTTCGAGATATGTCGAATACGATAAAACTTAGTGCCTAAAAGACAGAATCAAAAGTCTTCGTGTTTTTCACCCAAACTGAAATAGAATTGAAGCGATTTCGGATTACAATGGAAAGTGAGGGGGAAAATTTGCTAGATTAGTTATTTTTCTGATTCTTTTATTGTTTTTCTACATATTATTTTATAAATTTTATGTAGAAAATTGATTTTACTGCATAATTTGCTTGCTTTATAGGTAAAAAAGTGCTAGAATTATGTAGTAAAACAAAAAAGGAGCAGGAAAAACTGAAATGAGAGTATTTGATTATGCAAAAGCATCACAAAAATTATTGACTAATGAGATTGTTGGCATGATTTCAGCAATCTACGAGTTCAAAGGCAAGCAAGACTTATATATCGCTTCAAAGCCGGATGTTCTACTTGCGATGCAAGAGAATGCAAAGGTTCAAAGCACCGGCGCATCAAATAGGATTGAGGGTATAATCACGACTGAAGAGCGCTTGAAAGCGATTTGTCGTGAGTATGCAGAACCAAAGACTCGTGGTGAAAAAGAAATTGCAGGGTATAGAGAAGTGCTTAATCTAGTCCACGAAAGTTATGACTACATGCCGCCACGCTCAAACATAATCCTTCAAATGCATAGAGATCTTTATCAATACAGCGGAGCTGATTTTGGCGGCAAGTTCAAAAATGTTGACAACATCATTGAAGAGATTGACAGAGACGGCAAAAGGAAGGTTAGATTTAATCCTACTCCTGCTTATCAAACTCCAGCGGCAATTGAGCAATTAGCAGATGAATACATAGAGAAAATTAGCAAAAGCGAAATTGACCCACTAATACTAATTCCGATGTTCGTGCTTGACTTTTTGTGCATTCACCCGTTTAACGATGGTAACGGAAGAATGAGTAGGTTATTGACTTTGCTCTTACTATATCGTTCAGGTTTCATTGTTGGTAAATATATTTCGCTCGAAATGATTATTGAAAAAACGAAAGATAGTTATTACGATACTTTGCAAGAGAGTTCGTTCAATTGGCATGAAGATGAGAATGATTACCTTCCATTTGTTCGCTATACTCTTGGAATTATTTTGAGTGCATACAGAGATTTTTCTCAAAGAGTTGAGTTAATGAATGATCCAAGTTTAAGTAAGCCTGAACGCATTAGAAAGTTGTTTGATAACACACTTTCAAAAATGTCGAAGAAAATGATTGTCGAAAAATACCCGGACATCAGTCAAGTTACGATTGAAAAGACTCTTGCGAACTTGTTAAAGGAAGGGTATATCATCAAGATAGGAGTAGGTAAATCTACGACATACATCAAAAATTCAAATTAAATTATTAATGTATTCAAAGAGGATTGTTCATTATAGCAATTCTCTTTTTTCATTCAAAAAATGGAGGAAAACATGAATGAAACTGTTAATGCAAATGAGTTTGCAAAGAGGTATTCAGAGGAATTTGGAGTGCCGATAAAAGAAGCAATTATTGCGTGTCATCGAGTTTGGTTGTTGGGAAGCCACTTGTTGTATGCGGAAGGGAAAGATGTGAGTATCAGTCGTTTTGGAGTGCTGAGGCGCCAAAGAATGGCTCCAAAACGATTTAAGCATCCGGTGAGCAAAAAAATTATCACTCGGGATGCGAAAGATGTGATTAAGTTCAAGGCGAGTAAAAATCCATTTGAACTTGATAAGCCGCCTTGGGAATAGTGGAAAAGAGATTATTTCGCATAGCTGTTCTAAATTTGCTTTACAAAGTTTGTTTAAAATGGTATGATATTTGTATGAGTAATATCAAACTATTTGAAGATAAACAGGTTCGTGCTGTTTGGAATGAAAATGAAGAGAAGTGGTATTTTAGTGTCGTTGACATTTGCGGTGTTTTAACCGAACAGGAAACACAGCGTGGCTCAAGTAATTATTGGGCAAAACTGAAAGAACGACTAAAAAGTGAAGGCAGTGAACTGCTGACAAATTGTCAGCAGTTGAAAATGCTTGCACCGGATGGTAAAATGCGTGAAACGGATGCTCTCGATACCGAAGGCATTTTGCGCCTTATACAATCAATCCCATCTAAAAAAGCAGAGCCTTTTAAGATGTGGCTTGCAAGAGTTGGCTATGAAAGACTTGAAGAAATTGAAAACCCTGAACTCGCTAATGCTCGAATGAAAGAGATATACAAGAAAAAAGGCTATTCAGACGAGTGGATTGAAAAGCGTATTCGTGGAATTCAGGTTAGAGATGAACTTACTGACGAGTGGAAAAAACGAGGGGTCAAGGAAGGCATTGATTATGCGATATTAACTGCTGAAATTTCAAAAGCAACTTTTGGAATGACTCCAAGTGCATATAGAGAATTTAAGGGACTTGAGGAAACGAATGAAAACTTGCGTGACCATATGGATGACTTGGAGTTAATTTTCACAATGTTAGGTGAGGCATCAACAACAAGAATAGCAAAAGGTATTAACGCTCAAGGAATGGCTCAAAACACAGTCGCTGCAATCAAAGGCGGAAGAATTGCAGGAGAAGCAAGACGACAACTTGAAATTGATTCAGGTCAAAATGTTTCGACGAATGAGAATTATTTGACTGAAACTGAGAGTGAAAAAAGCAAACAATTAAAATCCGAGAGAGCAATGCTCCTAGAAAGAGGAGAGAAAGATGGTGGATAATTAAAATTACAATTGAATACTTAAAACGAAAACAAGTCTGAAAGGGCTTGTTTTTTTTGTGCGAATTTGGAGGAATTTTTAAGTGAAGAAACTTGAGCCTATAACACCATCCGTTTGGGATGGTGTTTGTGATTTTAACAAAGAATTGCTAACAAACTTTTTATCAGATTCAACTGAGCTGTCAGAGAAAACAAGAAAAGCGTATGAGTCGAATTTGAAGATTTGGTTTGTGTGGGTGAAGGATAATTTGAGTAACAAAAAACAAATTGACATCAAACGGCTTTATTGAGTCCGGTGTGTTAGATAGCGTGAAAAAGATTAAAGCATTTGAGAGTGTTCTTGGAGTGACGCTTGCAAATAAAGAGTAACTTCGTGTGACTTCGTCACTTTTGTGTTGGGTTGATATATGGGAACAAAATTCGATAAGATTTATGAGAGAGCAATTTTTAAGTTTTCGGACTTCGCTCATTTGTCCTTTAGTGAAAAAATGCGAAGAGAGATTTTGTTTCAGCATTTGATTTCGGCGATTGTAGATTTTCAAAACTCGTCGAGGTTGCCGTTGACATATCGACAAATTATTGAGCCACAAGTGGCTTTTGACGGTGACAATGTAGAAGATGGTGAAGAAATTGAAGTGACTGAGCCGATAGACAAATATGCTTTTGATGTTGAACTTGACGAGGAAGAAATACAGATCCTCGCAACAGGAATTGTTTTTCACTGGTTATCTTCTCAAGTAATGAAATCCGAACACATGAAAAATATCCTTCACAACAAGGATTTTAATTCGTACTCACCAGCCAATCTTTTGAGAGAACTGCGAGAATTTCGTACAACTGTCAGGCGAGATTATCGAGGGCTAATCACATCATATAGTTTCCGACATTCAAACCTTGACAGGCTCTGCATCAGACGGAGGAATTTTTAATGAGTAATGTTTGGCAAAAACAAAACGAGTTGTTGGGTGGAAGTGTTCAAGCAAAACAAAATCATGTCGGGCAGTTCGCTCGAAACTCTCTGATTACAATTGAAAGAAACAGTGCAGCACTTCAAAAAGACGCACTTTTGAACGATGAACCTCATCCGTTACTAGCGGTGAGACTTCGAACGAAAGAAATCCGAATAACAATGCGGGACGGCGATAAGATTTTCGCAGGAGATTATATTGAAGCATTTAACGAGCGTTGGCTTGTCGTTGAGAAGTTTATTGACGAACATGGCATTCGTTTTGCAAGAGCATGGCTGTGTAATGTCTTGTTTAGGTTCCAAAATGGAAATTCTGAAATACATGAAAGACGAGCAGTCTTGGATGACGGAACTTATGTTTCCAGTCAAGGGAGCGGAACGCTCCCGCTTGAGCAAGGGCGATGGCGGGTGTATCTGCCGCATGATGAAGCAACTCATAATATTTTTGTTGACAAGCGTTTTGCAATCGGAAAAGAAGTTAACCAAAAACTAGAAGAAATCTTAACAGTAATAAAAATTGTTTTTATCGACAGAGCAAGCGGTAACTTATCAGAGGGTGATCATCTTTTGAAACTGCGGATGGAAAACGATGTTTTTAACCGTCAAAATGACTGCGTTGAAAACATGATTTGTAATTTCATTGAAGACAGCACGATAACGGTGATAGGACAAAAGCCACTAGTGGCATCTAGGAGGAGGCTGCATAATGAGAACTTTTCTTGATGAATTAATATCATATCCGGCACGAGCACTCAAACTCATAAGTGAAGATATTTTTTGTGTCGGGTTAATTCGTAACATAGCATTCGCCAATGTAAATGACAAACACAAAGACGATTGCTTTGACAAAAACCTTTTCACATATCAGTTCATTGACGATACTGTTCTTGAAACTGCTGCTTTTGTTTGGGCTGAGGCTGATGTCCCGAGTGTTCAAAATATGCGAATAAAGGGGATGCGGCTGTATATAACAGTTGCGTGTCATAAGCAGTTTATGCCGCTCTCGCATCAAACCTTTTCCGGCATGTTGGGTAATCGCAGGGATAACATTGTTCGTTATATTGACCGGCTCCTAAACTTCCAAGATGTTTTCGGTATTGGTAAACTTATCCTGAGAAGCGTTAAAACTCTATCGGCTCCGCAAAACTTCACTATCAAAGAAATTGAATATGAGGTGCCGGAGTTCAATTATAGAGGAGGTGTTCGATGAAATTTTTATATGAAGACTTGCTTTCAGGCGAACCAATCTTTGCTGAGGGCATAGGACATTTTCGCTCACCTTTAGTAAAAGAGTTGGGACCAACAGGAATAGGGTTTTCGACCTATAATATTTTCATAGCAATTCTGTCATTGGATAAAGAAGAGTTTCTCAAAAACCTTCCGCAAAATCATGCAGCACTATTTGAAAAGAACGAGCAGTTAACTATGTTTGACATGATGGCAACATTAAAGCCTGAATTTCGTAATCTTTTGAGTCGGGCTTTAGATTTTTTCATTGTTGAAAATTTAACATGGGATGAAACTGAAAGTTGTTTCTTGACTTCCCAAGACTCAAAAATAATCGGAAAAATCAACAGAGATAATTTTGACGAAGTTCGAGACATGGCATTGCAAATGAATTTTTTTAGTCTTGGTGAAGATACAAAACCAAAGTTTGCGAATGCAAAAGCAAAAAAATATTGGGAGATGGAACAAAAACACAAAAAAAAAGCAGAGAAGAAAAGTGGTGGAAATAAATGGTTACGCATCGGCAATATGATTTCAAAACTATGTGCATCTGGCTCCGGATATACTTTTCATAATATTTACGACTTAACTATCTATCAACTGCACGACCAGTTTTTTCAACTAAGTCATCTGCGGAGTTGTGCGGTTGGTGAGAACGCTTTTGCTACTCATGGCGGAGACAAGTTTGATTTCCAAAACTGGTTAAAGCCTGTCCCAGATCTTTTTTAAGTGTTGGATAAAAGCACCAAACACACAAAGGTGTCTAAGACACCGCAAAGGAGAAATAAATGAATAAAAATAAATTAGAGAAAACAACTTTGTTTGCAAATCGTTCCGGCTTAGACTTAAAGTTTTTTAAGTATGACAAGTCCCGTGGTGCTTACGGCTTCAAAGCGGATGAAGACCCGCTGCTTGTAAACTTTGTTAATTCATGCTCACTTGAAACAAACGGTGACACAGCTTGGGCAACAGGCGGCATGGGATTTAAGCGTTTGATAGGATTTGATAATCCATTAGAAGGAACTTTCACTATTGAGACTCAGTTGACTAATCCAGCGGTGTGGGCTATGCTTGCAGGACTTGATCCAAAGGATTTCAATAAAAAGAAAATAAACTTTTCAAACGATCCGAAAAGGCGTAAGTTCTATTTCGTGCTTGAGTGCGTGACGCTCTATAAAGACGAAGAAGGTGTTAACCACACTCAAAACATAACGCTCCATAAAGCGTCAGTCCAAAGAGCGTTCAGTGTTTCATATACCGGTGACGGCGATCCTCAGTCAATCACTATAACTCTTGACCTTGCGGATAACGAAAATTCCGACCTTGTAACGCTTGGCTTTGAAGATGAGGAAGAAGGTGACTATCCGGTAGTTGATGTTCCTGCACCGTCAGGAGTGTTTCGTTTAATGTCAAGAGAAGTTGGCGGAGTGAGTCAAAATATTGACGGAGTGGACGCAACAATGACAATCAGCGGGAGCGCAGTGACATTTTTGCTAAACGGAAATGCGGAAACTGTTGCGATAACTGACGGCAAAATAACCATGACTGACGAGGTTTTGACGCTTCTTGGTTACACAGGTCATATCGTTGATAATGTTGCAACAGCCTATGCTGACGGCGAAATAATCATAACAATGAGCGTTGACGGCAATGCTCATGTGTATGTTTTTAATGCTATAACTGCTTAACAATCTTCGATTGTTTTGTGGGGGTGGTTCCGTGTGTTAGCAGAACCCGACAAGAGTATCGAAGATACACAAAAGTGTCGAAGACACATAAAAGTTGATTTGATAGAGAAGTTCCGATGATGATGTCGGAACTTCTTTCATTTTAGGAGATAAAAAATGGATAAAGAAAACAAAAATGCAACAGCACTTACTGCTTTGATAGAAGAAAATATGCCTGAGAAAAAAGAAGTAAAGTTCGGAGAAGACGAAAATGAGTTTATTGTAAAAGTATCTCAAGCAATCGGAATAGGCATTAAAGCCGAAGCAATTCAAACAGCAGTAGATTTATTATTCCAAGACGATTCAACGGACATGAATTCATTTATGCCGGCACTCACAAAATTTGCTCAAAGATTCGGCATCTTGCTTGCCTATACCAACTTTGAAATTCCAAGCGAAATTGACAAAGCATGGCTTGCAGTTATGTATACTCCAATCTATGATGAGGTTGCTGCGAGACTCGGTGAGAGTGTGATTGATAACTTCGTTGATGATTTCAATAGGCTCGTTGACGCAAAAATTTTGGAAATTGCGTATGCAACTAATTGGAATCGCTTGCTTGATAGGATGGGTGGAATGCTAGGGCGATTGACTGAAAACCTTGGCGACTTCGACATTGAAAAGGCATTTGGAATGTTGTCTGGACTTGGAAAGAATTTTGACATTGGAAGTTTGATGAAAACACTTTCTGGTGAAGCTGAAAGCGAGGAGGGATAGAATTTGAACGAATTACTAATTGCAATAATTTGCACGATTGTAAGCGGGCTTGGCGGTGTGATAATATATTTTCTACAACGCCATTTCAAACGCATGGAAAAGTATGCCGAGGCATCGGAAGAGCGTAGAACTAAAAAGGATTTACTTGTTTTACGAACTCTCAAGAGCATTGGAGATTTAACAATGGCAAATGCAATATCCATAGAAAAAGGTCACGCAAATGGTGAAATTTTATCCGCAAAAAAAGCCTTTGAGAAAGTTGAAAAAGAACTCGACACTTTCATTCTCGAATCGGCTGTCAAAAAGGTAAATAAATAATATCAATAAAAAGATTTGAAAAACACTTGACGAGTGGCTAAATATAGTGTATAATTTAGCCATAATAGCATAATATGTTATGTGAGGTGTAAAAGTATGCAAATAGTTCCAATGCGTGATTTAAAGAACACTGTTGAAATTGAAAAGCGTTGCAAAGAGAGCGGCAGCCCTGTTTTTATAACAAAAAATGGGTATGGCAGTCTTGTTGTTATGGACATTGAGGTCTATGAAAGAACCTTGAGAAAAATGCACGAGGCAAGATTGGTTAATGAATCACTTAACGATATTAATAATGGTGCAAAACTAATTGATGGTGAAGAAGTTAAACAAAGGATAATGGCGAAATATGGAAACTAAATATTCATATAAATTTGCGCCAAGAGCCGATGTTGAACTGAGTGATGCACTAAAATATATTGATGAAGAGGATTGTATGGCGGTGAGACAGTTGAGGATATACATAAAAGAAAAGGACTTAAGCCAAAAGAGAAAATACTAGACTTCATGATGTCTAGTGAACTTGTTGCAAATTTATTCCGTATAACACTAGCTGATGATAAGATTAAAAAAGAAGGTATTTCAACTCCCGATGGTGCTGAAATGGCTCATAACATAGCAGGACAAGAGGCAAGGGGCGCAATAATAAGAGCAGGCGGAATTTTGCCTGAAGACCATCCAACACCGACAAAAAGCGTTGAAGAAATCGCAAGAGAACAGATTGCTGAACTAAAAGAAATGGCTAAGAAAAAACCGTTAATGCTTGATGAGGATTATGACTAAGTAAGAAAAAAATTGTAAGCGGCATCAAGAGATGCCGCTTTTTCTATGTGCTGAATATAGCACAGAAGAAAACTTTTTCATTATGACTCTCGACCTACTAAGTAATCAATTGAGCAATCTAAAATATCGGCTAGTTCAATGATGTTAGGCAAAAGTGGAATAGTGCCTTTGTCCCATCTGGTAAAATACATGTCCTTAAACTTGGTATTTTTATCTAGGCTGTATCGGGATAGTCCTTTTTCTTTTAGGACTTTGCGTAATTGTTGTGGAAATGGTGGTAAAGTTGCAGGTCTAATGATCTCATCTTTATCGCTTCTTCCAACAAGATAATCTATGGAGCAATTAAAATAATCTGCAACTGTTACGAGGTTAGATAAATTAATTGTGCCATCGCCTCTTCGCCATCTGCAAATTGCGGAAGAAGAAACATTAATTATAGAACTAAACTTTTCTGATTTTAATTCTGCCTCACACATTAGTTCGGTAAGTCTTTCGCCGAATTTCGACAAATTGCCCATAAAAAAGTTACTCCTTATATAAACAATATCCCAACTATACGCCAAAAACACTTGCATTTGAAATGGTGTTGGGATATAATATATATGTGGTCATGGCACATAAAATATATAAGGAGGTAAGAATAAATGCCAGAAATTGAAAAGATAATCACAAAAATGGGCGAGATTGCTCAAGTTGAAATAGACGGTGTAAAAGATGTTAAATACACCGCAGATAATTTAACTTCTTTTGAATTAATTATGGATAGCGGAAAACGCTACATAGTTGAAATTAAAGAAGCAATATAAGGGCAGGGCAAAATCATGCCTTGCCCTTGGTCACTTCGTGACTTTTGTCTTGGTATGGTTCTTTCTAAAGCAAAATAAAAAAACAAAAGTCATGAAATCACAAAACAACAGGAGGAAAAAACAAAAATGACAAATATAAAAAATCAAAGTGAATTAAATTTTTCATGTGATGCGGGTAGTGCGAGAGTGAATGTATTTACCGGAAGATTATTGTTTGAAAGACCTGACATTGTTGTCGGGGCAAACAGTTTTCATTTTGGTGTCAGTCATGTTTATGACAGTCAGCGAAATGCTACTTTGCCACACCCCACACTTATGGGACAAGGTTGGAATTTGAATATTCAGCAATATCTCGTGCCTAATACAAATGTTCAAAGTGCTACATCATTTGTTTATCATGATGGGAGCGGTCATTCACATTCATTTGTTGCTTATGACAACAATTCACGACCAAATCACTTTTATGACACAACAGGCTTAGGGCTGACACTTATCAGAACAACGACAGCGACAGTAATAAATTCAGGTATTACGGGTCGAGAGTTTTCAAGCAATCTGCAAATTGTTGATATGCAAGGCGGTCGTTTAATATTTGACACAACAAACAGGTTGAGACAAATTGTTTCGGCTCAAAACACTGCAATTATTAAAGAAATCGTCTACAACGGAAATAGAATAACAGAAGTTTTTGACACTCGAAATCAAGACACTCGAAAAGTCAGACTATTTTATGAAACTATTAACGGCAATGAACTACTCACAAGAATGGATTGCATTCAGAACAACATCCCCCAATACGAGGTGCGTTATCGTTATGACGGACAAAATCTTTCCAGTATTTTAGATGTTGATGTTCCACAAGGAAAAAAAAGAATTGTGGTCGTGTATAGGTATGACAGTCAAAACCGTCTTACTCATGCTGTTCGCAAAAAAAGCGGTTCGGCATTGCGTTTTTCTTATTGCGAAGAAAGTGCAACTAATCAAATTGAAAAAGTTGAAACGGGGACTATGTCTCAACCAGCAGTTTTTGTATCTAGCAGCACAATTGTGGGAACAGTAACCACAGGCGGAACAAATCAGTTTACTGAAAGAAGTCACTCAAGTTTTACATATAATCTGGTGAGTGGAAGAAGAAATTCAACAACCGTCACAAATGAGAGAAATATTGCTATTGACTATTTCTTCAACTCAAAAGGATTCACAACTGGTGTTTTGGAAAGACGAGATCCAAATAATCCAAATGACTTAATGACACTCACAAAAGATAGTGCTCGTCACTATGTTCCTATTGGCACAAATTCTAGTATGCAAATAAATACACGATGGTCACACACTGTGCCCTACACAGAAGGGCTTTCCTTTCCTGTGAATGAAATTAATGCTTTTATCAGAGATGGCGGAATGAGAAGTGACAATTCAAACTTAATCACTCGTTATGTGGTTTCATTTTGGCTAAGAACAACTGAATCGCTTGGTTCAGATTTTAGAACTGCAATTAATCTTAATTTTAACGAACCAGACAACTGGATAAATGAAGTATATCTTGATGGCACAGCACCTCATGCGTGGCAATATGTCACAATTCCTGTGCATTTAAGGGTAAATGATACCATAAATATTCATCAAATGTTTTTGCAATTTTGGGGTCGAGGCACTGCTTCTGTTGAAGTCGCAAATATCCGAATTGCTCCAATGCAATCACCTGAAATGTGGATTGGCACAGGAAATGAAATTAATGATTCAACCAATCTTCCTTTATTGTCTGCTCATTGGAGAAGTCTGAAAGGAATCCGTTACAGACAAAATCAAACTTGGACTGGTGTGCCTGTTGATTCAAATTTCTTTTTGTGTGAGAGTGATATTAGTGCCACATATCTAAACATTGCAAACAGCGGGGGAAATCATAATGCGTTTGACTTAGTATATTGCAACGGAACAAAAAGATTGAGAGTGAATGAAGTTCAATTAAGTCAAACTGCTCAATCAGGCAGTTCATCTTCTGGGACAGTTATATCACTGCGAATTAATCCACATGATGCTGATAATGAAGCAAATTTTCAAATCAGAAATATATCATCAGACGAGAATTCTCGTTCAATAAGTCAGCATTGGTATTCATCAACAAATTTAGCACAGAAAACATATACGCACACTAGAGAGGATGGCGGTAGTTGGATACCAAGAGGCGACGAATATATTACTGTTAATCGTCAAGGAAGTCTTTTAAATGAAAGAGATTCCTATGGAGTGACGACAACATACAACTATGATACTGCTAATTTCGGAACTCTCGAAAGCGTTGTAGTCAGCCATAGCGACACGACCGAGACACTCACACATTCATTTGCATACAACAACCACTCAACTCCTAGAGATAGAGAACATTTGACAGGACATGTTGCAAACGGAGTAACACAAAACACAACCTTCAACAGCCCTTTTGCAACACTTAACACAACACAAACGGGAGCAGGTGCACAATCAAGTTTTGTTAGAGGTATTTTTAGCAGGTTAGACGAGGTTAATCAAGCAAATGCAACAGCCGCTAACAGCCGAAACACGATTGCCTACAACGCCCAAGAAAGAATCAGCAGATTGTCCGAAAGAAACGGACATGACTTTACTTTCCAATACAATGAGTTTGGCGATGTGACATCTTATGGAGAAGAATTCGGAACTAACGGACGGAACACAATTTTAACCAAGACCTACAATAACCGCACGAATGTGTCACTGAATAGTTTTCAAATAGGAAGTTATAATGATAACGATTTGAGCGGAATTAATCTTCATTTGAATAATGCGGCTGAAGTCAGGGAAACTTTCTCTAATTTAGATCATAACAGCGTAATCGCCACATTTGATAATTACGGCAAGCCGAGAAGAGTGAGGGTTGGACTTAATAACACAGACATTACCTATCAAAACAATGCGCAATTCGGCAGATTAGTTTGGGGCGGCGAGAGTCCTTCAACTGCACAAGTTTCCCGTATAACGGACAGGCATGAAAACAGATCCACCGTCTATCATTTTGACGACGAAAACCGACCGTGCAGGTATGAGGTTGTGAATACTGTTGGTGATGTTAACAGTGATAATGTAACAAGACACCTAGGAGTTATTCAATCAGCCCCAAATCGAACACAGTATCAAATGGATGGGGAACGGGTTGAAACGGAAATAGTTTATGATGACACGGCAGGAAGAGGCGGCACGAGTCCTAGAATAATGGGAACAAGGTTTTGGACAGCCATCAACCCAAATCATTCTCCGATTAATGAAGAAAGAGATTTTAGCATTAACTATGGATATGATAATCTAGGGCGATTGCGAACAAGAAATGGCGAGAGAGAATTTGTTAATACAAATCAAGGTGGTCATTCTATATTCACTGATCGACAAATAACATCAACTAACAATTATAGAGGTGGCACAAATCTAATAAATAACACAGTGATCAATTATAGGGACATACGCAGACATGCAGCAGGAACTGTACAGACCAATATAAACCGGAACACTAGAAACACAACAAGTTATAGATATGACACGCGCAATAATGTGGACCGTATTACAGAAAATGTTTTAGTAACGGATCATGGAGCAACAACCATGAATAACACTCACACACGAAACTTTACCTATGATGCTCAAGACAGGATTGAAACAGAAACTTTGCAAAACCCCAACGGAACGCTTGACACTAACCGCAGATATGAGTATGCTGAAGGAAATAGGGTTTCGTCAATCCTCAACAACACTACTAATGCTGTTCAAAGAGAATTCACCTATGATAACAGTGCGCATGGCATTGACAGTGGCAGAGGAAGACTGCGAAGAGTGAGCGGAGAAACCGCCGACCGAACTTATGACAATTTTGGTAACTTGCAAGGAACAAACAGTGGCACAAATTGGCAGTCATTTGTTTGGTATAGGGGTAATCAACTGGGTCAAATGCTTTCGGGAGGCGAATTAGGCACCTCAAGAGTTAACTATACCCACAATTATCAAGGGGTGAGATTCAGAAAGGTTATTGACGGAGTTACGACGGAATACTATTTAGACGGGTCAAAGATACTGGGAGAAAATCGCGGAAATGTTCGGTTAAGATACATCTATGACGCAACGGGATTAGCGGGAGTAAGGCGAAGAACAGGGGCTGGTGTTTTGTGGGAGAATTTCACTTATCAAAAGGATGCGTTAGGAAACATCACCGGAATAGTGAACAGTTTCAAAGAGGTTGTTTGCCGATATTTTTACACTGCATTTGGGGAAACAAGCATACGAAACGCTAGCGGGACAGTGACGAGTTTTGAAGAAAGCCATATAGCAATGCAAAATCCATTCCGTTGGAAATCGCATTATTGGGATGCGGAGATGGGGTTCTACTACATAGACGGAAGATACTACGACCCGATGATATGCGGGTATATTAGTGCTGAAAGTCCTGAAAATCTTCTGTTCAACGCAAGCGAAGTGCATGGGTTGAACAGGTATGGAAT
>Ga0131853_10009218_pt1 | contig 18040 bp, 25 predicted proteins | sample TergutLab28metaG_FD_92764 | JGI IMG/M metagenome (GOLD analysis project Ga0131853, IMG submission 92764) | Labiotermes labralis P1 segment gut microbial communities from Petit-Saut dam, French Guiana - Lab288 P1 (version 2) (version 2) | ecosystem: Host-associated > Arthropoda: Insects >... | reverse complement strand
TAAAGGTAATTTCACGAAGTTAACTTTACATTCGTACTTTAAATGTATCATGTATTATGCTGGTTTATTATTTTATTCCGTTTATTGTCAGTAATCGTTACCTCCTATTCCGAGATTCAAACGGTCATAACTCCGTAACCGCCCAAAATCGGACACATGTGTATATGAATTTTTTTATCACAAAGACCTAGGAAATCACCTCCTGCAATTATGCCCTAAATTCGTGAAATACCCTGTATATTTAAAAAGTACATCACACCCATACATACATACATATGTACATATATCCTCATATACATTCATCTATAAACAAAAAACATACTCTTAGTACGTGTATATGCATACATACATAAATACATATATACATACACATAACACGTACATACACACATACAAACACGCATACATACATACATACATATATGCATATGAACGCATAACACCCATAGATATATACATACACATATATGCAATATACATACATACATACGTACATATATATATATATATACACATACGTTCATACATACAAAAATACAATTCTTCACATACCACAGGACTTATATTAATAATTTTTTTCAAGTCGTAGTTTGCCTGGGAATGTGAAGGCTGCATTGTGTGCGTGATTTCTCCACCTCCGACCGATATGTGACCTAAACTTCATGCCTTTTTCTTTCATTTCATCTCTGCAGTAAATATATGCATGAATGGACAGTTCTAATTTTAGACCACAGTTCTCTTCTCTGTCTGTAGCAGAATGTAGGTCTGTTTTTCAACAGTCAATAAGAATGACTGAAATGTTTTCAGTGGTGTACGCACAAAATCATCATACATCAACGAAAATCGACGTTTACAGCTACAGAAAGGCTCACAGGCGTGCCTGTTGTAGTTCAGAGGCTCTCTGTAGGGACCGTGGGGCCCTAGTGTGCAACACACAGTCGTGAAATTTAGTGAAAATGACGTGGAAACCCTTGACTAGTGGAATTTTAACCAGCATTCAAATTGTAGCTTTAGATCTGTTTTGCTCTCACCCTATAAGCTTACTTCATCTACGAAGCATCGCGTTCCTCCATCAATGCTAGCTGTTGTACATAACAGTCTGAGTGAGTAAACTGTGCAGTACATTTTGCGGTGGAGTAGCAGAAAATAAAGGTCACCATTTACAAATGTGTCAAATGTGATGTGTGTCTGTGCGTGGTGCCATGTTTCGCCGATTTTCACACAAAAACAAATGTGTAAACTGATCTAAAAGTAGCGCGCGCATTCGCGTGTGTGTGTGTGTGTGTGTGTGCGTTGTATGGTGACTGAAGAACGACTCAATTTGCCACGGAACCGCTGCAGCAGCCAGAATTTATGAGTAAATAAATATTTATTCTACATTTTCTATACTGCACCCAATAGAGAAGCCTATATTTATTACAAAAGTAGGTGAACATTTTTTTACCAAATTGATCAATTCATAAACACACTGCGAAATTTTATTTACTTACACTTGTAGGAAAAGTCTAAAAGATATGATTTTTTTTTAGATGTAAGCGTTGCAAATTAAAACGCCGCTCTAAAAACCTCGGCACGGTGGCACTGCGCGGCGGCTAAAGGCTAATGTATATGTAGATGTCTTAATATTAAAATAATTCTCTGATGCGTAAGCCGTTTTGCAGAAATAACACTTGACGGAGTGAAACTTATCGTGGCCAGTATGGGCCGGCAAATAATAGTCGACCTGCTACTTCATCTTAGCCCGATGTGCATCATGGCACGACTCAACAATAAACACCAGGGACAGAACACTCGACGAATACGTCATGAGTAAACAGCTTTACATCTTGAAAAAAGAGAGCCCAATACTACATTCCGCAATCGTCGTGGTGTTAGTAATATTGACCTTACAATAATCACCAATCAGCTACTCAGTATGGTGGCACAGTGGGAAATTAGTGATCAAGAAAGCTCCTCAGACCACAACATTATTAGGTATATCATAGGACAAGGTACCACCAACCGGGAAAGTGTCGATTTTCAACATGTACAATACTATTAAAAAAAGGACAACCACGCGATATTCCAAGAAAACGTGATATAACTTGCGAAAACAACACCCGTCAGGTTACACAATGCAGAAACCGCAGAAGACCTGGATATAACGTTCTGTGCACGTACAGCGGAGAAGGCGGACATCGAAAAGTCCGTAGAAGCGTTTCACGTTATTCTGAAGGCAGCATGCAATAAAATATATCGGAGACCTCGTACTTCAAAGAAAACAGCAACACATAAATCAGTTCCGTGGTGGACAGAGGAATTGGCTATAATGCGGAAAAGAGCAAACGCCCTCAGACGGAGACATCAGAGCACGAGAAACAACGATGCACTCAGGGAAAGACGCAAATTGCAAAATCTCGAAGGCAAGGCGCTATATACAGCAACCATTAAAAGAGAAAAGCGCAGGTCGTAGAAGGAGTATTGTAATATCACGACAGCGGCTAACCCATTGAACGACGTATATAAATTATTCACCATTCACATCTCTCCGGAAGCCTGATGGATCACTAACTAGCCGATATGGAGGAAATCGTTACTTTCATGCTGGAAAACTTTACGCCCGAAGACAACGTACAAGACGACAGCGAATTTCACAAGTAAATCAGAGCATAATCTCAAGCAACCGTCAATACTCCCGATGACAGAGAATTTATTTTAGCAGAAATCGGGAACGCGGTTGAAAGCATGAACACCAAGAAAGTGCCAGAAGAAGATGGGATAACTGGCGAAAATTTCAAACAAGCATTCGAAACTTTTCGAAGATACATAACAGCCATGTACAATGTGTGCCTGCGGAAAGGAGTTTTTCCAAAGAAGAGGAAGCGGGTAAAACTGATCCCAATAGTTAAACCTGGAAAGAAGACAGTGAAGAAGTAACGAAATTTCGACCAATAAGTCTTTGAAACGTGGAGGGGAAAATTATATAGAAGATATTAATATCTAGAATAAATTATTGGGCTTATTCAACCAACTTCCTTAATGACAATCAATATGGTTTCTCCCCCCCCCCCCAGAGGAGCATCATAGACGCTGCAATGGCGTTAAAGAGCATCGTAGAGGAAGCCCTGAATGCAGGAGAAGTCCTTATATTAGTAAGTTTAGACATTCGAATCGGTTTTGACGCTGTTTGGTGCCCCAACATAATTAAGAGCCTACAAGACCGCAGATGTCCGAAAAACCGGCATTACTTAATAAAGAGCTACCTAAACCAAGGATCTGCTATACTGTCAACCAACAGCATCAAAATGGAAAGAGGCATAAGCAGACGTTGCCCTCAAGGGTCGTGCTGCGGCCCCGGGCTACGGAATATCCAATATAATTCATTATTAAATTTGAACGTTGGAAAACAAACTAAAGCTAGATAATTTGCAGATGATTTGATTCTGGTGACTCGAGGGAAAACAGTGTTTGAGGCAGAAAACTATACGAACACCGAGTTAACCAAAATTACAGCATGGGCGAGAGATTATAAGATTGAATTTAATGATGATAATTCAACTGTATGGTAGTGTCTAGAAGGAGGAGAAACGAAAGAAAAGAAATAAATGTATTTTTCAACTACAAACGTGTGAAACAAGTGAATACAATAAAACACCTGGGAATAATCATGGATACTAAATTTAAATTTAGAGAGCATTTAACCTACGCAGCCGAAAAGTGCACGAAGCTTATGATTAGTTTTTGTAAATCAACTAAAATAACGTGGGTACTACGCCATACAGTCCTCAAGATGTTATACGAAGGAGCCATTCTTCCTCTCCTGCTGTACGGAGCCCCAGTCTGGATAGACGCAATGAAATACACATGCAACATAAGAAAGTACATCAGAGTACTAAGAAAGATAAACCTAAGATTTGCCAAAGCCTTCCTTACGACGTCTAACGAAACATTGTGCATTGTAGCAGATACGACCCCAACTTACTTGAAACTGTAGAGACAATCAAAATATACAACTTAAAGAAAGGCATGGGAATCAAACACACGCAATAGACAGGGAAGTGAAACTAAAAAACTGGCAACACCCGGCAGACGAATCGAAGACCCTAAGAGCTGATGAACATAATGATAAATTAATCCAAGTTTACACTGACGGAACAAAAACCGGCAGGGTGTTGGATCAGGAGTAGCATTATACATAGGAACAGATCTAGCTTCGCAGGAAAAATTCAAGTTTTACGACGGATGCTCAAACAACCAGGCTGAGCAGTTGGCAATCACCAAGGCTCTAGAAGCGTTAGAAAAAATTGACATCCCACAGAACACTCCCCGAGCCGCTACCATATTCACTGACAGTAGGATCACAATAGACTCAATAAGGAGTACCAGAAACCATAACCACCTCGTTGAGGAAATAAGGAAGAAAGTGACCAGCGTAGAAAGAGCAGATGGGAACATAGAAATATCGTAGGTCAAGGTCCATGTAGGAATAGTTGGGAATGAAGTAGCAGATCGGATTCCAAAGGCCGCGGCGTACGATAGTGCTGCTAAGATCTTCTTCAACAGCTTCCCGATGAAGACACTGATCAGCAAGATAGAGGAAGAAACAAAACTACAATTGCAAAAAGAATGGAAAGAATGTACAAAGGTCGGTATAAAAAAGAGTTATTTTTTTCCAACCGTGCATGACAGACAAAAGGTAAATATAAAAATTACCCCTATCTTCAAAGGGATCGTTACATGCCACCAAAAAACCAGGGCCTATCTTCACAGTTTTAAAATTCTGGAACACGAAAACTGCCCCTGCGGCAACGGAGATCAAACCATAGATCATTTACATTACCAGTGCTCGATACTGCATACACAAATAGAAATACTTAAACGCAGCGTTTTAAAGTCAGGGAACTGGCCGGCACATAAGCACGTGTTAATATCAAAGTATCCAAATTCATTCTTACTGTTTAAAAAGTCGAAAAACTTTAATCTATTACAGGGGTTTAGATTTTGTACACTACTTGATCTACTACAAGGATTTTACAAATGGTACATCACCGGTCTTAAGCTGTTCAAAGTACTGTAAATGTAAAGGTCACTGCATTCTCTATGAAGAAAAAGTTAACAAAATGTACAAGGAAGTTGTAGCATTATATTCTTGTAATGGATCATGCCTAAATAAAACAATACACAAAAAATTACATTCATAATAATACACAAACAAAACATACATACATACGTACATAGCATACATACATATATAAACATACACACGTAAATACATTCGTACGTATGTATACACAAATACACATTTACCCACATACACATACATACATAATACATACCTAAATACACACTCATACACACATACAAAAATACACACGCATTCATATATACATACATAATATACATAAATACATATATATATACATTAATACATTCATACCTGAATACATACGTACACACATCCATATATATATATATATATATATATATATATATATATGTATATATACGTACGCACAAACATTCATAAACTTACATATACGTATACATATATAAATATGTATATACACTCATCCATATATTCAATTACCCTCATACTGACATAGTACCTAATATGCATTATTATACCTACTTACATACATATATATAGACACAATAAATACGTACATTTACACATAAATACATACAAACATACAAACATACCTACACACACAAACAAAGATAAAATATACATGCACACATAGAAACATACGTACATACAAATATACATACATATATACATTTACACAAATATATGCACATAAGACAAAATTCATATATGTATATAATATACATTTGTATGCATACATACATAAACAACCACACACCTACATTCATATACACATATACATATACGTACAAACACCTACACACACATATATACAAAAAAAACATACGCACTTATAAAAATATAAGTACACACATACACACAAACATACGTATATACATGCAATCACATGCGTTCATACGTACATACATAAACACATACATACGTACACGTATAACACATACTTAAAATATATTTTTACATATATATACATACATACACACCTATTCACATACTTATACATAAATAACATATATACGTGCATGATATAATACATATAGATCATTACTTATATACATACACACGCAACTAGATACACCCTTGCATATATACATACACACATATATACATACATAAAAACACATACATACATAGATATATATAAACATACATACATATATACATACATACACATGTACATATATATATACATAAACAAATATACATACACACCTCCAAACGTATACACACATACCTAAATACATATATACACAAATACGTGTATGCCACACACACACATACATGTACACATACCTACGTACATACACATACAACATACACACAAACGTACATATATACATAAAGCACATACATACTTACTTACTTAATATGAATTCAAATACCTACGTACATATGTAAACACACACATACATACATTGGAACATAATATTCATACATTTACATAATTACATGCACACAAATATAGATACATACATACACACATACATATAAATATACATATAAACATACATACGTATGTACATTACACAAATACATATATTTACATACGTGCATACAGACACATACATACGTACAAACAGACATATATGCACACCTACATTCACACAATATATACTTTTATACATACATACATAATTACGCACACTTACATATACATACATAAATAAATACAAATACACACATTGATACATTCAAATCAGCATACTCGTATACGTATAAACATTCATACATACACACGTATACAAACACACATACATTCACACTTGCACTCTTACATATTCAAACACACATGCACACATTCATGTATACGAATATGCAGATATACATACCTACATACACAACACACACATACATATGTAGAATCTTACATAAAATTAACAAACATAAATATATACATACACACGTCCATACATACGAATACAAAACACACATACGTAGATGCATACACAAAATACAAACATTTATACATACATGCACACATAGGTACATACATAATATATACACATACATACATACATACATACATATACACACAAATATTCACGTATACATACATACATATATACTTACATACATAAGTGCATACATACATACATACACACACACGTATATTCATACCTACATACGCACATACATACATACATAAATACATATTTACATACACACATACATATATATATATGCATACACACATATTTAGGTAGATATATTCTTACATACATACATACAAAATTACATACATAAACGTACACATACATACACATTCATACAATCATACATAAAAACATATAAATATGTACATACATACACAAATATATCACCAATATTCGTATATAATATGCATACATCTCTATACATTCACATACATAATACATACCTACGTATATACATTCATACATGCATTAATACAATATAAATAAATAACTACATAAACGCCTACATACATTTATACATATATACATACAAAAGTATAGAAACACACATACTTACATATATACCTAAATAGATACACACATACATTATATATATCTACTCATACATACATAATGCATGCATACACCTATATAGTTACATACATACATAAATACATATACGCATTCTTACATTCAAATATAAAAACACACATATAAGTACTCATACACACACAAACCAACTTGCAAACATACATACATACTAACATACATTCAAAAACAAACACACTTACATATATACATACGTATATACGTACATAAATATACATATACACACCCATAACGCACCCAAATGTAATACAAAAATACATACATACATACATACAAACATACATACATACATACATAAAACACAAGTACATAAACATATACATTCATACGTACATACATACGAACACAAAACACCTAAATATGTATTCATACCCGCACTCATACATACATGCATACACGCAAACAAACAAATATATATACGTGTGTAGGTTCATAAAAAAAACAAAAACACATACATAATTCATACACATTTATACATATACATACATATGTAAACATACACATACATACGTATTTACTTGCATACCTACATATGCACATACATACGTAGATGCATACAAAAATACATACATACACGCACACACATATATATATACTTTTATCATAGACACATACATTTACAGTTACACACACAAACACACAGACATACATGATACACAAATTCAAGCATTAATATATACATAATACACACATACATATATAAACACATACATACATGCGCACAAACCCATAACACACGTACTTACATACGTACATATTTTACATACATGTCAAACGTAGATACTCACATATACATAGTACATACATTCATACATGCACAACTACATACATACTCACATGTATAAATTTATATATACATACACAGATACAAAATACACATATGCATTCACATATATGACTAATTAGAAAAATAAATACATAGATCCACACATACACAAATATATCCACATTACACGAATACAAACATATGTACGTAATACACATATATGTACATATCTACCTACAGACATACAAACACATAAACACACGTACATTCATACATAAATACATGCGTACGCACATACATACACACACACACATACAAACATACATGCACTCATAGACACTTATATACATGTATAAATTCATACATACCTTCACACATACAAACAAAATTACATACATACAAACATACTCGTATGTACTTACAAACACATACACGTACATACATACACATATACGTAGATATACACAACACAACACACATACGTACGTAATATACATTCACATACATACATACATGCATAAAAACCCTCATACATACATGCATGAAACATACATAATATTCCAACATGTACATACAAACACACATAAATATATACATACATATTTATATACCGATATAAATACACACATATATATATACAAATACACATACAATCATGTCTACATATATACATAAATATTGCCATATATACACATATACATAGAAACACATACCACACATACATACATACAAACATACGTGCATAATATTCATTCGTAAACTTACAAACAAAACATACGTACATACATAAATCCATACTTAAATACGTTCATACATATTTACGTACGTACATACATTTATGCAAACATATATACACACATATTTACATTAACACACATGCCTACATATACAAAAATTTAAATGCATGCGAACGTACATATATACCCATACACATAACACACAAATGTACATAATATGTTAACGTATACACAGGTACATAAATACGTTAATACATACACACAGACTCACATACATACAGAAATAAACATAATACACATACATACGTAAATAATATACACACATATACATATATACATAAACACATAATATATGTATGCATACTTACTTTTATAAATACATAGATACATTCAAACACATGTACAAACAAGCAGACATATATAAGCCTATACATAGATACATACACACACAAATACACATACATGCATATATACATAAATAAATGCTTACATACATGCATACCCTCACATATACATATATAATATGAACGTTTATACATACTTACATACACATGTATATACATGCATACTTATATACACATACATACTTATTTACATACATACGTACTGACATACATACACATGACACACACACGTACATGTGTACCTGAAATACATACATATTCATACATACATAAATATATATACTTATATACACATAAGATATGCATACATACCCACAGACATATATGAATACGTACATTTATACATACATACATAGACACAATACATAATACATACATGCACACATACTTAGACATATACTCATTACCAACATACAATCATAAATAGTGACATAATACACAATACATACACACACGTACATATATACATACTACGTACCTACCTACATACATACACGTATATATACATATACAAACATACATACATACATACATACATACTTACATACATACATGGAACAAAATAACACATTTACATACATACGTTCATACGTACGTACCTATATTCATACCTAAATACATACTTACATACATGTATACATACATACGTATAGACACAAACATACACACATACATACGTACATACATATACACATACATTCATAGATACGCAAATACACACATACATTCATACACCGAACACACATACAGACGTACGTACCTAATATACATAGATATTCATATATACTATCAAACATACACACAGAATTCATACACGCTTTCATACATAAAAACATACACACATGCTTGTATAAATACATACATACATTTATATACGTACATACATACATAACTACACAGAAACACATACATACACAATACACACGTACATAATATACTTACATGTACAAACATACATAAATAAGTATATACATACATAATACATACACGTACATACTTACGCACGCATATACAGATACAATACGTTAGTAGAATCCGTGGTTTTATAGCCCAAAATGTTAAAATTAATGGGCTTTAGACTAATGTAGTGAAGTATTTCATCAGGTTGAAAGCCGCCATGCAGTTATTTATTGCGGACCATCCGTTGCCCCAATTTCGCCAGTGGTCAGTGAGGTTGGTCCCGTTCGTTGGGACCCGGGCCCAAATACTGTTTTGAATTGGGAGCAAAATTGGGTTAAGAGGAAAATACGTTTTGAAGCAAGAAGAATTTTTTTGCAGCCCGGGCACTACACATTCTTGAATTTCGGCATACGTCATGTTCCCGGCACGTTGTTTCATATGTGCTAGCCGCCGTATGGTCTAGCATGGGCGTCCCCTCCATAGCCACCATTACGCTGAGCCTCAAATCCTGCCGTATGTATTTCAAGTTTACCGTGGGTCATCCGGTCATTCACGTGGGAGATGCGTGTAAGAATAGAGAAGCATGCCTACGTATGGACGGCCTGATCAAATGTTCGATAATTCCAACAGAGAGGTATCATCCCATACTCCCTTTCAGATGTAATAATAAGCTCGTGTTTTGCCAGTGTAGAACATGCGTTATCACCTCCTCCTACTCCAGTGAGGAATGTATGAATACCCGAGTTGAGGACCGTGGCTTCACCGGTACGTGGGTAACGGAAGAGGTGAGTTTGGCCTTGGGAAATGGGTATAGGATACTCGAGATTTATGAGGTTTTCGAGTATCAAGTCACTCAATACTTCCCCGAAGCAGGAGAGGGCGTACTTTTCGTCGAATATATAAATAGATTTTTGAAACTGAAAGCGGAAGCTAGCGGTTTTCACAGCTGGGTCCACAGTCCCGAAGACGAGGAGCGATATGTGGAATGGTTTTGAACGAGGGAAGGGAAACGGCTAGAGAAGGAAGCAATTAGATATAAGGCTGCGAAACGGGGTCTGGCCAAAATCTGTCTCAACCCTATGTGCGAAAACTGACGGAGACCAACGATCGGACTATGACCGAAATAATCACGGAGCCCAAAGAATTGTATGGATTTCTAGCCACGCCCGGCAGAGTTGATGAACCTCGTATTTTCCAACGATGACCTAGTCTGGATCTCGTGAAAGTATGGGGCAGAGAAACACGCGCCTAGTCTGCGTCTTTCGAACGAGGTAATAGGAGCTTACGTTACCGGCGGGGCAAGAATCCGTCTCTATCGCTATCTCGACCGGCTGCGAGAGAACGCCATTTATTGTGACTCGGTCTAGGTAATATAAATTCAGCCGCGGGATGAACCCCAACTGATTGAAACAGGGGAGAATTTGAGGGACATGACCTACGAATTGCGCCCCTAAGAAACAATTTCAATTTTGTGAGTGGTGGACCAAGGATCTACGCGTACATGGTGCTCAATACTGGGACTGGGACTGTCGAAAAAAAGTCTGTAAATTCAGGGGCATGAGCCTGAAATACAACGCTTCGAAATTGGTACATTTTGAAGTTATCAAGGACAAGACTCTGAGAGGGACGGGGATGAAACTACCGCTGCGAATATACATACCGTGAAGAAGTTTCAGCGTCAGTGGAAGGGGGGAGGAACCGTATAGATTATCAGCAAACCTGAAGATAAATTCTACAGGATTTCATTTTCCAAGAGAGGGGGATTAGGTGAAAAAACCTCCATTCCGTTCGGGTATAAATAGCGGAGGGTGAGTAAGGGAGGTGGTCTTTCATAGCCTGATCATCCATGAGTGATGATCTTAAATTCAAGCATTCGTTCTCGTGTATAGAGAGCGGAACTAGTGTTAAGGAAAAACGTCATTTTGCATACGTATGTTTCAGAAACTCGACACCATCTGCAGTGAACGAAAATTCGGTGGCTGTATAATCTGGTGATACGAAGAGAAGAACGCTGTTCTAGTGCGTCAGCAGTTGCCCTCAAACATCAAATATAACGAGGGCGTACCGGAGAATTTTGGTGATGATGGCGGCAAACAGTGCCTCCTGATCCTACACGAGCTGTTAAACGACATTTATTCTAAGCAAATGTGTCACTTGTTTACGAAAGGTAGCCATTACAGAAATTACAGCGTGATTTTGATAAATAAAAGCTGTTTCATCAGGGACGCTAGTCTAGAGATATTTCGCTAAATGCCCATTATGTGATCGCGTGGAAAAATGTCGGAAATAAGCAGTTCATATACTTGGCCAATCGAGTGTATCCCGAAGATAGTATACGGTTGTATAACTCCCACCTGGATGCAACACAAAGACTACACGGCCACCTCATCTTGGATCTGACACAAGATGCGAACGACGGTCTGCGGTACCGACCTAACATATTCCCTAGAGAATTAAAGTCTGTCGTCTACTCTGATATAGGCGTTGAAGCGTGTGAGACCCATCTATCACGCCTTTCAGTTGTTCAAGACATCCGAACCGAGATTGCGTAAACTGCTAATAAACAAAGAAATCGTGAATTGTATAAGCGAGTGTGTATTGAAAGTCCTGAACGGTAATAAAAAATTGTCAGATTGTAACACGCTTTTGCTTCAAAAATACAAGTCAGCGCTTCGCAACTTCGCCGACAGACACGTGTCCATCTCGGGCAAAAAGAGGGTTTCTGTTGCCCCTACTGGGCGCCATTTTGCCAAAGAATTCTAACTTGATTCTTAGGCCCGATAAACATGTTACGTAAGATGTAACTCGTCCCAGCCGATCATTACATTAGGGACAAAGGAAGCCGTCACCCCTCATCTTCGCCTCGCGAGCGGAAACGTACTAGAGGCAGAAAACTTATACACAATTCGTATGAAGAGTGGGTTAAAATGAGCTACCAGTTACGCGTGGCTGATATCACATGGAAGAACCAGACGAACCGAAATCTGATTTTCTAAGACGACTATTGCCTGACGCGCCGCCGACAACTTATAACAGGGTTTGTTCCACCGAGCCCGAGCTAGCAAAACAGTCGATTTTCCCTAACATTGAGGAGGCGTAAACACGAAAGGCGAGACGTGGCCTTCCCTCGTGTTCTAGAGAGATCGTATACGAGACCTCTAAACAAGTATTTATTCCATAAATCGGAGACGACGATGATGATTATGATGATGATTAGGTCAAGAAGGGGGAGGGGCAGGCATACGATAGAGAAGAAGAAAATGTAGGAACCGTACCTAGATCCAAGCGGCGTTTTCTCGACACATAATACGGTAACCGCAAAGTTTGGGAGCAATTAATGATAGGTGATTCTCCGGTGTTTAGAGATACCCGTGACAATTTCACAACTAAGCGCACCGCGTTCAGAGGGACGGGGGTTTTATGGGTACTATTAATGCGTAAAAACGTGAATACGGAATTTATGAACAAGAACGACCTAAACACGTTCAAAAATTATTGATAATGACTAACACCCATTTGAACAGATATCAGCCTCGCGATAACATTAATATAACGCGAGGAAAGAAATTTCGCGATGTAATACTCCCTTCTTTGCGAAACCGAAGGGACAGGTTGTTGAATCCGGGTTACTTCGTAAGTGGATAAAGTATTAAAATGACTAATACTAGTAGCAGTTTATATTATGACCCCTCCAGACAGTCGACCTTCTCAACCAAGCGGAAGCTTCCTTCCGCTACGACGGCGAAGAAGAAAGTTAAACCGACGTCGGGCAAAAAGAAAAAGTCTGTCGACGTCATCAGAGCCTGGTTACAGAAACAGGATGCCTATACGCTGCATAGGTCTAAGTTTAAATTCTGCCATTTTACAATATGGCGTGTAGCGCGCTAAACTTCAATACAAATGTCCCATGGCCGAATTCGTAGGGGGGAGAACGGACGAGGGAAATGATCGATGAGGATGAGGAGGAAGAATTCCTCCGTATGGATTGGGAGCACCGCTCGTGCATGAAACGTAAGAGGGGGAACCCGTGCAGGGGTAGAATTCTTTAGGAACGAATATGTTAGCCAAACCGAATTATTGCGACATATGCTAGTCGTAAATGATAGAAAACACACATCAGTTATCTTTCAAAGTACATACACGTACAAACACCACATGACACACAAAGACAATAAATTATCACACTATTGCATTCTTTAAAAAAAGGACTGATATGAGTTTTGACCAAGGTTCTATTACAGAAATCACACAATCAATTTTCTCTTTCGTCGCACAACGTCGCAATAGCCTCCTCTAGGCTGGCGCAGAACTGTGCTTTCGTTGTGGACCAGTAACGTTCAGGAGGAATTACAGAGTCAATGTGAAATCTCTTACTGATGGTGAAATTTTGAACGGAACCTGCTTAACCTCGGGAACAATATTCGATTCCACTGCATAAAAATATTTGTTATATAATGTCCTGCCACTCAGTGTGAATTGCAATAAATTAAATGTTAGATTGAAAACTCTATGGGAAACCAAACTTCGAAGTGACGGGGCCTATCGTGAGTACACATTACACACGCACGAGCGTTCGTAAATCCAGTAGCCTAGGAACGGTTGAGGTATTAGCCGAAATTCCTCCAAACACTCATCGCACATGATATCTGATGACCATCCATCGCTAACAGCCTTATGTTGATTTATTTAGGGGACTGTAAGTGTGTTGAGGGGAACGCGATCTATATCGTACATATTGACAGCAATTGCACATATATGTTTCCAAATAAACTCAGCCTAATTTATGCTACATTGGGATCCGCAATGTGCAAAGATATACAAAGTGGCAATTTTAACGGAAGAGACACCTTTATGTATACTGTCTTAGATGGAATAATCGGGGAAGCTTTCATATTCTAGCCTTTCGGTTAGACCGAACTCAAACGGTCCGATTTCATATGTATGAACCTTTGTGTAGATGTTGTCTAGGACAGTGGCGTTCGTTCTAGGTATGAGAAGTCCCCCTACGACACGTCTCGTACGGTAATTGGAATTGTGTACACTTGCTATATAAGCCGGTTATATTCTCGTAAGAGCACAACAGATATCCAGTGAACAGAATGTTTTAAATTAGTGATAGACAAATCGTAAATGATCGAGTCTCGTGGGAGTGACATGTGGTAACAAAATTGCGTTTACTGCCCCACTCAACAATAAGTGTTGAGTCTCAAACAGACGGTTCGACCCGTCAAAATGTATGCTGTGAGGTATCATTTGTGGAGGGGTTTATTTGCAAAAAAAAATAAGAGTGTATATAACGCAGGATCTAAGACTCTATTCCCAATAAGTATGATTAGGAGGTCTCACATAAGCCCTTATATACAAGATTTAGTTAGACTGCTTTAGTATTAATCTTGTCCATATAAGCATCGGAAATCACAGCACAATATATTTTAGGTAGAAATAATTGAACTATTCGGGCTTCACAATCCCGTATAGAAAGGAAGACAGTCGGTCTGTATTTAGTTATCATTCTCTTAGCACCGACAATACGATACAGTTTATTAGTCTGTAAATTGCTGATATTAACTGTAGCTTATTCAGAAGCCTCTTCAAATCGTTTCGCTTAATCCAATGTGTGCAAGAAATTTAAATTGAATTTAGTGTTTGTTCCAAATGCATAACCAAATAAGAGTATGACGTAAGTAGAAGGAGTATGTAAAAAGGAATAAATACCTTATGTATCGCTACGTGACTTTTCGAGGTAAAAGTGTTGTGCGATCCATAACCACTGAAAGAAACAAGAAAATGACGTCAGCATCCGTAAGTACTATTCTGACTACAGTTATGATATAAGTGTGGTGTGTGTGTGTGTGTGTGTGTCGAACCTGAATAGTTGTGTATCCTATTGTATAGAGAAAATTATTATGTCTCGTAGATTCGAGACAGTGGACAAATACCAGACGGTACATGCGGTAAAAAGCTGTAAGAATTCAGCTTACTGTGCGTTTAATACCTCCTTCGGATAATACGAATCCCTAGCACATTTCGTAGCTAGTGTGAAAGATCACTTTCAGCACGCGTTTCGTGATATAGACGACACTGATATGGTGCAGATGAATATTATGAATCAGGTACACCAAAATGAGAAGCGATCGGAATCAGTTTCGGACGGAAAAATAAACGATTCGGAGAAGTGATACGGAGCGTCTTTGAGAGAGTGTCGCTGTCTAATTCTAGTTTCAATACCTTGGACACCTTAGTCGTAACCGTGCATTCGGTCAAGGTGGCCGTCGGTTTCGGTAAACACGCAATCAATAGCACGGGTAGACCGCTCTCCGTAATGTAGCAAAACAAGTTGAGTATCGTGGAGGTGAAGGCACAGGAAATCTGTTTAACGGTTGTGAAAGTAGACAACGATCCGAATTATAAGGCTTCTCGACAAAGGTGGCAAATACGTCACGTAGTCCAAACTTTACTCGAGAAGACCGGTATCGATCTGTCCGAATGCGAACGAAAGTGATGTTGCGGGACGTGTGGATGGCTTATTACGCACGGAAATCACGGATGTAATAAACAAATTTGCAAGAACTGAAAGCAGAAGAGATACGTGGTTCACCTGTGCTATATGACACCGCTGAAAGACGCGTTGCTCCCCGCAGATGATAATGTAATATCCGTATTCTATGAATTCGAGACTACCCAAAATACCAGTTACACTGACGAGGCTGGGTTACATGTTGATAACCTCGTCAGCGTGCAGCAGTTCTGTTTTCGTTGCGAGGACGTGGAAGGCGGAGACTGCGTGCGATGTGGTAAGAGGAAAGTCTCGTTCAGGGAATATCTTCTCGTGTATCTGCAATCATATCAATATGAACCACGCCTCTGGGCCAATGAGTTTGTGTCAATCGCTCGCAGTGACAAGGCGTTTGACCTTCATTTCATTTTGAATAAGGCGTAATTAAGAAAATAGAAACCGGAAGTGAACATGAACGGGTTAAATATAATGTGCATGAAGATGAAGCACTTGGTGTTTCTGGATTGCGTGTCCTTCCTCCCGTGAGTAGTACCCGGGCGGGTTTGGTACACGTTATTAAAAAGGATCGATTGTCGACTAGATTTTTTGCTGCCATCTTCAGGGTATTTGCCGCCGTGGAGACTAGTAATGTGCCCCTACAGTTTGTTAGCGGTAATTCCATCGCCCTCCCTACGCTAAATAAATATCACGTGACTGTATGACGTGACATGTGTAGTATGGAGTAAGGGTGGTCTAAGTCGCAGTGAGTGCAAGAGTGTAATAAGTGCATAATTATATTACCATAAGGATCGGTTTTCGTCTGAGAAAAGGCTGCCATCATCAGTGTGGTCGCACCGTGCAGTCTGGTAGTGAAGAAATGGGTGAAGGCCCCAAAAATTGGGGGAAAAAAAGCCGCCGTGCAGTTTGTTAGTGGGCCCCCGTACACTCTTGTAGTCATAAAATATGCAAAAGCCCTCAAATTTGGAAATAAAATAAAGCTGTCGTACTCTTTCGTAGCGTGTGCGCGCGTCTCCATTACAGTCGTGTAGAGGAAACCTCTGTGGCCCTCGCTACGCCGATTGTAGTGTAGCGGGAGGAGGACCGGAGTGCGGTCGACCCAGATGCACTGGGT
>Ga0131853_10009217_pt1 | contig 18042 bp, 12 predicted proteins | sample TergutLab28metaG_FD_92764 | JGI IMG/M metagenome (GOLD analysis project Ga0131853, IMG submission 92764) | Labiotermes labralis P1 segment gut microbial communities from Petit-Saut dam, French Guiana - Lab288 P1 (version 2) (version 2) | ecosystem: Host-associated > Arthropoda: Insects >... | reverse complement strand
TTTTTTCTCTTCAAAATGCAGTTTGTTTCATAATTCTAACGTGTTTGGTTCCTGTATTATTCACATTTTATATACAGGGTGTGCTAAAATTAAAAAAAAATAATTCCGGCGCCAAAAGGTTAAAGGAAATCGTCGTTAAGTGACATGGTCGTGAGTAAAGAAACGCTTTTACAATAGGGCTTTGAACTTCCGCTGAACGCATTTCAGCTCTTTGGCGTCAGCAAACGGTACAGAATTTCATACAGCTAAGTCATATTCGTTGTTAAATACAATATTAATAAGCGATGAGGAGTAGATAAGGAATACGTTATAGTTAGTATTAAGCCAAGCATTCTTACGGATTGGGTGACAATGTAGTCTATATGAGTGGAAATGCAGTTTTGAATCAAGTTGTACTCCAAGGCCTTTGATAGTGCACGTTCGGGTTATAGAAGAGTCACACATTTTAGCAGCGTAATATAGAATATTCGGGGACCGCGGTAGCACAGTGGTTAAGGTCCTGTACTACAAATCAGAAAGTCGCTGGTTCGATTCCGGATGGTGTCATTGAAATTTTTCATTGATGTAATCCTTCCGATCGCACTATGGCCCTGGGGTCGACTCATCCTCTAACAGAAATGAGTACCAGGAACATTTCCTGGGGGTAAAGGCGGCCGGTGCGTAGGGCTGCCAACCTTACCACCGTCCTGTACCCTTGTCACGTAATCTGGGAACCTTAACTTCCTGGAACCCTTTGGGCCACTCCAGGCCTGTAATGGGACTGCTTTACCTTTAATAGAGAAAATTCGTTCACCTAGTGAAGGCAATAATTTTGGTTTTTGCTGACGTTTAATTTCATGGTGTTAGCAGTACATCAACATTGTAAACGTTCGTTATCAGATTGCAGCAGAGTCCAATTGGCAGTGGAATTTATGGCATGAAAAATTTTAGTGCCTGCGGTGAATAACATATTAAGAGTACTTTACTGTTACAAAGGTTATTAGTAAATATAATTAAAAACTAGAGGCCCTAAAACAGATCTTTGTGGGACCCCTTAAAGAACTTCGAAAGGTAATGACTAGGTGGCCAAAATGCGTGCAGAAGATGGCCGATTAGTGAGGTAACTGTGCAGTCAATTCATGTAACTGTCAGAGTCCATGCGTGCAAAGTTTGTGGAGTAGAATGGGATGCGAGACCAGGTCAAAAGCACCATTGAGGTCAAAATAAATGAATATATTATTATTATTATCATTATCATTATTATTATTAACTGCAATTGGGTTGTCACCCGGTGGCAGTGGTTATTTTACGTGCATACAAAATATGAAATTGGTTACTGCTAAATTTAAGTCAGGAGGGTTACATGAGAAGCATGTAGTGGCAACTTGGAATCTTGGGGAACCATCTCAGCATTTGCTGATAGACACAGGGAAACCAAGAAAAACCTGTGTCGAGGTGGCCGGTCGCAGGACCGTCCGAATACTGACTTCTAGCCAGCAGTCCGGCATCTAAAGTCCAAAAAAACAGCAATGCACACACAGTACAGCAAATAAACATAAGATGACAACAATACACACAAGACAACTGCAGCTATACACACGGCCAACAATATTTGATGTTAAGAATTGGAAGAGAAGTAAAATAAAGATAGGTCATCAGAGTATTAGTTGTGGATTTGGCTTTTAAGAAACCATGTTGAATGGGATTTGGATTATGTTTAAAGTAATGTAACATGTGATCGTGTGTAACAGATTCAGAAACTTCGGAAAATGTGTTTAAAAAAGATGCTGCTGCTGATGTTGACTGCTTCATGTGGAGTGAGATATGTCTGTGAAGAGGCCTTGTGTTGACATACATGCACTGACATCTAGTTTATTTTGTAAAGTATTTGGTTGTCCAGAATAAGTTTCACTCAGTCTTTTGGATTGAATTAAACTTGAGAACATTATGTTTTTTTGTAACGCTTAGGATGTGAGACTGTTTCAGTGAATCTTTCGTAACCAAGTTAAATATAAAGTCCTTAGGTGGGCCACGGGAGTGTGTGTGTAGGTTCAGATCTTCGTTGGAACTAAGCGTACTTCCTTGGGTGATCTTACCAAGCATACATCCCTCCCAAAATATACAGCTCCTTGTGAATATAGAGATAGCAAAGATTTGAGCTACATAAATTTATTAAAGCTTCTTGTTTCTGATGAGTACTACCTCAGACAACTGTCACAATACAAAACATGACATGGATATACAAATTATATAATTGTGCAGTACATACATTTTAAAAGGTTCTGTGTAGCATCAACTGCATTTTTGTTTGTAATAATTGCAGGAGCAATAGTGTGGTAGAGTCGGATTATATCTGAGACTTTCGCAAAGTTATAATTAGTGCTTGGGTTGGTCGCTTTCACTTTGCCATCGGAATAATGATAAGTGAAAGGAGAGCCTATAATATCATGGGATGTGTATAGTGGCTGCCTGTCTGCATGCTTGCCTGCTGCTTGGAATCAATAATGCACTGGCATGTGTACACAGACAGACAAATGGGAGCATAGTGGTAATGCAGTCTCCTATTCTATATTCTATCACTTACAGCTAAAGATGATAAATTTATGCCGTAGGCATGTATTGTGTTATGTGTCCACTGCTGTATATGTCGTGATGCTTGATGCACCACTAATAGAAATGGTGGTATTGGAACTCTGTCTAAAAGTAATTGAATCCATTTTTTATGCCGACATCCGTGAAGTCCACGCATGCTAAATGTTTAAAAAAATGGCAGGAATGTGTTATCTGCTTAGTGTGTATTGTACCTAGGAGATTTGGCTTGTCTATGATGTGGTCAGTGCGGAATTCCGTGTCAGCTACTCCTTCCTCGCGTAATGGAGGAGGTGGCCACATGTTGAGCTGTTCTGGCCTCTGCTCAACAGATTCTTGGAAGTTTGTACCTAGTTTCCTCTTCAGTAAGTCTGTAACTCACCAGCGTCTGTGAAAACATGAAACAGAGTTTTCTTATGTCACATGCATACTTTTCACCAATGATGAGATATCACAAGTTATCCAAGTTTATGAAAATGATATACCATTCCATTGCACAGTATTAAATGACAGCTGGAGAATGTACAAAATTTGATGTTAATGAGTGGTGTGATCTGTTGAAATAGTAATTGAATGATCGTAGGGGTTTTTTCAACACATTTTTATTTTGTTTTTGTTTTAGTGTTAGTTTTAAGAATTGTAGAAATACATGTAAACCTTGGGATATTCAGATATAGTAGGTCTGTTGGAAGTGTGTTGGTGCTTTCTTACATAAAGAACTGCTAGCCTGATGATGGCAGTATATGCTCAACTAGGTAGCTAGAAATATATCAGATCATAAAATGTGTAAGTTGTGTTGACTGTCAGTTCACTATTGTGAATTATATATTCATAAATTTGACCACATTCTCTTGTCAGAGATCACATATCATCCTTCAGCAGAGGTTTGTATTCTGGTAGTATTAGACAGAGATTACTAACGAATGAGTAGCTAAACATAACATTTCCATGATCTGTTCATGTCACTGTTAGTAAAGTAACAGAACTTGCTATTCTATAAGTGCAGAGAATGTGTTGTGTTAGGCATCACTTAACAACAGCTGTTTGGCATCAGATTGTAATATATTGAATTATTTCTCCATTAAACTTATCTGGTCATGTGAAGCGTTATCATTTTTTAATGTAATATGCATTTTGTTGGTAGTGAGTACTAAATACTTTAGTACTTAACCATAATATACCAGTAATCAGGTTTGACATTCTTTGGCATTCCGAGGACCATGCGTCATGATATATTCTTGTAATAAAACCAATGAGTTGCACTAATATCTCAAATTTATTTTTGGAATAAGACTACATGTTTCGGACAGTTTCTCTGTCAGTCAGTCAGTCAGCCAGCATAACCTGTATGACATATACCTATTGCTGTGTGTACAGTGCTAGACTCCTGATGATGGACAGAGAAACTGTCTGAAACACGTAGAGTCCTATTCTAAAAATAAATTTGAGAGATTAGGGCATCTTATTGGTTTTATTATAAGAATACAGTAATCAGGTGTTTTTTTTTTCCTTCATGGTTCCGTGCATCATTACAGTTGTTCAAAAATAAACACCAACAAGATGACACGGAACCATGAATGTAAAATTTATCAATGCCAAACAGGCCAAAGAAGTATACCAATATAGGAACATCAAAAGAAAACTGTACAAAACAAATGCAGCAATTTGGTATAACAAAACATGTAGACAAGACCAGCTAAAGCCCAAATACGTGAATATCCGTATAAATGGAAATATTGCACGTCAGAAAACCCTAAAATTAGCTACATAAGTGTCATCTTGTTAGTGTTTATTTTTTAATAATCAGGTGTTCTTTGGGTGATGTATAATAATTATTTGTAGCTCTTTAATTGCTTCCTGTTTGCAGATTGGAGAGCTGTTACCGATGTGTTGTTATTCATGAGAAGCACCAAAATGTGTTGCAGTATAAGGAGAGTAAGTATGCAAGGTTCTTTTGTTCTGTTGACTGTGTTATAACTGTGCAGTATGAAACACAAGGATGAGTTCACATACTTATTTTGCAAATGTTTTATTTTTTATTGTACCATCCTGTTACCATAAGTCTGATGACACTGTACCGTTCAAAGACAGGATATTTTTCCATAAGTTTCATTAAATATTTGTCATATCAAACCACGTATGACGTGAAAGGTGTAAAACCTAGTATATTTACATTGTGCCATGTGAGAGTGTAATGAATAATGAACTGTTTTGTGAAATTTGATTTACATGAAATGTTATGATTATGTTGGACTGATACAAACCAGAAATTAAATTCACCTAATTATTTTTAGTTTGAACTCACTTCTCTTAAATTTCTTGACAGTAGATCCAGTAGTATGGTAATTAAACTCTTGGGCAGACAAGTTGTTGGACATTGATTGTCACCCTTATATGCATTTGCATTGTACAAAGAATGAATAAGAACTGGTATTATTTGGAAAAATTATCTGGTTACCCCATTTTCCAACTGAAGAGGGATGTTAACAATTGTGTTGTTGTTCGAAAAATCTTGTGTATATTACTGAGACAGCAAGGTAAACATTTAATGTGTGTGTTGTCAGGTCACATTGATCATCATCAGGTGTTTTTCCAAATCCTTAACAGTGCTTGTTGATATTGGAGCATGTAGTATTAAAAACATATGAAAAAGTGGTGGGTTATATAGAATAATATATATTTATATAACTGATTGAACATAACAGGATGGATACCATTAAATAACTAATGTCTGTTGTTTGTCATATACAGTTTCTCCTGTGTATAAGGTTCTGTTCTAATCTGAATTATTTTGTACAGTAAAGTTCTGTTGTTAACAATATTTCCTCTCCATCCTCTTCCAAACGTTGCACAGTTTTTCTGCTTGGTTTTCCCGTATATGTTTCGTTGTGTACAAAGATCTACCAACATTTTTCACTTCATTAAATTCAGTCAATTGAATCTTGGTGCAGCTATTTATTTTCTTGTGTGGGCTGGTTTTTTATTTATGTATGCTTGTTTATTGTTTAAAAAATTTTCCAACCATCTTTGTTACATATTTGTATTTTATATATATATATATATATATATATATATATATATATATATATATAATTCTCCTCTTTACATGGGATGTCTTCCTTTTCTTCACCTCTCCTTATACCTATCACTGTCCAAATTTCCTATGTATACTATTCTATTCCCTTTCTCTTCTTCATATTACATCAATGTTTGTACAGTTCTCTTATGTACTCTTTCTTTATGTTCAGTACATACCTGAAGATTTAGTTTCCTCATTTTCTCTAAACTTGTCTACAACTACACCTAGATGCAATAATGTCTGACGAGATGTATCCTGGCCATATTCTGTACATTTCACCTCTTTGACTTACTGCCCAACTGTCCCACATCAAATTTAGTATCTGCCACTCATAACAACTTATAAAAAATTCATCTTATTCCATGAACAAAGCTTGTACTAGAATTTCAGTATACTGTGAAATATCTTTACCCTCCCGTTTTCTCTCTACCAAGTTCCCATTCTGCTGCTCCATGTTTTGTTCTTCTTGGGCTCCTTAAGGCTTCCTTACAGAATCTCCCCTGAATTCATCAGTGATATCCCTTGCCCTTGTATTGCCCCATATTTCAACCACGTATATTTTCATCGTCAGTAATAGCTTCTTGTGCCTATATTTTACGTCATGCATAAAATGGACTGGGGATGTTAATTGTGTCTGGCCATCTGTTCACATGCCAGGCTGCTGATAGCTTTGGGTTAGATTCACTGTTGGGGAATCAAAACTACATGTTTTTCTGTATGAGTTAGTTTTGGATGATATCAGTCACATGGGTTTCAAAATTCTTGTGTTGCAGAAGATTGAAATGGCCTGGGATTTTGCACCATGTTGACTGGTAAATAGCTAATAACATTTTAGAGTATTGAAAGTTGGGGATCAATCAGCCCAAGAATGACCCTGAAGATGAACACACTGCTATCCTTGGAAGCAGTGCTAGCCGTTTATCAATTGACACAGAATACTATTCCAGAACACTTGAAACTTCAAATATAAATTACTGCTTTTATTTTAAACATGATACTCACATAGAACATTGGCCTTCTTTATTGCCATTATAATTGATATTGCTTTCTTCTATTGGTTTACATAAATTTCCTGCTGTTGACTGTTTAGCTGTTGGTTATATGAAGTGTCTGACATTGCAGCTTTCTGTGACTTGAGAGTGAGCCTGGACCAGATGTGCGGGCAGATAACAGGCGATGCAAATTTGTTCTCGATGTTTCGGGCAGAACCAGCTGGTGGACCTGTTCCCTGCCCTTTTAAAGGTGCACCCTTCACTTTCACATATAACCGAGGATCAGGAGAGTGTGGGAGTCCAGTGTCACGAGTAGACTCATGTACGAATGAGTCCCAACTTTTGCTGAGGTATCAGGCCTGCCCTGATGTACATGGCACGGAAAGTACAGGTTGGTCACTAATGAAAAATTGTTTCTTGTTCCATGTAAGGGTGACAACAGGGAAACATACAGGGGGGAGGGAGGGAAGGAGGGGGAGGGAGAGAGAGAGAGAGAACCGTATTTTTGCCCTCAGTTTATGACCATTGTCATATGAGACTTGGGGATTGAATTTGAGGTATGGTGTTGTGTAGTTTGGTAGACATGTGTCAATACTGTGAACAGATATGTTGACCTTGAAGATGGAGGCCACAAATTCCTTTGAGTTGCTGGAACCAAACTAATGGACACCATGGCACAGTCCAGAAGAGCATACTATTCATCATGTCTAGAACGTGATTCAGACGTGCGAGTGGAAGGGCAGTAGAAATATAGTGTGTTATACTTCTCCATAAAGAACAGTAACTTTGACCGTTAACCTGTTTCATGGACAGGTGGGTGTCATAATTATTTAGTACACAGAAAAAACATTTCAACCAAGCACACACACACGTACAAATAATTACAAGGGCTCTGGTTTACAATCTACAGTAATTAGCATCCTACTCTACAAGCATCACCAGCAGGAATTTTTGCAACGTGGTATGCGTTACCTACATGCAAAGTGATTGTGCGAAATGGTAAATTTCCTCTTGCAATTTTCCATTTTTAAGATATGAACTGTGTGCTGGATGTAATTAGTAATCCATGCATTTGGTGGCTTGCTCAGAAGGTCTCATTCAGTACTCTTCTTAGCTCTGCAGGTTTATCTATATGCAGCTGTTTGCTAGAGATGAGGTGTTGTAGAAGTTGTTATCCGAACTGCCCAAAATGTATCAGGAAAAAAAAGTAGACACAGAGTCCTAAGTGCCACCTTCCCCTTCAGAGTAGTCCTCTTGGGAGCGTACACAATGATCCTAATGTTGTTTCTGCCACGATCGGAAGATGTCCTGGAAGTCCTTGGTACAGCGTCTTCAGCACCTTCTGCAATTTGGCCTGGGTCTACCTACAGTGTCAGATCTTTGCCCCTTCAGCTTTATTTTCATGCCGGAGAAGAGGAAGAAGTAACGGGCTGAATGAGGCAAGAAAGGTGGTGGGGCATGATTGTCATGTTTTTGGAGGCCAAAAACTGCTGCACCACCACAGCCTTAAAACTGTGTGTCAGAATGAAACGGACATAGTTGTTGAGAAACTAATGGGTCCTGTCATTCTCATCATCCCCTTGTTTATGAAATGCATATGTATATCTATATATTCACATATCCTGTGACTTTTAATTTTGTAACATGCAATATTAGACTTTAAATGAAATCTTGATACATAAGACAGTTCCAAATAACAGTGCTTGAATGAAATATTTTTATTGGAATATAAGGAAATGCACATTGATAAACATTAAACTTTGTGTTATTTTCCATTAGAGGAAAATTTGCTGTTATTTTGATAAATATATTGGTGTTTACCATGCATTATAATTTGACCACATCTTGCTTTAGTGTTACTGTTTAGAATTTTTTTGTTGTACTCTGGAGGCAACAGAGCCATAAGTTATGTAGTCAGTTTGCAGTAAACGGTTGGAATTATCATTCTATATATGTGTTCCAGGTGACAGTTATTAGTGTCTTTTAGCATCTTAGTAAAATGAAATTGGTGATTGGTAGATAATGATCAGTGATATGCATCACCGTGTAAATTGTATTCTAGAATATTGTAGCTATGGCTGTTACCTCTGAGGTATTTAGGAACTATTAATAATAGAAGTATTTCATCAAACACACCTAGTTTATTACTTTATTATAATTAGAGTGGCAACTTCTTTCGACCCTATGGTGTCATCATCAGGCCTTCATTGTATAGTGAAGGCCTGATGATAACCCAGTAGGGTCAAAACATGTTGCCACTCTAATTATAATAATGTAATAAACTAGGTGCGTTTCACGGAAAACTTTTATTATTAATAGTTCCTAGTGAAAACACATTGGGATGGTTTCCATCAAATCTAAGGTTTTTTTTTTTACCAGAAATATGCTGTGAAGTATATGGAACTTTGCATTACCATGATGTCATTAACACAGTGATGCTTCTGTTGCCTAGTGGAGGAGCTTGTATGCTTAGCCACATGGAAGGATGGTTCTACACGCTACTTGGTAGGGAAACTGTACCACAAGATGGCCACGTCAGATGAGGACCGGTATCGGTGTTTTGTATATGACCAGCATCACCAGCACAACCACCACCAAGTTTACCAAGTGGCACAGTCTGGCGATGCAACATGCAATGGCCTACCATCAGCTGTGGAAGGTTCTCGCACAATGAAGCTTACAACAAGTATGTCATTGATTTTGAATCCAGTGTTGTTGCTGCCACTAAATGAAGGATATTAAAATAGTGAGACTTTAATAGGCAGGAAACAAATTTCCATAATCTTCATGGTTACACCGTACATCAATGATATCAAATGTTTTATTGTCCAATTAATGCACTCAAATATATAAAACTGTTAAACTGTTAAAAACCAATTAAACTTATAAAAGTTGCTCCAACATGTTTCGGTTCACGCAGGAACCATCATCAGGGAGCTACAGCCAGAGCTTAGCTGTGCAAAGAGGCACTTCTTTGCACAGTGAACCATACACACGCACGCCAGGTCAGAATATGCTGCCATAACACTGACAACGTCTGCAACTACACGCACTGTTGAACAAGACTTGTAATTTTATCTTAACACTGGTTGTAGCTCCCTGATGGTTCCTGCGTGAACTGAAACACGTTGGAGCGGCTTTTATAAGTTTAATTGGTTTTTAACAATGTAACGGTTTTAAATATTTGAGTGCATTAGTTGGACAATAAAGCATTTAAATTTCCATAATGTTGCACATGAATGTTGGTTGAAAAGCAAATGTATAGTGGCTGGGATAAAACTGTGCATATTGCAACCGTTGGATGTAAAGTTCTCGGGGGGGGGGTTGTTAGCAGGGAAGAAGCATATTGCTCATGAAGCAGCAATTTATTGTAACCCCCCAATACATAATTTTACTGGAGACAGAAAAAGGTTGACAGATCCTTAATAGACCAACATGTGAGCATGTTATGGTTGTGCAAAAATGTGAGGACAAGCATTTTTTTTTTTTTTGTGGACATAACATTTTGACAGAAGGTGTGTTTGTAACCCAACTGTCTAGTAATGTGGGAATCAGTTTGACAGATTGTGTGGGTTATGGAAAATTGTTGTTTCATGAATAATATATTCTCAAACTGTAATCATTATTTTCTTGTAGTAAATCAGAATTAAGCTTTACATCTCAGTTCAATGTTAGTAACATTAGTGATTTACCTGCTGTATACGTTTGTTCTCCTTTTGCCCACCAGACTGGGACTCAGGCAAAATGTTTGGTTTGGCTTCATTGACTGTAGGGCTTGGTTAGTCTGAAATTGCATGATAATGATCAAATAAATAAACTATTCTTGCTTTGGTGATCTGTACATTGTTAATTTTGGTTCTCCATTTAGACACAGTTCACAGTTTGTCCTGTGATCTTTGATGTCTTTATCAGTGTTAAACAGCTTTGCTTTGGGTGGGCTTTGATTAAACTTGCTATTTAGAGTTATTGCTACGAAACTGAATGCTATTCCAAGTTAGGTATGAACATGCTTTATATTGTTCAAATGGTTCAGTTTTATAATATTCTGCCTGTTGGCTTCTTCCAGTGACATAAGTAGAGTGAGTAAGGGGTCGTGTTACTTGTCATTTGCTGGCCTAACATCTGTTTTCTCTGTGATTCATTGATATAACACAGCGTGTTTGACTTGCTCATTGTTTTTATTGCCCTCAGAATTTACTTTGAACCATGGCTCATTAAGTAAAGTTCAAAAAGTCTTTATGTTCTAGTTTGTCAATTCCATGATGGGGTGTTCGTACAGTTACAGAGATATACTTAAATTATATCTATCTTACACTTACTCTGTGACTCTGCAGTCCTCTTTGAGAACTGTGGCAACTCTTACAACAGATGTCTGTTCTTTGTGTCATGGCCTTTTGCAACCATTGTTATGCATGTCATGGAAAAACCAAATTATGTCATGTAAATCCAGGGTGTGGTTATATCCAGAAGAATTCCTATGAGTGCAGTTTGAAGACCATTTTGAATATCTTCTGATGAGGACGGATTTACCTTCAAGGTAATAAAGCTTAAGCTAGCAGGGTGCCTCACTTGCACAAGCCCCTTCCAGGGCTCTGGGATGGGCCCTAAATAAATATTCACTTTCATACCTAACTTTGTATTTGTAATTTTGTATTCGTTTCTTAAAGAGGGTTCCAAAAATTGTATAAGCTTCAGGCCAAAAAAAAACCTGGGTGTGCCCCTGCTTCTTATCATATACTAAAAACACTACTTCACCTACCATGAATTTTGAGCAGCTGAGTGTTACAACACAACCTCGTTAATTCAAAGCATGTTACATTCCTCAACTGTAAACAGGATTTTGTTTACAGTTAATTTGGTTCTTTCAAAATATAGTTAATTTATCATTCAGAGCTATATTGCAGCTTTTTGATCCTATCCTGAATACTTCTAAGTACAGTAAAACCCCCCCTCTGGTTCAGAATATAGTACGATGTCACACCATGTAGTCTATCAAATTTGCAGATTCTAGAGAGCAAGCCCTGGCAAAAAAGATGAGTCAGAGAAGCGTGAACTGAGCAGCAGATCAGAGCTGAACAATAAGGAGTGGCACCTTGTCACCTTCTCACCATCTTACCTGATCTTAGTTTGCCATTTTCTGTTGTTATGATCGGAAGTGTTTGGGTTCTTTCGGCTGTTGTTTTATATGTACAGTGTTTTGAATATCTGTACCCACCCGATTCTAATAATGGTGCCAAATGCAAATGAAGATGCTAGTTGTAGTGAAGGTGTGAAAGGAAATGTAAGAAATTACTATTCTCTTAATTGTGGTCACCCCTCAAGCAAAGATCGGTTGAGTCTTATTGTAAGAAACCGTGAACTTATACCAGAACTCTACAAATGTGAATTAGTGTTTGGTGGTATTTGCTGTAATGTAAAATGTATTAAACTCTGTTATAGTTATTAAAAAATGAATAAAGTAATGGAATTTCCTAATTATTCAATTAAATATAAAAGTCATAGCTTACAACGTAGCATCAGGACTTAACCAACCACATAACAGGTACATGTGCATTGAGAAAAGTGGATAGTTCAAAATCATACAATTTTGAGACCCTGTTTATCAGTTCCAAGCACTTTGAACTAATGAGGTTATACTGTAATTAGAATATTTTGGAACTTTACAAAGGGAAAACAGAATTTTCCTTTACAGTGCAACTTATGTATATCTGTGTTCATTTTGTATCTGCTGCTTTTGTTTTGGTTTTGGGTCCGTCTTCTTCCACTCCACATTGGCTGAATGGGTTCTGTTGATATATGTTTGAAAAATGGTGCTACCAAAATGTAAAAGTTTGATGTACAACCTGCCATGAAGGCACACATGGGGAATAGAAGTATCACTCTACTCTTTCCTTCACCTCAGTGCTAGATGGAAGTGGGTGGTTAACATCATGCCCCAGGACCAGTCTGGACAGGTGCAGAAAATCAGGACCATACTGGAATTCTATCCTGGGACTGTTCAGCTTGTAGCGAATCACTATACCAACTGCACTATCCCAACACTGCTGTAGATTAACTTTTTTTTGGTTGTTTACTGCATTGTTGTAATAGGTCATATATCTCTACTGTGTTGAACCTTTACATTTTTCAATAATGGTACCATTACCTCGGAGCTTAAGTTTTCTGACTAGCCCTGTAGTTCTGGGAGATAAAGAGTTCCCTCCTTCAGACCATAGAGAGTGATACGCTTGGCAGAGGTAGTATTACAGTTTTTCCCACTGTTACATTATGTACTTTTGAAGAAGGATGTGGAGAATGTTCAGCATTGAATTTAATAACTGTCCAACAAGATGCGACTGTATTCAGTTTATTGCATTTCTGTAGGCAGCTGTACATGTTTCGGGTGCTGACACCCATCATCAGGAGCATGTTCAACTAAAAGTACAGCTTCTGGTATTGAATAACCAGATCTACTGCCAACCGCTCTCATTGTTGAGTTGGAACGGATTCATGTGTATCGTACGGTAGGTATTCGAACAAGTGAATACCTACCACATGATACACATGAATCAGTTCCAACTCATCAACGAGAGCAGATGGTAGTAGATATGGTTATTCAGTAACCAAAACATGTAGAGGTGCCTACAGAAATGCAATAAACTGAATAAGTCGCATCTTGTAGGACAGTTATTAAATTTGATTCATGATGCGCAGACCCTTGTGTATAAAATGTTCAGCATATGCACTGACAGTCCTGTCATGTGGCAGGCCATAGTCAGTGTTGTCCAGTGATGTACTGCAGTTTCACAGACTGAAATGAAGCAAAATTTGTAGTGTAACTTGTCAAAGCTCAGAAGAGTCAAAATATAGCGTGGTTGTTTTGTTACTTGTTCTTTTCTATTTCCATTTAAAATTTCAAGTTGAAATCCAATTTTTGTGGAAGAATACCTGGCCCACCAGGTAAAATCCCAGTACCTTGACAAGGCAGTAAATTTTCTAGTGAAAAATTATATACGTATGTACGGGTGATGAGGCCGTGTTTTTCCTTATCACAGATTGGTACTGGTCCTGTGGAATATGTGACAACTAACATGTATCTTGTATGGAACTTGCGATCAAAATATGCTGCTGCATGGATGGGTTCTGCATTGTGTGTGAAACAAGGGGGCTGCTATTACTAATTGCCTGTGAGCCTAATCAGATTGTCACATGAAAACATATGACATTTTATTATAGTGTCACTGAAATTCATTTTTTCATAGTTCTACAGTGAAGGTGTATACAGTGTCATGTGTATGCATACTTTTTTACATACATATTTGCGTGCGTATGTGAGTGCACGGGGTTGTTGTCACAGGCCTTTAGAAGGTCATGAATACTTATTTGTTGTAGTTGAGAATCAGCACAGCCGGTGTCGCTACCCCACGTTCATCACTGATCACCACCACTGGCATACGCTGGACCACTCACGATCCTATGTGATACTTCACAAGAACACCACACTGCGTATTACCAGAGAGGAGGGAGGAGGACAGGAGATGCGGGTAGTGTGCCATAATGAACACCACACATCTCATCACCAAGTCACCGTTGTCGCCCACGCTACAAGTGGATGGTTAGTGTGACTTTTCATCTCTTGTTTGCATTGCAGATTGTTGCTACTGCTACAGGGGAGAATAAAAAAGTAAAGACAAAATACATTTAACGGCTTTAATAGAAGTAACTGTGAGCAGTTTTACATATCATCTTTCTAAATAGTCCCCTTGCAACACAATGTATTTGCTATATCGTTCAACTAATTTCTGTATTCCTGCGGAGAAGAAGCTCATCGGCTGTGCAATGTTGATGGCCGACCAGAACAACCTTCATCAGTGACACGTGTTCGACCCGATTTAAACCTTTCCACCCACTCATAAACCTTTTGTTGACTCATGGTGCTCTGTCCCTAGTGAACCAACATATGACGGTGAATTTCCACAGGTTTCGCCCCTTCTGCCCAAAGAAACCACACTACGCCATGTTGTTCTTCGACGGTGCAATCTTGCAAAGGAGCGTCGATGTTTTCGCCCTCGTTACTGCCACTTGACTGAAGGCATAGCGCTGTACTGCACATGGCTGAACTCTTCAACAGGCATTGTCAGTACTGCGCAATGCGCCAGCTCCTCTCTGTCCCGGTTACCGCGTAATTTAAAAATTGCCTTTACTTTTTGATTCACCCTCGTGCATGGTTTATTGTAGGCTAGCTTTTGTCTTCACATGAGGAGTCACCTTTTTGCTTGCTGGATATTGCCGATGATGATGGTTATGACATTGGCGGTGGTGATGGTGGGTATGGTGACGATGATGACTTGATTGAAGAATTCATCATGCGGTCTTAACAACACATGACCATTAATGAAACCAGCATGAATACTTAAATATGCAGGTACAAAACAATTATGCAAACAAACTAAAAACAGAAACAAGGTAAGGCAAGTATGAGTGCTGAGTAAGTTTCCAGCACATTTCAGTTTGCCAGTACACGGAAACAGAGGAGCTGGTACAGCAAGTTTTACAGTTAATTGAAAGGAAGAAAGGGGGAAAGAAAAGGAAAGGAAAAAAATGAGGTAAATTAAGAACAGCAAGGAGGTAATGTCTAGATTATTTAGTAATGCTATAAAAATATTGAATTGGAGGGGCCACAGGGCAGATCCTTGAAGGGTTCCATTTAGTGTATACTACAAGTGATGCATATTTGTAGTTACAGATGATCAGTAAGTAATAAGGATATGGAACATATCAGTTGTAGAATACTACTCAGACATTTGTTTGAGGGATGGAGTAAAACCACAGTAACCTATAGTGAGGATAAGTGTTCTCCATTCCAGGGTTTGAATTCAGAAACTCACAAATATAAATCAGAAATGATGACTTTGACTGTGACTGACTGAAGGACTGATATTCAGTTACTTTAGTTACTACCACTGCCATCACATTACTGTCGGGACTACTACCACTGCTAGTACAATGAACACCTCTATTAGCATTGTATTGTATTCATATCCTTGAAAGTTTAGGCCAGTGCCTACAACCTCGTCTCTTCTTGTTATTCCCTGTGGACATCCCAGGATGGAACTGTGTGTTTCTGCTTATTGTAACCCTGTGATTGTATTTTAAAATTTGTTTGGTCTGGAAGCACATTCCTTACACTTGCATTTATATATGATATGTGAGATTTGGGGTGTCTGCAGCCATTTCATTTAGAATTCCAGTCTTCTGGATGTGATACTGTGTCACTGTGTACGTGTTTCCCAAGATTTTGAGGGACTGTAGTGCCTAGTACCTGTGAAACGATGGCAGGCACTAGCTGTGCATCCCATTCCAGAAAACCTGAATCCTCCCCTATATCTGGACATGTTAATGTATATGTATTCAGCTTACATTCTACTCACAGTCATGGTTCAGTTGAACCTGTTCAGCAGTTGTCATTGACTTGAGTTGTGTGAGCTATGCTGATGAGACAAGGTGATTGTGGTTATTCATTTCCATACCTGTTGACAGGGGGCATGAATGTGATGTCAGCAGTAAAAGAAGGAAAAGGGGATCATGTTCAGGGGTGAATTGATGCTTGCCAGTAATTTACCATTCTTCTACTAATTGGCTTCTAGGTTGGAAGGCTCTGCCAGGCTGCTGTGTGCTCTATCTGAGAAGGTAGAATGCACTGTTGTGTAGTTGTTTGCTGATTTGGTTTGTTTAATCAGGGGCTGCTGTGTTGTATGCTTAATGACATGTAGATTTCCAAATTCTGAGTTTCTGTGCCTGTGTTCTGATTAGTCTTGGAGAGAGCGTCACGGTGTTAGGCAGGGGGCCTTGTGGCAGTTGGTGGGGTGCTTGTTTAATTGTTGGATTTCATAATTGATTGTTTGGCAGCAGTTCAACGTGACGTAGCATGGGCAACTTCAGAGTCTTTTCAGACAGCCAAATAGGGATTACTGAAGAGATATTCATTTTTTTAAATTTTAGGTCATGAAGTAATTTTTTTGGGATATAAATCTGGATCAATATATGAATATGTTTTGTCATGTTAACAGTGTATGTAGATAAACATTTTTGATCTTTCTTCTGTGATGTCTTCTCTTGTGATTGGGTAAAGCTGGGACGCAGTTGCTGTGGTATCTAATGAACATTAAGAAATTGGAACCCACTGGTGGGCTACTTTTGTGGTATTTCATCCCCTGTCTTTCTTTGCTATATGAATATTTGTGTTGCTTCATTTGGTAATATAGTACTGTCCTTCATGTTTCAGCGATAGTGGCTACGTGTGCATGGTATTCTACAGGCGTGAGGGTCATGTTATTGAACTACAACAGAGCAGTAAGTATCTTTCACATTTTTCTGACAAAGGTATTTTACATGTCAAGGCCTTTGTATTGAAGTAATACACCTGAAACTAAATAAGTACTGTTTTGTTTGTAAGTTACAGTTTTTCTTTGTTGTTCTGTCACAAGGTGTCTTTATTTTCCTGTCTTATGAGATTCAGTAAATGTTGAAATTACGAGTACCAGTATTCTAAGTTCTCATATTATTTGGGAGTATCCATGCCCAGTTAAATTTTAGTGATGTAGAGAAGTACCATTTTGTGACAATCAGTCAGTCACATGATGAGTAAACCCATCATATCAATCATATCATATATCATATATATAACTCAGTCAACCAATCTGATCGAATGAATGAATTAATCTAGCGGTCTGTCCATCCATCCATCCATCCATCCCTGTCCTTCCATCTATCATCCATCCATCCATCCACACACAAACCTCCGTCCATCTGGTGTTTGTGCTAAGTCATCTGGATAGGACATGTCAGTGAAGTGCATGGCTTCAAGATTACATATGTGATGTGTATTTGGTAATGTATTTGTTTAAAAATGCATGCAATACTTAATGTGGTAACAATTGTTTACATGTTTTGAAACAACGTATCCCATATTACGGAGGAGTTTCCTTGTTTTGTGCATCCCCAGTGCTTGCAGAATATACATTACTACAATTACGGTAATTTTCACCACAGGAACACCTACATGTTGTTTGAGTTGTGAGACGTCTTTTGCATACTTACAAAGTCAAGTAATTTACAGCCAGAAAACCTAGCAAGAAAAGAAGTTATCTTTCCACAGGACAAAGAATTGGACATTAAGTTCTGCTAATTAGTGGGATATGTATTCATCTCCTAAGTAGAATGTATGTTGTAATAAGAAGGGTCTTGGCTTCCTCTTGTAGTGTTTTTTCTCCCAGCTTCCTCATTGGACTTGCCACTAACTAAAAACTCCGTGGCCTTAGTCCGCACGCGAACTATACCGACAGAGCGGCCACCGCCGGTCGGCGAAGTTAGTGCCAACTTTTGCGGATAGAGGGGTGTCACGTGGTCAGCGCAACGGGTCCC
>Ga0131853_10009215_pt1 | contig 18042 bp, 8 predicted proteins | sample TergutLab28metaG_FD_92764 | JGI IMG/M metagenome (GOLD analysis project Ga0131853, IMG submission 92764) | Labiotermes labralis P1 segment gut microbial communities from Petit-Saut dam, French Guiana - Lab288 P1 (version 2) (version 2) | ecosystem: Host-associated > Arthropoda: Insects >... | reverse complement strand
TCGCAACATAACATTACACAACACGGCATGCTGCCACATCACCCAACTGGTACAGCGAAATTAATCTGTGACTATTACTAGTGTGACTTTAGCAAGGAAATATATAGCCCCCTGATGATGGTCCTAGGACCGAAACATGTTGGAGCGTTTTTAATGTTTTAATGTGTAAATTTTACAAATTTTATATATGTGCAGTGGTTGGTGTAATAATTGAGTTCCTGGTGTTCTTCGAACCATAAACACGGTAGCAGTACTTGTTATGGTAACGTGAGTAGGACTTGAAATTAGTGTGTTGTATTAGTGTTGAATACAGTGAAGGACGGCGTGGAGGAAACGGAAAATCGGTGGGGTGCCAATAAAGCCATTTGGCTTATATCTCACAGAAGCATATGCAGCATACGTCATTACGAACAAAAGCACGAAGGAATATGTAATGAATTAGCTGGCGAACAAAGGAAAAATAGTAGCCAGTTGAGAGCTTTTAGGTCAATCAACATAATGTCTTAAAGAAACAAAGCAGTTATAGTGCATCGACTGTCTGGGCCAGTTACATTGTGGCAGGAGTAAATGGGAAAGGAAAACGGCCCTTTACATATTCTGAATTTATGAAGCGATGTTTGTTAACTGTAGCTGAAGATGTGTTCACGTAGAAGAATAGAATATTTCAAGACATCAAACTGTTTGACTTAGGAAAAATAAACAGTCAGCTGAAAGTTTTTTGGACAATCGACAGAACTCCTTAAAGGAGTTAAGCATTTTTAATGGGCTGTTTTTAGGCCAGTTACATTGTGGCGGCAATCTCCGCAGTAATCTTCGTTTTGTTCCTGCAGCTGAAACGTGTGACCAGTTAAGAAATAAATGTTCCAAGCCGTCAGCCTCTCTGTCCGAACTTGTACATGTACCAGAACTGGGAACACATTTATTCGGACAGATTCAATTGCAGGTAAAAACAATTTGATTTTTACGCACTCGCAAAATATGAAAGGAATGACATTATAGAAACTGTGCAATTCGTATTTATTCATAACGATGAGATTGCCTTTCTGTTTTATCAAGTTCTTGCTAGTTTATGCGGCTTGAACACACTTCGACAGGCAAAGCAAAGGAAACCGTTTTTGACCCGGAATTGGTTGGGAAAAGATTGACAAGTGTGACAACCAGTGGTGGCAGAAGTATAAATTACTCCTACAACCGGCCTAGTAAGACGAATCTGCTAGTAACCTACGTTTCTGTGGAGATGAAAGAAGTTGTACACCCTAATTTAAGCAGTGAACTAAATTCGACGAAATGTTACAAGTTTTGCTGACGGTGCATCCCGGCACAACTCTGGGTAAATGACCACCTTCATACACAATTACTTTTTGTAATACTTTTATTACTATAATCCTCTACATGTTTCGAGCAACTCTGTGCTCATCATCAGGAGGTCAAATTGTATTAATACAACATCTGCTAAAGTATTCTCTTACATCTGGTATAGTATTCTGTTACAGAGAATACTACACCAGATGCTGTATTAATACAATTTGACCTCCTGATGATGAGCACAGAGTTGCTCGAGACATGTAGAGGATTATAATAATAAGCGCATTATATAACGTAATTGTGCATCAAGTTGGTCACTTACTCAAAATGTTTTACGTTTCAACATTGTCTGAAGTCGCATTATATGTGACTATGCCTAATGCTCGGCAGTGACATGACTGAGTACAGTGTAGTAAATTTTTCATTTGCAAAGTGAAATACATGTTTACATGCGAGAAAAGCGAAAAATCCTTTAAAAAAATTATTTTATAATAAATTTATCGTGGGTCTCGCATTTTGTTGTGGACAAAGCAACTTATCTTAATGGCGTCAAAAAGAAACTTCAAGGAAAACACAAAGCTCTCCGTTTCGTGTTTTCAGGAATGAAATCCTTTGAAACGAAACTGAACTTGCTGCACAAACATATTTACAAAAATACCCACTTTACTTTTCGCCCTGTAAAAATATTTTGTAATCTTCCACCTCAACAGACGATTGGTATAAGCTGAAGGACGAATACATTGACATCACTCAACACCTACAAAACCAACTTGCTTCAAAGTTTGGGAATTTTCGCAAGTGAATAAACGTAATCCGAACGTTCGCAAAAACCTTGTCATTGACACCGATCAGGTTATGGTGCAGAGGCAAATGGATGTAAAAGGATAACAGACAAACGACACTGTGAAAGGTATTGACACTAACTGAAGTATAGAACACCTTTATGGGAGCGTGTCTGAAAGTTTCAAAGCTACTTTAACTTTCGTTCAGCAAATGTTTAAAGCATATGGCAGAACATGCGGCTGGGAGAGACAACATTATCAGGTATAAAAATTCTACAAATTAATTTGTCTTTCTGACATGCCAGAGAAAACTTTCCTGCTGTTTTAGGCATTCATTCTTCAAGTTGCAAGACTGATATTTACAAATTAGACACGGAAACCAAACTCATAAATTCAGCTAAAGAGTGTGATGAAAAACTCTAAAGACTCCTCAGACAACCCTTTGTACTGAAATCAGACAAAAATTCCACTATTATTAATGTACAATGTTTGAAATAAGTGCAATTTGCTACGTCTGTGACTTGAGGTAAAGGCAAAACTATCCCATTACAGGTCTGGATGGCCCTTAGGGAACCAGGAGATTAAAATTCCAAAACTTTCCAAAAAATCTGCACAGGAAGGTGGCAAGTTTGTCAGCCCTAGGTACCGACCGCCTTTACTCCCAGGAGGCACCCCTGGTACTTATTCCTGTTCGAGGCTGAATCGAACAGAGGGTCTTCTTGCGACCAGAACGATTAAGTCAATGAACACTCCCAATGACTCCATCGGAAATCGAACCTGCGAACTTCCAGCTTGTAGCGCAGTGCCTCAACTAACTGCGCCACCGAATACGTCCTGACTTTCAACTAAATGTGCAACTATATATATATATATATATATATATATGTGTGTGTGTGTGTGTGTGTGTGTGTGTGTGTGTGCCTGCTACTTAATCATCTCTTATTTCTTTGTCGGAAACCTTTTGCTCATTTCGCTACGCCGGCACCGCAAGCGACCCGCTTTATGATGATGGAAAGTCGAAGCGATCCGCCAGCGTCAACAGGTTGCAGAGCTTCGTGTTCTGGTATTCTTCAGTGAGTAAAGCGAACAAAGTTAGTTCGAATCTGGCAGAATTACAGGAACACGGCTGAGACTGAGGAGGGAATAAGAGTGACGACCGACACAATGAAGGATTCATAGACACAAACATTTGCGGGAATAGAGGTCTTCTTTCGCGATAAAGCCATATGTCTGAAATAAACTGCTTGCAAATATTATGTGCTTCTCATTCTGTTGTTCTTTTAGGTTATTAACATCTCGGAGTCTACCTGATCCCTTCAGCTCGGTATAGCCAAACTGTCAATCCCGGTGGCCGTGAACCCTTAGGAGGAGATCTGTAGCCGCTTGATTTGTGACATCGCGGGGTCGACTCCCGCTGAAGGCATTGATGTTCTTCGCACGTGTTTGCTGTGTGTTGCGCAGATTGCGGCCTCTGCTAGAAGCTAATCACTCGTTCAGAAGCGTCCTACCGGCTGTGTCTAATTGTGCGTGATCGCTAAACCTAAAAAAAAAACGGGCGGCCTTGGCACTATTTGTGCTGTTACGACAAATAACAAGAACCCGTAATATTATTCCTATAGTAAATCCAGCAACATGCACCAATGTATCAAATTTATTTATTTTAGAATGGCACTCTACATGTTTCGGGCGGTCTTTCCGTCTGTACATACAGCAACAAACATTTGTCAAACAAATACTGTTGTCTGCTTTCTAGCAAGCAGACAGCAGTATCTGTTTGACATGTAGTGTGCCATTCCAAAATAAATAAATTTCATAAATGGTGCATCTAGTTGGTTTTACTATAGGAATAATATTGCGAGGCACGGCCCTATGAACGTCAAAGGAGGCGTAACTGCCAGTTTTATTCTCGTTATTCTTCTTATTCACACATCTCAGTTGGGTGTGTAGTTTATGACTTAGGTAAAATTCTCATAATTTCTGAACAAATATTTTCCCATAACAAAGTTAGGATAATTAACTAATGTGCCATCACATGTCACTGAAAAAAATAATACATGTTAATGGATGTCATTACAATTAATATAATATTTAGTGCTGTACAGTGTAATAAAGATTTTGTCAAGTGCACACGTTGCTTATTGGTTATCGAATACGCTGATGATTTTACTTGACAAGACGAATTTCAATTGCGTAAATACAGGAACCAAAATTAAATAATATATATATATACTTACTTCCTTACTACAGGGGTGCTGATAAGTCCTTAGCCCAACCAGGAAAGAAACATGCTAATTTTTCTGTCAGAATGGCGTGAATTTCATTCGGCGCCTTACTTTGAAGAAAAAAACTTGATGACAGCTCGGGTGTCAATTTTGTTGAAATCGCGTGGGTCCCTGACATTCTTCCGAGCTTGTTTCCTTCCTGGTCGGGCTAAGGACTTATCAGCACCCCGGTAACTAGAAATATTTTCTTTGCCTCTTGATGTTTCGTGATGAGCAGGCTGCGAAAGGAATTTGCGTAGATGAAAACTGGCTCATCGTTTTGATTTAGAAGTGTCTTGCGGTGTGAATATCAGTTATGAACAAATTAGCAGTATAATTATATCTGACAGGTTGTCAAAAAATTCTGTGATTTTACTGTTTTGCCTGTCATAATGCAGGCAAATATCATTTGGCAGTTTACCACGGAGCAATTTGTGTAGCTCTAATGGTTTAGGCTTGTAATCGAGAGGTGGGAATATCGAATCTCAGCCGGGACATCAGCTATTTTGAACATTTTGTTCATAGGGAAATTTTCCGTTATCTTTAGTTTAAGACCGCATTAGCACTGAAATGGCTGAAATGACTTATTTCTGTGTTAATATATAGAGAGATATTTTGTATTGTTATCGAAAATTATTAACTTATTTAATGTAAAATTTGTACAGTTCATATGTTAAAAGCGTAGGACAGCGGAAAATTTGTTGCTAACCGTGCAGCTTGAATCGTGCGCGCGTTTGTGTGTGTAAATGAGAGAGAGAGAGAGAAACAGTGTGTTTTACACAACGTCCATTTCAATGTTAGTGAAACGATTATAATAGGACCTAACTTGTTTGTCGCTTGTGTAACAAGCGAGAAAGAAAGAAAGAAAACAAGCACGATGCAGCGAAAGATAAGTACGGCCAGTATAGCGGCAAGGTTGTTGCTTTACCCACCAAAAATTAGCCACAGCTTAAAATTTTATTTTTTGCACACCTATTTTCTAATTGAGGAATCACTTTCTGTGGCTTGTTTCTTCTTGCGGTTGGGGAGTTTCTTCCCGACTTTCGAAGGTGTGTACAGCCTTTACCTTCAGGTTTGTGTGTCCGTGAATGAATTCATAACCCTGAGGATGAATGAGGTACATTTGTTCGAAACGTCGGAAGGAAGTTACCCAACCAGACGCTGCTGAAATCTTGGTTGCGCTGGAAACCTCGATTAACTGTTTGCGTTTTATTAAGACTATATTTATCTGTGATTATTTTATTGGTATATGTACATATATGTGTGTACATTATACTTGTTTATAATGATGCAGGATGTAGGCTTGAAATTAAATTCATGGTTCTTATGGCAAAAGCAGCATCCAAAAAGCCCATGACTCTATTCACTAGAAAATTGGACTTCAATTTGTGAAAGAAATTATTGAATTGTTACATTGCATTGTACTGAGCTGAAATTTGGACACTTGAGAAAGTACGTCATAAATATCTCGAACATTTTGAAATGTGGTAATGGAGAAGGTTGGAGAAGATCAGTTGTACTGATGGTGTAAAACATGAAGAATTATTATATACAGCAAAGAACACAAGAAACGCCCTACTTACAGTAAAACACAGGAAAAATAGCATATTGCGTAGGAACTGCCTTCTAAAACACGATATTGAACGAAAGAAAGTTGGAGAGATAGAATAAAAGATGAAAGGTACCGGAGAATACCAAGAAGAAGACGTAAGCAGCTACTGCATAACTTTAAGGAAAAGCAAATATACTGTAAGTTTAAACAGGAAGCAGTAGATGGTATTCTCTGAAGGAAACGCTTTTGGTAAAGATATGGACCTGTCGCGAGAAGCACTACTTAATTCTTGGTCATACAGAAGCCAGCAAATATTGTGTGCGAGCCACAACAAGGCCAACTCTGTTACTGTCAAACTTACAGTGCTTAATGAACTACACCAATTCACGCGATTCCATGCACGAGCTGGTAGCGATATGTCACCTCTGGTCAAGTGTACATTTGGCATTGTTTCTAGTGCCATTGGCGTTATTAAACACCAGTCCATTGGATAATGGAACTGTAAACCTGACAGGTCTCACCTTTAGCTACAGTTTGCACAGATAACCCTGCTATTGATCCACTGTTGTGCATTGTTATCCTACAGCGACACTTAGAAATGACGGTTTTGTGTAATATGTAGACTGTGTAGCGTTTGGGCGTAGGTCGAGGCATAAGTTGATTATCCATCGTTTGGTTTTATCCTTAACGACATCGAATGGTCGGTAATTCTGCGTTAAAAAAGCCAAGAGTCAGTAATTAAACGTTACTGTTTCTTACACATACTTACTTACTCCGTGGTGCAGAGTCCTTCTTGAGAAGCTAACTGGTTTGCAGCTAGTCAACAAATTCCCCGCATTTCACGGAACCCGGAAGTTCATTACCGCAGTCACAAGCGTCCGCCACCTGTCTCTATCCTGGGCCAACCCAATCCAGCCCATATACCCACATCCCACCTCCTGGAGATCCATCCTAATATTATCCACCCATCTACGCCTAGGTTTCCCCAGTGGTCTCCTTCCCTCCGGTTTCCCCACCAAGACCCTATACACCCCCTCTCCTCACCCGTATGCGCCACATTCCCAGTCCATCTCATTCTTCCCGATTTTATCACCTGCACAATATTGGGTGAGGAGTACAAATCATTTAGCTCCTCGTTATGCAGTCTCCTCCATTCCCCCGTTACCTCGTCCTCCTAGGTCCAAATATTCTCCTCAACTGTTTCTTACACATACATTGCTTATATATCAGCACGTAACATCAGTTTTATTTTAGATTTGTAAGGATGAGTGTATTTAGCTCTTTGGTATTTTGTGACAGCTCTAAACGCGAACACATTTTCAAACGACGTAGGGAAATAATCTTAAATGCGCTCATTCTTTCATGTCGAAAGAGAAATAATTAAAATGTAAATCGAGGCAGATATTTGTATAAATGTCTGTTAATCATTTCAGAAATTAAGAGTTTTTCTTTTGTAAAATATGATTACCCCAAGATGGATAAGAAGGGCCATAATTTAAATGTAGGATATAGAAAAATATTCATAAGAATTTTATATAAAAAACAATAGGTTTCAAAATGTATATGCTCTTTAAGAGTAATGAAGTATTTTAGGCGCGTTGGTAAAATTGTGAAAAGCGACTATTACCATTGTCATCTCTGTCCGTCCTTATGGAACGACTCGGCTAACACAGGACGGATTTTCATGAAATTTGATGAATGTTTTTTCGAAAATCCTAGATGAAAGGAGCGTTTAATCAAAATTTGACTGTACATGGAGACCGATATACATTTATGATCATATCTCCTTCAGTTCTTGTCAAAGTGAGAAATTTTTCAGAAAAAAAAAATGCGTAGAGAAAATTAAAACCCTCGTTTTGTGTTCCGTAACTTTGTTTCCGAAAACCCTATCATTTATGGGATAATGTGGCGCATGCGTGTTGCGTGCTGGATACCTAAGGCTACAAACACACTCTCTTAATATATAATACTTTTTGCTTTTCCGCTGCAACAATGGTTGGACAATCGTGCCTCAATATTACGTTCCACGGCCATTGTTATATTCCATTTCCAAAAAGGTTTTTTTTTGTCTGCGAGCGGTATTACACTCGTCTAAGTCAGTCTTAGTTACTAGCAGTAGTGTTACTTTCAGCGGATCCTACATTAGGAATTCCACATGATAAAAATATATTCAGTTGATTTTACACTTTACCCAACCACTGTTTTACGCCCTAGTTGCTTTCCTTAAAACGTGGGTGTAAATAAAAAAGCTATATTTAAAAACCAAATTACCGTCCGAAATAAAGGGCTAGCGTGACAGAATGCAGCCAGCCAAAGGTCGTTAAACCGAAAGGTGGACAGCGCAAATTAAGAAATTGTGTAAATCGGTAAGGGACGTTAAGGAAAAAATGTGTAATACTAACGGACGTAAATCAAGGACTGGGTTGCATTTAAATGTTAAGCTGCGTGAGATATAAACCGAACTAACTGTTAGACAGGTCTCGCTACGTCAAAGTAAATTATGCGTTAAGATGACGGGTAATTAGCAAACACGGTGCTGTGTAGTTCCTCTGTGTCTCTGGTACAGGCAGCACATGCAGTAAAGATGTAATCGCGTTACGTAAATGGAAATTGTCACAGATTGTCTTAATTCTGTATATTTTCCACAATGGTGAATTGAAAAGAGGCCCACTAATGATGAACTAGAGCCGATTCCAATGTCCGTGCAGTCTGAGGCATAATTCTGAGGCCGCTGTATTGCTGAGATCGCGGGTTTGAATCCCACTGAGAGAATGGATGTTCGTCTCTTGTGCTGGTGGTGAGTATTGTAGATAGCGGCCTCTGTGACGAGATGATTACTCGTTCAGAGGAGTCCTACCGCATTTATGCCAAATTTTATGTTGTCTAGAAACATCAAAATTTAGGCGGCCTAGCCACGATCGGTCTGTTACGTCACAGAAGAACTGCTCTCGATACTGTCCATTTTATACACATCTTTGATATATAAATGTTCGAGATTTAACGTAATTTTCTTTCTTTAATTCCACATCATTTAACTTCTTGAAATCAGACGTGTCTAGTCAAATTTCAACGTTGTTCGTTTACTTACTGACAATCTCTCCCTAAATTTGCAACCACCCTATAGCGCGTTTTGTCACAGTTGGCCCCTTTGAAATTTCGGACGTGAAGCATGTGCTGCTTTAAAGGAATAGTCTCTAAGAAGTGCTTACTGAACACCTGCAGGATAATGGGCAAGTTATAGCCAGTAATACTGCTCTAAGAAGTGTTACAGGATACACAAGACTGGACAAAATAAGAAGAGAAGACATAAGACAAGAACTAGAGATCTTTGGAATACAAGACGTGAGACTCAAATATAAACAAAATTGGATCAACTACCTTGAAAGAATGGACAACACCAGACTTCCGAAACACGCCCTCACCTACAAACCCCGAGGAAGAAGGGATCGCGGACGCCCCAGGAAACGATGGCAACGCGTCGATGCCGGAATAGGTCAAACGACCTAATCCATGGAGGAAGATGATGATGATGATCAGGATGTGTTTCGTCTGATTGTATGTCTTCATCCGGAAGAGTCAAAATGCATTTTAAACCTTCAGTGTGGCAGCACTGTACTCGCCATTTCATAATTTTGTATACTATGCAGTTCAGTATTATTACTCCAATGTCATTTTAATCAAGCTGAAATACATGCGACTACTTTTGATATAAAGTGCTTGTATATGAAACTTTAAATTCAGTTCGACCTCACGATTACTTTTGATCTGCCAAGTAGATATCGAATCGATAAGGTTACTGTAGGTGAAATATTAAATAAATGCTAAGCTAAAAATTACTAAAAATTACTTCAAGTGTGATAGTTTCTTTTCAGATACATATGCTCCACATGAAAAGTGACTTAACTTATAATAAAACAAAAAAACTACGTAAAGAAGATTACAGTTCAGAGATCGGATGGTAGTAGATTCGGGTATGTAAAGACTATCCTTTTGATCTCAATAGTGTTATTCCCGAAGTATTTTAAAATAATTAATTCAGGTATAAACACAATAGTATTAACTGACTTTGTTTATTGCATTTTCCGATAGAACTTCAACATTAACTAAATTATGTATATATATAGTTATATATTCTATATTTTTGTACATAATTTAAAAATACTGCTTTTAACCATCCACCATTATTTTATGCGTCATATTCATCAAGGCTAGTAACATTCAATGTAATCAATCTAGAATTTTAAATTATATATTAGTATTAATACAGTGTATTTTATTCATTGCAGTTAATCAATACCAGAAGCTGTAATTAAAGTTGTACCAGCTCCTGATGATGGGTGTCAACACCCGAAACATGTAGCGCTGCCTACAGAAATGTAATAAACTGAATAAATCGCATCTTGTTGGAGAGTTATTAAATTCATTACAGTTCATATTTTGGTAGCACAATGACTTCCTATCGGAAATAATTTATAACTTACATAAAGAAGTACAGAAACACAAAACACAGTTGGTATGGAAAAAAGTAATATGTACACTATATATACATGTATATATATATTCAAACGTCATTAAAATCTGGCAAAAACTACTGTTTCTTTACACAAAGGCCTCTGTACATTTATGCCAATATTTCGCCGAATTCTTCCCAGAATGAGAAATATTTCAGACAACATTTGTGGAGAAAATCTTTCCCCTCAAATCGTGCCTTTTATTGAAATAATGTGGAAAAATATGTTATTCTATGGCCTGACCGGCCATAGGATGACATTGCAATGAGGGGCGTTCGTTTTGCATGCCGGATAGCTCAGGCAAGAATGCAGAGATACACACACTTCTCTTATTTATTGCTTTTCCACGGCAAAGATGGTTACGCCAAAGTGGCTCAAAGACACGTTACACGTACTTTGTCGGCCTTGTTTATACTTTGCATCATCTTACTGAACACCTGCAGGATAATGGGCAAGTTATAGCCAGTAATACTGCTCTAAACCAGCACACATGCTTAAGTCATGTGTTAAGTCACACGGAATATTTTACGTTTTAATTTTACCTGAAGACTTATGTAAAGGTTTACATTCATCTCGTTCACTGAAGAGGGGTGGCCAAATTCCCTTTCGAGTGGTATGGAAGGAGTAAGAGGAAAATAGAGGTTTAGCATGGAAACTTTGTAGTTACAAATTGAGCTGTTTAATTGGATTACTTACGACGTAGCAGACGTCCTCGCGATCGTTATGGTTACCGTCGCCATCATCACGTAACTACATTTGTCGCCAAGTGCGGCGAAAGGCCAGTCGGACTGGTGTAATGGGGTTAAACGGACGGCAGTTCTCTCCTTTCAACTCAGTAACAGACTTCTTGCGGATTGTGCTAAGCTGTGCTTTCACGATAAGTAACAAGCAGTTATTATTATTATTATTATTATTATTATTATTACTGCAATTGAGTTTTCACTCGATGGCAGTAGTCTTTACATTATTACGGACAAAACAAATAGGAATAAATGTACATGAACGAAACAATACAAAAACATAGTACAAACAATACAAGTCACAGTAAATACAATTACACGTATTACCAAAACACCCACACAATTGTCAAAACACCCCAACATTACAAAACCCACACATTACCTAACAAGTTAAAACAACCACAGTACAAGATACACACCAAATGAAATAGTTGCAATATAAGAAACTACTCCTCAGTATAAGGTCACCCTAATATACATGGTAATTTTGTTCCCAAGAACCTCACTGTAACCCACTTCGGTTCATTTCACTTCACTTCAAAAGAAAATCACTTCACATAAATGACGTCAGTTCACTCCACATCACTACACTTCACATCACTTCACTTACTTACACTCAATCCCCATTTGAATTCCATTGCTTGTAAATATATTCTTAATCCTCTTATAACTACTTTCTTGGCCCTCTTGTTCGTATCGGGAATTCTGGGAGTTCAGCCACGAGATCTAAGTCTTAGAGTGAGCAGTGAAAACTGACTGTTCGGAAAAACACACACGTCGGCAGCATAGCAGGCTTGTACCCCACGTGGCTGGTGCAAAATTACGTCTTGTAGAAGGGGCTAGAGACACAATCTCCGGTATTAGTAAATCGGGCAATATACACATATAAATTCCATCACACTAAAAATCAGCAAACATGTTCCGGTAATCAAGCCTCCATTCTCTCCAGCCCACATCATACCACGAGGCAAATACAGTGCCATTTCTTCAAAGAAATGGCTATTGTGTTGAGCTTCGATATTAACACTGCACTATGGTAAACCGCGTATTCATTGTGAACATAACGTTGCGACCGGACGGTATGCAGAAGTGATGCAAAAGACTGCTGCACCGCGTCCATATTGTCGCCAGTTCGTCGATAAACGCGGGTCGATATTTACTCTAGACTACTTTCCTCACAAAAAGTAATGTGGAATTTCTTCGAAACTCGAATTCTGCAAAAGATTTCTGTGTATATTTTCTTGGGGATCGAATAAGTCTTTCTTCGTAACTCTGTTGATATCCGCATACCTCCGCTATTTTCCCCTCCGCTTAACATCATACAGAGAACTGGTTATAAGGGCCTTTTTACCCCCAATTTACGTTAATCAAACCATCTTATTAAAAAACAAAGTACAATTCACTCGTAATACGTCATTGGTGTGTCCACGTGCCGTTTCTAGTGAACCTAACTGGACAGAAGATGCCTCTCGACAGTGAATGGTATTGCATCAGTCATGCGAAATATCACAGGAAGCTAAACGTAATAATATGTCATTATTTTTATAAAACACTCCCTCAGTAGCGCACTCATGGACGGAAAAGTTTCGTGAAAATTAGGAATCCCAACCGCACAGTTTCACGTTACTCGCCTCTCTCCCTCTATTTCCAGAAGTCTAGCTTGCCCCTCATACGTACCATCATAGCAAAGAAAACTACCCTTTGTCTTATTCGTTTATGACGAATTTTGTAGTATAATATATCCGATCACTACTTACAGCCCTACACTTACAGAACAGTAGAGTTATCTGGGGCGAAAATTGTGTTACGAAAAAACTTTTTCTAACTTGAAAGGGGGTTCTTTTGAGTCAAAACACTACTATCTTATGTTGTTATCTTTATTTAAGCTGATGACATGCTTCGGCCTTTGCACTGGGCCATCTTCAGGTCACAAGTTGTATATAATTAAGGAGACTGTACAGTGTGAATCATAAATAAAATAATGTGAATCATACATTAGGACATTATTTTATTTATGATTCACACTGTACAGTCTTCTCAATTATATAGAACTTGTGACCTAAAGATGGCCAAGTGGAAAAGCCGAAACATGTCGTCAACTTAAAGATAAAAACATAAGATAGTTGTGTTTTGACTCAAAAGAACACCTTTTAATTGTAAATAAAACACAACGAGAGTGATACACCTAACGATTTTTCTAACTTTGTCACCTATATAAAAATTTACGTTTGATTTACACATACACCATTAAATGCACTACACTTCATGTTGTCGTTTCAAATGAACTTGCTGTATCAAATAAATGAAGTGCCTCCATGTCTAAAATGAAGTGTCCGCATGTCTAACATGAAGTGTCTGCATGTACACCATGAAGTGTCTGCATGTCTAACATGAAGTATCTGCATGTACACCATGAAGTGTTTGCATGTCTAACATGAAGTATCTGCATGTATGCCATGAAGTGCCTGCATGTCTAACATGAAATATCTGCATGTATACCATGAAGTGTCTACGTGTCTAACATGAAGTATCTGCATGTATACCATGAAGTGCCTTCATGTCTAGCATGAAGTGCCTGAATCTCCTGAATCTCTAACATGAAGTTTCTACACATGTCATATCTGCCCTGTCCTGTGAGTAGCTGCTGCTATTATTCGGTGGCTGTTGGCAGTGTAGCTACTGATGAAGGAACTGGCGATTCGCACTACCAGCTTCCATCATCATCCTGTATATTGTCTGCCTTCCATATATATTTATTGTGTTCTGCGTGGTAGCAATAATTGGTCCACTAGATGACCTAAACTGCATGGACCTCATTGTCTACAAACCTGCTTATAAAAGACTCCTTGAACTGTGTTTTACACAGCATTTTGTTTACCTATTTGACTCCAAAACAACAAAATTGATTTAATTTGTGTTGAAAAGGCGGAAGTTTGCAAGAGGTCGCACTTTTTGCTCTGCCATTTTATCAACAACACAGGAAGTGTACTCATTTCTCACACTCCACATTGCTTGCAGTAATTCCCTTTTCAAATGTTCGTCCGGAAATGGTGCATCCTTTGCTAACAGCCACTGTTTTACGCCTTCCTTCCTCCATGCAGCAGCGGATAATAATTCAGACTTGTGATCGCGATGCACTGCATTGTTGAAACCTACATGACACCTCCAGCACTAATGTTAAGGCAGCAGTTGATCTTGTAACTTCTTTTCGTTTATCTCGCTCTCCATCTGATATTGGTAGTTTGCCGAATATTGTTTCCTCTTTTACGAGTAATGCGAATTTTTCCACCATTTATCAATCCCACCTTCCATCCGCATAAACACAGGTACCGGTCCAAATGCTGTAAGAAGTTGCAGTCACGTCCTATATTCGGCGAGGAAGGCGTACTTAGGCGTCGTGATAGTTTTATCCCGCCACTACTTAAGAAACTTGCATCCAATATCATCTCATGCCTCATCCAGTTTAGCACTACTGTTTTCCTTTTCCATAAATAATTTAATCTTCCTAAGAAATTAAAATCTCCATAAGAGTATGTCTTTTGTGTATTTGGCAGCGATTTTCGTAATTGAAACGTTTTTTCTTTAAAGTATAAATATTCATGTGTTTAAAAATGCGATTTTTCACCACGATTTAAGTTTCACTTTTGAGGGGTACATTTTAATCATAAAATAGGCTATGGGGTATTCGATAATAAGATGCTTAAAAGGATTCTGGGTTCTGTATTTTTGGGGGATCAGATTAAAGAGGGCGAGATAGGCGCGGCATGTAGAACGCATGGAGGCGAAGACAATTACGTAGAGTTTAGTTGGGGAATCCTGAAAGAAAGAACATTTGGGAGACCTGGGCGTAGATGGGACGTTAATACTATAATTGAACTTAAAGAAATAGGACGGAAATTGACTGGATTAAGCTGGCTGAGATTAGGGACGAATAACTGGTGCTTGTGAGCAGGGTAATGAATCTTAGGCGTCCATAAAATGCGGTGAATTCCTTGACTAATGAAAAAAGTATTGGTTTGACATATAAGGATATTATCCATGGAATTGCCTCGTTAGCCGCTGCTGTTTTATAATAATTGTACTCATTAATCACGGTTCGCTGGTCAACTCGTTTATATTTCCCTTTTCTGCCGTCGCTCCGTCTCTGTCTCTCCAGTTATTTTATGAATACAAATGCCAATGAAACTTAAAAAGCTGTGCTAAGTCACTACTTTCACTATGCCGAAGGACTGTTTGTTAAACTGAAGAGTCTGCTCTGTAGTAAAATTTGCACAGCACTAAGAACTTAGTATTCTCAGCACTTGTAGTCCGGCACTGTCTCATAACAAAAGCAGAAGTAGCAGACAGTGCCGGTAAGCAATCAAATGCTGAAGACGGAAAGCGTGCTCTGTTGATTCATGGCACAAAATTGTAAAATACGTGGAAAGGTGTTTTTTACAATCTTTTGTACGTAAATGACTCGTGTAGTGCGCCAAAGCTAATGGCTAACAATTCAATAACTCAGTAAATCCTCCTGGTCTGGTAAACTCTTTGTTGATAAAGAGTGTCCCGTTTTTGTGATGCCGTGTATGCCGGGCTCAAAATATTCGCTGGCGTACACCTGGATAATAATGAACAGTTTCAGTGTACCATCAGTAATTTGTCATTCAAGTAAAACCAGCTTAAATAAACTGTCTAACTGCAGACTGTACTTTTTGTAAGAAAAATTGCACAAAATTGTAACTTGAGAGATGCACACAATTAAAATGAGGCCTATGCGAATTATTACACAAGCAAACATTGACTTTAAAAAAATGAAACCATAACATATCAATTAATATATTTGACAGCTCTAATGACAACTAAACTATACTAACTTGTGCAAAATATCAATAAAGCAGATAATTGTTACAAACCAAAACAGATAATTTAATACTTTTGATAGCTCTAATTAAAACAAAGCCTGCACCACCTTGCGTAAAATATTACTCAAGGGGTTAATTATTAAAAAAATAAAAAAATTGATAAACAGTTAAATTTTGTATGATATAATTAGATAAGCTTTAAAAGCTTCTGAAAATTACTAATCCGACACGCACAAAATGATTGACACAAATTACGAATTGTACATTACACAGCTACAATGCAATTACATGCAATTAAAAGTAAGCACAAACAACAACATGTAAAAACTAATCAAGCAAGTTATTATTAAACAATATACAAAACTTATATACTGGGGTTAACAATGAATATTAAAATATAAGCTTTTATAAGATTGTATATTAACACATATCACAGACTGTTTGAACCTATAGACTGAAGGGTGTGATTATATATCCAAGGACAGATTTCGTACATCTGATGTTAATAAAAATCCAACTAGACGCAACAGTATACAGATATTTATTTACTGCAAAGTCACCTTACATGTTTCCGGTGTCACAGCACCCATCATCAGGAGTACTAAAAACTGTAACCGCAGCCTCCGGTTCAGGCCATACCGTAAAATACAAGGATTAACTGGAATGAATTAACAGTGTGTGTTGGCTTGTTAACTTCTGATAATAATGGGTGGCGGTACATTGATGTATTTACAAAAGTTTAGGTATAAAATATCGTGGAAGTTTATAAGTTAAAAACCGCATACTGTTGAATCTATTTGGATTTTTATTAACATTGAATTATGATGCACGGAACCATGAGCTCAAAATTCGTATATCTTGTTAAATTCTATTAATTGTGGTCTTTAATTAGTCTCAGTACTGACCCTATTTCTGCATTTATTTGTTTATGACAATCATGTAAGAAACTCCACATTCACAATGTTGTGCTGTGCTCAATACCAACAGAATTTTACCTCTTTATAAGAAACGAGAGGATATTCCTTGCATCTCGCCAACTAACACTCTATCACATCCATCTTCTTGAACATTTGTTGCAGACTACGATCACAAGAAAGCTCTGTCACTTTAACTATCTCTTTTGTTGTTAATGATTCTGGTAGAATGTCTGCAAACGACACGCAACCGCTCATTCCAAACTGCGATGTCAAATTTCCTGGTAAGTACTCCGTCAGGCGAATGATTAAGTTCCCGCATTGTTGTCCTCCTGTTTAGGTTTCAGTACAATTAAATTTCACTGTTGAAACTGTCCAAAAATGAAAAGTGGAAGCTTGTGCACTTAGTCCTTCTTTGATAATAGAAGCAAGGTTTTTTGAAAGCACTTGTTTTGTTGTGCACTGAGATTGCTGCAGTATGGAAACCCTGTAGGCTCTTACTAACATCAATTAGACGATGAAATTTAATCTGCCAGTTAGGCCAGTCGGAAAATCCACGTGACATCAGTGAAGAAATTACTGAAATCTGAAGTGCTGTTGGAGAGAAAAATTTGCGCTACTAAATAAAGTTCATGTAAGCGGCTTAACAAAGTCCCCAGTGACCTTCATCTAACTTCCGTATGAAGAAGTTTATCGTGCCCTCTGCCAATTTCCTAGCATAAAATCGAAAATAATCGTGAATTCCGTGCTCTGTACGTAATGATTTATACAACTTGAACATACTCAGTCACAAACGTCTTAAAAGCGGCTGGCAATTTTATGGCGTCTTGAGCCTCGCGATGGGGTTGCGGTGAACACAGTTAGCAACAGGAGCAACTTCTTTAAATTGGGCAACAACCCAAATGCGTTTTCTCGTCACTGTACATAATTCAAACACAAAATTTTTAAGTATTGTTATTGGTCAGAGTTTCTGGCTACAGATACAGAGGTCCCGGGTCCGATCCCCGGCACTACCAGATTTTCTGAGTAGTAGTGGTTCTGGAACGGGGTCCACTCAGCCTCGTGAGGTCAATTGAGGAGCTACTTGAATGAAAAAAGTAGCGGCTCCAGGTCTAGAAAACAGAGATTAACGG
>Ga0131853_10009208_pt1 | contig 18045 bp, 12 predicted proteins | sample TergutLab28metaG_FD_92764 | JGI IMG/M metagenome (GOLD analysis project Ga0131853, IMG submission 92764) | Labiotermes labralis P1 segment gut microbial communities from Petit-Saut dam, French Guiana - Lab288 P1 (version 2) (version 2) | ecosystem: Host-associated > Arthropoda: Insects >... | reverse complement strand
AGGATAATATGTAAGTAACAATGGTGTTGTTAGCAGATGCTCATTACCAAAGTATGTATACAGACTGCTAAAAACTTCAGTGGAAAACCCAAAAATATTGTGATCCAAGATATCCCCTCTTTCCTACAGATTCAAAATTTCCATCACCGCATTCAAAGAAGTTCACCATTCAAGTCTATCCTATTCAATTTAAATCCACTCAACATTTTCACATTGCATTTTAAAAAATTTTTCAAAAAGTAATATTATACATCATAATCAAGCACCTTACACAATATAACCTTAAAATGATGAAGATACAACTCCCAACTGCTGCCACACCTCCTACTCTAAGTTGTGTTTCTATAACATGAACTTATATACTGCTAGTATTTTGTAAAAATAATACCTCATTTCTTTTTATAGTAATTTATGTTGACAATTTCCTCCCAAGCATTTTGCACACACTGTGTATTACTTGAAGATGTCCAAGTTGGCTGAAATATGTCATAAAGTACACTAAAGCTCTGAAAGGAATAAAAAGGTTTTGTTGTGACTGACAGATTACTTCAATATATTTCATCTATTATTATAACGAGATGTTTATAGAGTAAAGTTTATTTTAATTTTACCTGGAACCCATCACTGTTATTAAAACAATGAAATATTTATAAGGAACATGAGAATTTAAAACACCTCAGGTTAATAAAAATATATGTTTTTTCTAAATGTTTACTATTATCCTCCCATCTATATCTCAAGCTCCCATCAGCCCCTCTTCTTGAGATTTCTGCATAAACACATTTCAATAATTTCACTCCTCCCATGTGTGCCACATGAGTCACCAATACCATCCTAACCAACAAACAAACTCCATGGGGTCTTTCTTGAAAATTCATTAGCTGCTGCACTACTCAAGAAGTTCCCAAGCTTTTGAGGAACCCTGAGTTTCATTAGTGTACAAATCTACCACTCATTTATTCTGAGCCAAATGTATCCAGTCAAAGAAACTGTTATCTTATTTCTTCAAAATTAATTTTGAATTATACCATCTACTCCTAGTTCTCCTTCCTATGGGGTTTCCAAGCAAAACTTTGAGTAACTCCTCTTAATCACTTTCTCTGGCCGCTATGTGTGCTGCATGCCCAGCCAACCTCAGCCTTCCTTATTTCATTATGGTAATAATGTGTCGTAAAGTTTTAAAACTGTGAAGTTCCTTGTTATGCAGTTTCTCCTGGCAAGTCTGCTTAAGGCCCTGCTCTCTGGCATCCACAACTGCGGCTATCTCATTAACGTGATAAATTAAGTTGTACACCCATAAAAACTAGTCGAAATATAAACCATGCAATCGTACTTGATTGGATCACCATAAAAAATGGATCTTGTAATACCTCCAGGTTACGAATCTTATTATGTAACTTCAATCGACCTGTTACTGCCTTCATTTAATCACTTTAACAAAGTGAATGCAAGAAGAGAGGTTAGAAGTTCCTCGTTCCGTAGTCCACATGTTGCTTCCTCCTTCGAACCTCTAACGATCTCAGTATTTAGTTCTCAAACTTACCTTATTTTTACACCTTCGGAGTAAGAGACGGCGTTCCGCCCCAAAACAAACGATAACTTTTATGTATTTTATGGCAAAGTAACCGAATTGCACTTTAGATATCTAAAACATCGAAAAACCCCACTCGTGTTCCAAAGTATCCCCCCCCCCTCCTCCACACTGTAACACCCTTAACCAGCTAACATGGAAAATATGGTGAGCTCCTAATAATGCCAACAGATGGCAGATGCGATTTAACTCGGCGTTTAAAGAGTTAAAGCGGGAAAACGTTGCTGCCAAGATTCCCAAAAGGTGCCTATCAAAGTATACACTAACCACATTTACCGCTGCCCTCAGAAGGCAACTGGGCTTTGACGGCAAATGGATATGTCGGCAGCACACAACTATTTCTTATAGGGCTATAGCTCTAAGTTTTTAGTGACTATTATGTCCTTAAAATTACGGCTCATACTCAGTACCCATGCTAAGAGTAAGCTGGCCAGAGGGATTACACATGACAAAAATATCGACCGTACAGAATAGTACATATCATATAGGCTAGGTGTTATTTTCCTTTTCGTTTTTTTTTTAAATCTTGTTAGTAGCCTACACAAAACCACTGCATTCAAAATTTCTTAATTTTGTTGTGAATGTTAAACCATAAAAACATGGTGTTTAGAGTTTATGCAGATCTTCAAGGACATGAAACCGTGTATGGTGCACAGCTTTACATCCCGAAACGCTGCACGTGAATTTCATGTATACCTTTTTAATCTTAGTAATTAACCAACTTGATGCACAAATTTTATCTGAAATCTCCAGCTCAATGAAACTCATGTTAAATATGTAGGCCTCCTCCAGGATATATGCTTCAAACAATGGTTTCAGAACAGGTAGTACTGTGTAACACAGTTTTTCAACTAAGTGCCATTGACTTATCCATACACACATATACCTGTCTTGTAATTTTTACTGTTTTTTATACGAATTTGCTTTTCATTTCAGCTAACACATGTTTGGCAATATCTGCACATCTACCATGAAATGGTCTCTTCTTTGCAGTCTTAGAAACTGTACCAAATACATGATACGTAGCTTAAATACAATATTATGCATTATTTATACTGTCTTTTTTAATTTCCTTTTCTTATGCTTGTTTCTCTGTTACCATCACCATAGAATGTAACTCAGAATGATTGTGTTAACAAATTATACACAAAGGTTGTACTACTGAATTGCTTTTGGTGCTTCTGTTACTGGTTATGAGGCATTCTTGCCAATTTAATGACATATATATTTTTCTTTTGATTAGAAGGTACAACTCCCAACATTTTTGCAAACATGGTGGTCAACAAACCAATCTGTCAAACTAACCGTGGGCATTTCCTTATACCTGTACAATGGATACATTTATTATTCACAGAACATAAACATTTATAATTTCTTTCTTTCCTCTTTGCACCTCTTCTCAGTGCCTTCATCATAATAACCTTTTCATTTTACATTCTGCGGTTGGATGTAAATGTCAATGTATTGCTATAATTAGTCTGTATTTTTTTCTAATTTCACATTTTTTTCAATTTCATCCTTTTTTTTCCGTTTTTCTTGTCTTTTGTCATTTTACCTCCAATATGATTTTTGTTTTTAATACCTGGAAACAATGTGTTGGTGATAAAGGAAGGATTAAATACTTGGAAGGGTCCGTGCTAAACACATATCTGTACAAACACATGCCATCTCTACAGAGGCAGCTACTAGGAAAGTGAAGGTAGAATAAAGTACAAGGTACAGCCAACCTAGCAGGACCCAGGTTCATTTGGCTAGGTCTTTCTGGGAAAACACTATGAGGGACGAATGCTCTGGACAGCAAGAAAAATACTTAGTGCTATTATATCCATCAGCATTGTATTCTGGTCCAATCTGGGAATTGCATTTTAGGTTATCCCAGAAAATGTGAATAAAGATATGTCTGCATTAATGAATATGTGTTTGCAATTCAAGTCTATCCCAGATTGCTGGAGGTTATCCACTTAAATTATGCTCTACGAAGGCAAGGGACTGTACAGAACCATGGTGAACATACAGGTAAAGAGTTGGCCAGATACTCTGAAGATCCTCACAGTATTGATAAAACATGTGCTAAAGTCACCCATGAAATCACCCTTCATGAATTGGGCCTACTGCCACTGTACATGTAATTACAGTGTGTCTCCAAAGTAACATAATGCACAACTTTCAAAATACATATGGAAGGTTACATCCAGTATTTATCAAGTTTATGAAGGATTTTGACAGCATCAACAGGGATATACTCATGAAAAAATTATAGAAAGAGCTAGGGGAAGGTAACTCCATAGCTCTTTTAATAAAAAATCTGCAAACACATGACAAGATACAAATTAACCTTTAGACGCCTAACGTCAACTATAGTTGATGTACTGCACCGCTAACCTCCAAAGTTGCATTTTATATATTTATTCAACAAATATAGGTACCGAATATTTTAAACATGATATTTACTCTCCGTTTTTTTTTCTTCAAAATGCAGTTTGTTTCATAATTCTAACGTATTTGGTTCCTGTATTATTCATATTTTATATACAGTGTGTGCTAAAATTAAAAAAATAATTCCGGCGCCAAAAGGTTAATGTAGGTACAGATATCTTGTCAACTCTTACAAAAATTAACAGCTCTACAGATTGTTGTTCTGAACCAAACTGTATTCATTCCCTTGAAATTCACAACACTATTATCCAAGGTAGTGCAAATACACACAACAACATGATCACTGTCATAGTTCAAGGAAAATGTGACAAAAAAAACTTAGAAAAATGGACCAACAATAAGTCAAGGACAAAGCAAAAATACTGAAACACAGGACAGCAAGAAGAATTATAGAAGAGGGAGGTGTCTACTGTGACAAAGGACAACTAGGAATGGTTCTCACCTTCAGGTATTTGGGCATCACAGTGGATAATAATACAGAATCTAAGCTCTTAATAAATGTTACCAAATGATGCAAAGAAGTTAAAAGCCAAAGAGTGGTAGTGGTAACCCAGAAAAACTTGCTGAACGTTGCTTTGAAGCTCTCTGACGTAAAAATTAGGCTAGTTTTACCTATAGATCTAACGTAATATGCACATATTTACGTGTTAACAGCACTCAAAAAGCTAGAAAATATGGAAGTAGGGTACTTAAGGAAGGTAACAAACTTTCGAAGCTCATCCCTTCAAAGGTGGTCTACATCCTTGCCAGGGAACCCATCCACTGGACAATGCAATATTAATAAATTTGCTCAAGAACTTGACAGTGAAAGTGAGTAGTTAACTTGAAAGAATTTTAATGGACAAGAGATAGAGGAGGAATGAACATGGCCAAGCTACATTTTTACATGTTACAGGATTGGCAATTAAAGACTTCATCAGAGAATAGGTGACTGTAAATGAGAGATTAGTATGAGCAATGAAGATTCAGGTCTTCTGGCACCATATGCCACTTGGACTGGTAAGTATTAATAATAATAATATTAGTCAGTGATGCCTGGTATCATTTGCATATGAATTATGTTCCACCCTATCCACTGGCAAAGGAAAATAATGGAAATTACTGAAGAGACTGGATATTCTAATTATGGGTTGTGACACATACTGACAGATGCACACAAAGAGGCAAGGAAAGCTATCACCACTGCTCTTTTGCACTGACATGATACAGGAGATGATGGCTTCCTGTCCCTAACTTTCATGGGGTACAAGACCTGGGTCTACTGTTCTGAACCTGAATCCAGGCAGTTGTTGAGGGAATGGTGTGCCACGTGACATGGCAAAAGATGAAGAAATTCAAGAGTGTGCCATCAGCAGGAACAATCATGGCTACAGTCTTTTGGGTTGAGCAAAGTGTTATTCTTTCAAAATTCTTGCCCACAGACACAACAGTAAACTCTGACCAATGTAATGAAACAGTAAGAAGTCTGAATGTTCACTTTTGTCCATAAGAAAACTGTCAGAAGTGTGTGCAACACTGAGGCCATCACAAAATGTATGGTGATGCCACACTCACTTTACAACCCTGACCTTGCTGTATCAGATTTTCACCTGTTTGGTCCTTTGAAAGACAATGTGAATGATAGGGCACTGCCGGTAATATGCCAGTGGCTGCAGACAGACAGAAATTTTTACCAGGCTGGAATACATGTTGTTTGAAGGTGGAAGAAGACTATTGAAAAAGATGGAAATTGTACTGAAGAATACTATGCCTTCAGCAATGCACTAGTGAAATCTGTGAAAATGTGCCATATCTAACATACAAATGGCATGACGTGAGTGAAAGGTATTAATTTCTAATACACATACGATAGTACAGTTTTGCTGGCGCTGCAATGATGGGACATTAACATATCCTTAGTATCCTCTGCACTGAATTATGTAATAATGTGTAAATCACATTTATTATATGAAAAACATTCAGTTCTATATCCATAGAATTCTATAAAAAAATACTCACATGAAAGTACAATATCTGAATTTTGATATTCTGACTATGAATTTACTTTCATATGAACTGATCATGTTTGAACATATTTCAAGTAACAAATTCCCACCATCCTTGCCTATCAACAGTCTTACCACCTAGTCTTAAGAAATATTATAAAATCAAGAACTTATCAGAGTCATATAAAAGGAACAAAAATTGTAATTTGAAGGCAGGAAGGGAGGTCTATATAATTATGATAATGATGGATAAATTACGTAGAATTGTCTGAACTATATTTTAGTGTCTTCCTTACAAAAGAGCATTCTTCTCACAGTAATGTACAGGAATGTATTAAATGGTTGCAAGTACTGATCTGTTTCAAATAATGACAAATACTATTCAAGACAAAAGTATACAAATTAAATATACAGTAGAATCCCTTCAATCCGGCTAAGGATAATCTTGCACTCCTGACAGTTCGACACTTCAGGAAGACAGTCCCAAGACCAGAAGTTTTACAAGTGGTTTAACTTCCATTAAGCATACTGACTCCATGACTTTATCTTGTGTTAGGTGGACTTTATTGAGCCAATCTAGCTATTAATTGTGGTTTCAAAAAATTCCCAGATGAGTAAACATACTACTGCTGGCAAGAGGAAACACCTAGCTTTAACAATTACTCAGCAACTTGAAATACTTAGAAGGCTTGAAAATGGTAAAAGCCAAAGTGTGGTTATGGATTCATAGAGCACTGGATTGTATCTATGATTTAGAGAGACAGAAAGGCCAATTATGACTGTTTATGGCATCAAGTGAAAGTGTGAAGGGACTTTTAAAGTGACAGACACTGCAAGGGCCTCAATTAGTAGAATTAGACAGGTGCTTGTGTAAGTGGTTTATAGCAATGCATTCTGAAGGCAAACCCATGACTAGGCCCATGATAATTTAAAAAGCTAAGTCTTTTTAATGATGAAATTAAAATAACTAACAAGTGTACATTCTCTGAGTGCAGGTCGCAAAGTTTTACAAGACCAGCAGGTGAAGGAGATATCCAAATGGAATACTTCCCTCAATTGTTATGCAGTCCAATTTTAGGAGCAGTAATGAAAAAGTACCTGTGAAGACATGTCGGTATACGTAATGTCTGAAAATCAGGTACGTGTTGTGTTCTGTGGGTCCCAGAGTAAAGAAATCCTACTGTAGTAAAATTCTGAACATCAAGTACAATACATAAAATGTAAGTTAATGATTTCATAGTATTTTAAATATAAAAATATTTTCTTCTATACATTTTGTTTTAATTTCAATGAGAATTCACACTATAACTTTTGAAATAGTGTTGTAAATAAACAACATACAGTCACAATATATTCATGCAGAACAAAGACCCCATTATTCTAAACTTAACTGCAAGCTATGGCATGCACTAATAAGCATGCAGTACTCTATCTGCACACACAAGAGTTCTTTCTTCCTCATGTGACCTGTCTTTGGTCACTAAAACATACAAGTTTAATTCGGTATAAGTAAGAGAACAGATTACATACACTAATAAGTGTGGGGTTTGACATAACAAATACAATTATTTCACAATCCAACTTGAATTTATAAGTGTATGAATGACCTTCAGTATTCACAAAGCTTTAAGTTTTGTCAAAAATAATTTGTGCCTAATTATGATTCATTATATTTAATTACTGTAAAAATTCATTTTGAGTGTGTGTCATAAGTTGCATATGGTCTAGGATCCCTTGAACAATGGAGTCATGGATTTACGGCACACATGGGGCATGGAAATATGTCCATATTTTTCTAAGCTGTGCCTCATGCCTGAAAGATTTACTGTTTCTGAAGTTTGAGTGAGAACAGTTCACAGAGCTTAATGATATTCTTTCTTAACCCTCTCATTGCTTTTCTTTATATTTTTCCATTTCCTTTCCCCATTGATCAACGTTTTCCAAACGGTTTTCCCACACAACACCTCTTTATTCCCAGTGAGAGATTGGTCCAGCCTTTCCATCCCACTACATACTGGCTATCACTTGACAAAATGGTAGTTGTGACTTCAAGCAGGTCTGGTTTAAGACATAAATGTGGAAAGTCTCAAACTGTGATGTGATAAAATGTACACAGAACTATATTTGTGTTACCTGATAAAACACAACAAAAATGCCATAATGAAAGTAATATTTTGACACTCTTAAGCATACTACTGCAATTTGCTACATAACTCACCTTAACATTTTACTGCTCTTGCTTTTGGTGTTGCAAATATTGCTACTGCAAACCTTAAACTGCACAGCCGAAGTTGCTTGTTTCAGAAATACATGATTGAGTGTTTGGTAATGACATTCCAAAAATTCCAGAAATGGATATTTGGTATAACTGCCCTATACTAAAATAAATTTTTGGTACAAAGGCCAATGGAAATTATTTTATGTCACATCTAAAGTGACTACACTTGCTTTTAAATCTATTTTTCAATGATTAACCTGTCATCTGGGGCTCCCAAAATGGCAGATCCCTGGCACTTGCAGTTATTCCAGTGGCATTACACCAGCTACCTGCAACTAGAGGCAAGGGCCATGGTGTAATCATATCTCAATCAAGAAGGACAAAGGCCCTCTGACACACTGGCAACACAGCCCATATCTATAGTAGTGCCATTACTCATGACCAGGACCCACATCACACTCAGAACCGCAGTAAAAGCACTGATATCACTCGCACATATATCACACATTTGTAAGAAAACTAAGACAATTTTCTAACCACAGCAAGAAGTGACTGCATTCTTTCATTTCACATCATTTTTTTTTATTACATTAATGTATCAACATACTGCCTTAAATACTGAATGGTATGAAATTTCAAAAAATCTTTTAATCACATTTTGAATTACCAGACATTTACGAAGTCAAATGCCCAACAACGACATGTTGAAGAATAACAGAACTAAAATGATGTCTACCAGTTTGTAATAGAAGGATTAGTCAGAGCATACATACGAACACATTTGCGTGCACACACACACACACACACACATATTTGGATTCCATTCTTAACAGTTCTGATGATGATACTTTACATGTACCATTACTTGGTGTCATCTTTGTCCATCATCATGTATTCTGCAAAGGTCCAATGATTCCAATTTCAGGTAAAAATGTGGAGAAAAATCAACTCACCTGTGTTTCAGAGACCAACTCTGTCTCTATCATTAGAGATGTGACAAAGGAGACACTGTCAGTCTCTGACATGGTGGTGGATTTGAACATCCTGGCATGACTGTCAAACTTAGAGCATCTGTGTCAATTTTGTTGCCACAAAAGCTTCAAGATATATAATGACAAAAAAAAGCTAGTCTCATCACTGAACAACCTATGACAGTTAACTACATGTATATATGCACCTATGTTTAGGTTTTGTGTAAAGGAAATATTGATGTATTATTTTTAGGCCTTTATAGGTATTTGCATAGTTTTTGAGGATTCAGGTCTTCTGGGATGTGATGCTATATTGCTGGGGTAGTGTCTTCTAATGTTTTGATGTAATGTCATGCCTTCATCTTCAAGCACTGTAGACAAAGACAATACATTCCTTCAAACTGTGGGAAACAACCCAGTGACATGGCATTGCATCAAATCCCCGAAGATCTATATCCTCAACAAATGTTCTGTGGAAATCAAAAGTTTTGTATCTTCCATAATTTATATTGCATATTTCCCATTACCTCCCATGGACAAAACCTAGGTGCATATACAGTGGTAATGACTGACATAGTTTATAAGTTGTCTAGTGGTAACTGAAAATTGCTGTTTTGACTAGACCCAACTGAGTATGTCTCTCCTCACATTTCCAACTGAAGATGGAAACAGAACCAATTTCTGAAATACTGTGTTCTTTGCTGAATAAAAACCAATGGACAGAATTCAGAATATGATTAATTCTAAACACTTTCAGATACTGTCAACAGTCACCTCTTTCGTTTTAGCAAATATTTCTAAACTGTTTGTCTTAGTTCTTCTATCTAAAACATCACGTGTCTTTGTTTCTTGATTAATATATAAGAACAAACCCCATACCTAGTCATAAAATAAGTCACACTAGATGCAAATATTAACTTAAGAAGTTACATTAAATTGATTCACGGTGGTTCACAGTTACTGCAGACTTAGAGTGCTGTGGCGTGTTGAAAAGATTCCAGTCACTTGGAAGACCTACTACTTTGACCCTGAAGAAGGGAGCAGTCAGTCCTTCAAAAGAATGGAACACCTTTCTACTTCTTTTGACACAGTACAACACTAAAAAAAACCTGCAATGAATGCATTAAGTAGTGTTTATACTTGATAAATGCAACAGATTATGGATGTCAATTCTCAGAATGGCAGGTATTCAACAGCGGAATTTGATCTGTCAATATGACATACTAATATTTAACTCACTTTTCTTATGGAACCATAAATTTCTGTGTGTGCTACAACATACATGATGATATATCGAGCCAAAAAATATGATCATGACGTTCAAATTGACATCATAAAGAAGAACAAACATGATCCATCAATTTGAACACTGTCTCTGAAGTGTAAAAAAGTAATCTAAAAAAAAATAGAATATCCTCTCACAATAGGTTACATGTTTTGAAGTTATTTATACCCTGATTAAAATTAAGTTACAGACTGTGAATTAAGTGGAAGATTATGTATCAAGTGGAATGGTACCTACTTCATTCTTTTGGTCAACTTACATAGCAGTACCAGTAAGTGTTACAGGTAGAAACATATTACAGTACGATATGACTGCAAAAAATAAACCTATTGTACTGAGCAATTCTACACCACCTGTGATACAATCTACCATTACAACCACCAAACAAAATTAAAATTATCAACTGTATTACAGAACAGTACAAACAAGTAATTGAATATCACACATAAAAAGCAGTGTTGTATAAAATTACACCAAATACTTTACATACACTATAAATACAGTAAGAATGTTATTACAGTACCTTTGTAATTGTAACTTATATTTGAAAGCTGTCTTTAAACAACATTCCACTGGTGCAAATGAAGCACAGTGTACTGACCAAATCTTCTGGCAGTATTGCTTCCACAGGGCAGTTTCCAACACATGCATAAGTTACGTTTAATGTGTGGAGGCACCCGGACGGTTTTGACACCTCATTTAGTTACGGTAACCCTCTCACTATTATTCCAAGGAAGAGTGTTAGTAAGGAATAACTATTCTTACACTTTGAATATTGCTGCAGTACTTAACACCTTCACCTGTCTGATTTATTTAAAACAAAAAGCTGTTTATCCAAAATGCTGATTTTTTCACTTCTTCCTTGCCGCAGAATTTCTCAAAGAAAAGATCAAATTGCAAAACAATTCCATCCCCAATAATAAATGGGCCAAAATATATCCATACTGCTATTGATGCTTTAGCGGCCAGTCAGTCAAAGATGATGATGCTAATGATCATGATGATGGTGATGATGATGACGATAAAGAAGATATACACACACACACACACATTATATTAAAACCAGTTTGTACTCTAAGATGGAAGGTATTTCCTCACTTACATGACATCCCATAACATTATAATAAAGTTCATGAATAAAAGGTGTAGGAGCTTGGCATGATAAACATGTCAGCTGTGAAGGGTCTGAAGCATTATAAACTAATCTAATGATCTGTGGGGAAAATGTTACAATATCTACCTTCATTCAAATGCTTCAGCCCATGGGCTAACAAGAACCACAAACAACTCTTATAAGATTCTCAATATTGTTACGATTCAGTGCTGGGCATAATTTCCACTAGCACAAATTCTAATGGTGTGCAACTTGCCAGTTACAACCTCAAAAGTTCACACAGTCATGTGAACTTGCCTTCTGACTGACAAGTCACTGGAATACCATAGTATTAATAAATATAAACTTCCTGTGACTATCACATCAGTTATTTTTACACCTTACTTCCAAACTGTCTTCCAAGATATGAATAATTTTGAAATACATCCTCTAAGCACTGCGCTCTTGTGTGTTATTACACAGCAAGTAGTGGTTATATTTTACCAACGTTTCAGAACAACCTATTGGTCGCATCTTCAGGGTTCAAGTATTTGAACCTTGAAGATGGGACCGCTGAACCCTGAAGATAGGACCGACAGGTTGTCCTGAAATGTCAGTAAGAAATTACCACTACTCACTGCGTAATAATCCAGAAGGGTGCACTTCTCATCTACTTCACAGTCAAAGCCTGAAATCATCCTCTTTCTAATTACTAATTTTTGGCTGAAGAATTTATGACTTTAACTAACAGCTCCTCACCTGCTCCAGCTGCACAATGACCCTCTCTGATCCCCCACCTTTGTGTGGGGCTACCACACCTGTCATTCCCATTCTTCAATTCAATTTAATGTCCTCCCTCTCCTCACCTTTCCTTCCCATCATTTTGGAGATTTAGGGACAAAAAAATTAGACAATGTTGGCAGATTCACATACTAGCAGAATTAGGTACTATCTGCAACTAGCATGTTCTGTGCTAGCTATAATTTTATTGTACAGGGGGAAATAATATGCAGTGTTTAATTTTGATAATTTAACAGAAATGTAACTGTTATTTAATTTTTGGAATTTCCTGAAACATGGGTGGTGGGGGGAGGAGTGGAGGTGATTAAAAAAAAAAAAAAGGAAGCAAAGTGGTAAACGCGTATTTTTAAATATATGCATGTATCCATTCTGCTCCTTAAAACAATTTATGTAAGCTCTTTAGTTATGGTGCTGAACACACTACAACACAACATCAATAAGAGCCGGAAGAAGTTCAAGTTGTTGTGTAAGAAAAAACTTACGTGTATCATACTTACATATTCAATGATTTGAATGTGGCATGAGTAAGCTGTATATCAGTTAAAAATAATGAACAACAAGTAACAAGAATGCCCTAAACTTTCGTTGCATAAAATTAAAGATATATTCACTGACTGCACTAGTTTACACGTGAACTAACAAATGCTACACATTCAGCTCATTTAAATATCTGCTAAAAGAACCTAGAAGTATACAAAATTCAACTACACCTGTAATGGAGGTATGGAATGAGCATTTAACCTTACCTTTCGATAGAACAAGCAAGGGAATTAAACAATGACATGAAATTATGTAACTTCCTTAAAGAAATACATACAATTATATGTTTAAGTTCCTACACAAAATGCATATACCCACTCATACAGTGTTAAAAAGATTGTGAACAGAACTATTCATACAGAATGTATTTACTAATTTTAGCAAAGTACTAATATTTAAAATACAAAAATAAATAGTATATTCATGATTTCATAAGACACTAACCATTTGAAAAAAAGGAACATTAACATCTCATTTTTCAGATTCACCATGTCCCTTGAATGGTTTGCATTTTCACTTCTTGGCAAGTTCTGTCAACAAAAAGATTGCTTACAAAGTATCTCCTTCACAAGAAGTAAAACTGGCTTTGGATTTAATAACCCATATGCCAGAATATCTTAAGTATCATTACCCAGCGGTACCTGCCATTGTAACCTCTCACCAACTTCATACAGTTCTTTCAACGTGGCAGTCACATTTCCTTTTATTTCAATTTCCCGATAACGATGATATAACTGGAGGGCAGTCCGTGCATCCTCAATGGAATCATGAGTGACTGACTGAATTTTTAATCCTAAAAGAAAATAATTTATCACATACACCATTCAGGCTAACATACCATACCTACTCGAGTAAGTTTATTTCTTAAATTTCGTGCTCATATATGTAAGACCATCTTAAATTTGGGTAAATACGATATTATATCAGAGACCATGAAGTACCAACTAATCAACCAATAATCTTATTGTATGGTCAAGGAACAACACTGAAAAGTTTACAGTTGATCAGCTGGCCAAGAAATTCCCTGCTGTTGGGAAATCAAAGGTTCATTACTATCTTTACAAAGTCCTGCCAAGGAATCATAAATGAGCCAGTTGAAATCAGTCTACATAAAAATATAATATATTTCTAAGATCCATTTTAATATTGTCCTGCCATCTACATCTAGGTCTCCTATGCAATACATATTCTTCATATTTTATGACAAAAAATTGTACCCCATCAATTTTTAGTCTGGTTGATGACATTTTCAATTGGCCCAACTGTATAACACTGACTTTTAAGATGATCAATGAGTAGTGAATTGGGAAGATTACGCAAGTGGTCTCAGTCCAATTTAAGGCCCTATTCCCCCATTTTCTTGGAGTTACTAAGAAAAAACAACCAAAAATTTCAATCAGTGTAACTGCTCTTTAGGCCAAGATTTAAACCCAGAACCCAGAACTCCCAGAACTGAAGTAGGAGTGCTTCACACCCAATCAATTCACTCATTCCTTACCGTATTATTCTCCTTGATTTAATCACCATAGCAATAATACAAGAATAGTACATGGGATGATCCCATGGTAGTACCTCATATTTACTCATGACGCTTCCTTCCACATACTCTCCAATTCATTAGTCAACCAATCACTTGACATTATAAATTCCAGTTACTGATGGTGTCACTAGATAAACCATACATAAATAAATAGATAAAAGATAGTACTTTATACCACTTTTAGTTTTTATCACTAGATATGTACATGTAACAAGCATCTTGCAAGTTTTTGGGTTTTAGCAGTGGTGTAAGTGATGTTTCCATTCTTCTAGGATATGACACTGTGTTACTAAGTAATTGGTTCCTGACATTCCAAGACTACATAGTGGTCTCATCTTCTCCATGAATATACTGATCTTTGAAGATGGAACCATTATAATGTCTCAAAATGTCCAGAACCAATTTCCCAGAGTCACAACATCATAGCTCAGAAGAAAAAAATCCCAAAATGCACCTGTTTAGACGATCAAAAAGAAATAAATTAATACGTTAATATCTTATAAAGAAGTAAGTTTAAATGACTAATATTATGAATATTTTTAACTGTTCTAATTATGTAATCACAGACCATACAAACACATAGTGTTATGAAATACTTACCAAGAAAATGCCAAGCTAAAAAGCGAAGGGAAACCATGCGATGGTGCGGCAGATGGAAAAGAAGTACTGTGTCAATTACTTGGTCTGGAGGCACCACTAAATTGATAACTCTGCAAATCAGAACACATCGAATGTCAATTAAGGCAAGCACATCCATGTTTAACAGGACACAAAACTACAAGTAATGAAAGTGCCACCCAGCAGGTTGATGCAGCAGTAACATCTATACTTGCATTTAGGAGACGTCTAGTTAAACTGGGGATTAGGTTGCTGACAGGAAGTGTTTGTGGTATTCCTCAGTATCCTGATTAGACCATATCCAGTATATTCACTAATTATCCCACCATCAACTCTTTTCTTTAATCTTGGATACCAGTACTGACTGCATTATAAAATAATTCACAGAGAAGTGGCTGTACTGTACTTCCAGAAATTACAGTCTCCTGAGATGATCTTGAAGTTACTACATAATGATAACTTCACTAATTGATACAGTCTCTCAATGATCACTGGGGTACAGTTTATTTTTTCAGACAGGTTTCTGAGGACCCAAGTATTCTAATTCATTCATTGACATCCAAACTCTGTCCTTGTCCCTCTTATTCTGGTTTTCTTCCGTACTTCTGAAGAAAACTTTTAACTCAGCACATCAAATTATGCTTCTGTCATTGAGATGGGATACTAAGTATGTAGACTGAAATGCAGAGCTCTGATTCTTTGGCGTGCATGCGCATGCACACGCACACACATACACACACACAGACTCACATGCACACAACTTGCTCCAGCCCTGCCATTGCTTTAGGCACATCGCATGACTGTGGAAACTGCCATCACATTCTGTGGAGTGTTTCTGCACATGAAAACAGGTACCTTTCAGCCCATTCTTGGGTCTCAGGTAGAGTGAGAAGCTATAAGAAGTGAAACCTGAAGAATATGATGGCTGGATGATGGTTGGTATTCGGTTATTCAGTAAAAATTGCTGCACTGCAAGGGAGATGTAACAAGACACACGGTCATGGTCCAGAATCCAATTATTTTCCAATTTTTCCAGCCTTGTCTGCCAAATGGCATTCCTCAAATACTTCAGAGCTTTGATAAAAAAAGTGGAATTCACTGCTATCCTAAGGGGCACATTTGAGGTGCACCAACCCAAAGTTATTAAAGATGTGATCAGCATGACCTTCTGCTCATATTTTGTGACATGTTGGTGCCATCAGAAAACAGATGTTTTGTCTCAGGATCATAGGCAAAGACCCAAGATTACTCATTAGTAATGGTCTTTAATAGGACTTCTGCTTCTTGTGTTAAGTGTTCAAAGAGTTCAGCAGCAGTCACATTCCCACTCTATATGGTCCCTTGTCAGACTGCATGGCACAAATTTTGCATAGCCATTTCTTTCAAAATGCTCTGTATTGATGTATTTGAGATGCTAAATTCATTTGCTATCTCTTCAGTAATAACAGTACAAACTTTGGCCACACTTCTTCCTCATTTCTTAATGTTTCTGGACTGCCACTGAATTCATCTTCCAGCAATTCTTGACCATTTTTAGCTCAGTGGTACCAGATGTACGTGACTGATATCTCTGTAAACCACACTGAGGCTTACAACAGTTACCACTGCTGACTTAAGAATCTGAAGTTCACCTGCTGTGCAAACAGAGCTGCTGTGACATGCACTGGAAACATACTTCTGCTCCATGGTTGACTGCACCACACTAACATTCTCAACTTGCCTTACTTACTCCATAAAAAGCACACAGTCTATCCCTGCAAGCTCTGCCCCCCTCCTTCTAACAGCAGGAATGGTTATCTGATCCTCCCACATAAAAAAAATAGTTGTTGTACCTGAAGTCATTTTTAAGGCCATGTCCAACAAACTTGACCCCATTATCAACAAGAAAGCGAAGTTTCTGGTATGTGGCTTTCAGTGTCGTGAGGTGCTTGGAGCTGAAGTTGGCATCTAAGTCTCCTGGTTTTATGCCAGAGAACTTTGTTAAGTAGTCCACAACTTGCTCCTGTGTCGAGATGTAGTCATCAATGAATGGTGTTCCTTCCAGTGCACCATATCTGTAATAGAAGTTACATACAGACAGAATATTACATGAATCAGAGCCACTCTTCTTTCATGAGCTGGAAGTGGATCAGAATGTGGCAATAGGTCCAACATCTAGACAGAAATACGACACCAACCCATAACTTCTTTTATTTTGAAAATGAATTTATTACATCTTACATAAATAAATTTATCCTACTCACATTCTACTATTTTATAAGACAAGAATGGACACTTACATGCTAATGATTGAATAATCAATTCTAAGTGGGCATAATGAGAGTTAAGAGACACTTTAATTATTTATGTAACAACAAACAGAGTCAGTTTAATGTTTTCTACTGAACAGCCACATGTAGTAATAAAGCCAAATACCAAGACTGATTCATCCAACTATCAACGAAGATACAGCATTCAGCAAACAATACAACACAGCACCCCTTGATAGCAACAAATAGATGAAATTAATGCTTGGTGTGCACTAAACATAAAGGAATGACCACTGAATGAGGGTGTTTAGCAGCACATGAATATTATGGAAGCCTACCACATGATAGGCTAATTGGCTAGTGCTTACACAATTTTCATACAGATATCCCTTCAAAATGGAGCTCAGATAGTATGGTTGATACAATGACTTGGGTATCAGCTGAAAGTCAAGGAAATGTGGTTCAACTTCCAATGGGAGGAAGACACTTCTCTCGTCTCCAAAATGTCCGGACATCTTCCATGGTCCACCCAGTCTCCTATTCAATGGATACAGGGTGCACCTTCCCCATAAGTAAAGCAGATGGAACATGAAGCTGACCACTCACCCCCCCCCCCCCCCCCCCCCCCCGCTCGGCTGGGGAGAGGAGAGAAAAAAAAAAACCCCCCCCCCTTCTTCTTCTTTTTGGAGAACAAACACAAGCAGTTTTTTTTTTTTTT
>Ga0131853_10009207_pt1 | contig 18045 bp, 8 predicted proteins | sample TergutLab28metaG_FD_92764 | JGI IMG/M metagenome (GOLD analysis project Ga0131853, IMG submission 92764) | Labiotermes labralis P1 segment gut microbial communities from Petit-Saut dam, French Guiana - Lab288 P1 (version 2) (version 2) | ecosystem: Host-associated > Arthropoda: Insects >... | reverse complement strand
ATGGGCATAATGGTGCCCGAAACATGTTGAGCCTAACATAAGCATAATAAAGTAATAAGTGGCATCTAGTTGGATTTTATTCTTCAGTTATCAAGATGATGCACGGTCCAATACACATCAAAATTGCTGCGCTTAGTAGATAGGAGTCATTATTTCTTACGTTGTGCGGTATTCACACTCTACGTTATTTCTTAGTAGCTTGTTCGCATTCGCCTGCTCTGTAACTCCGTTCAACTGAAAATGGTTAAGCGGAAATCCACTGTATTTAGGCGAACTAAAGTTCTGTTCTGAGCTACACGCCATCCATACGAACTCCATGGTCCAAACAAACTCTATTAAATTGTTTCCAAGACCTATTTTCTCCAGCACTAGCTTCCACTTTACGCCATGATTAAAAGTTTGTAAATATTTTTTCCAAAAACTTCTAGATTACCTCTGGAGTCAACCCTTCCTCCTAAACAAAGCCTACGAGGTTTGTGTTCCGGAAGGGGGGTAGAGAGACAGGGACGTAAAGCATACTTCACACCCACATCTAGTGACAAAGATAAGAATGAATGGAGCTATACCTCTAATCTGACAAATGACTTCATGAAGTGCAAGAGGACAGCACGTGTAAGTCGTCCACTTCTCGAAAGGGCTTTGTGACATAAAGTTGAAGAACATGGATAATTTGTGAAGATGAGTTGTTGATTTATAGATGTGAAAGGTAAAGGAATGAAAGGCCGAGCCCGGTGGTCGTGCGGACTAAGACGTAAAACTGCAGCCGCTTGACTGCTGGAATCGCGGATTCGAATCTTGTTGAGGGCATGGATGTTCTGTTTGTTCTGTGTTGTGTAGGTAGCGGACCTATACGACGACATGGTCACTCGTTCAATGGAGCTATACCCTGTGTGCGTGTGTGTGTGTGTCTGGTAACCTCAACAAGGAGGCGGCCTAGGCCAGAATTGAACTGCAGCGCCTCAGAAAAGCAATGGAAAAGGAGTTAAAAATGTCCCTGTCCCATAATTAGGCGCCACTAAATGAAGACGTATGGAGGGATAGACGTAGAGACCCATGCATTCTTAACCTCGACATCAGACGTAGGCTAGCGGTCAGCTACGCATTGCCGTCACATTTAACACGAGGGAAAAGAGCTTGCCGGAACGCACTGAATAAAGGGCTGAGTGGGCTCCAGAGACCGTCTGTACGTTCTGGAGAAACGAAAATTCTCTTGCTCCAGCCGAGATTCTAATTCAAGTTCCTCTGTTGTCCGGCTGATCTATCAGGTTACTAATGTGTGTGTGTGTGTAGTTACGTATGTGTGTACATTCATATGTACTGCGTGTCAGCCTACATTTTTTGTGCGGTGATACTCGTATTTTGCTACAGGAATGTGAATTTTGAGTCTAAACTGGAAGATTATGTAAGACCGGGAACATCCAAACTGTTCATTTTGAAATTTGTAAACATTTAAACCATTGGACGGCCGATCTATTGTGACGTCTAAATTGTAGCAATACTGTGGAGTCACAGTTCTTTAATTCCTTCCAGAAAGTCCTGGGTTAATGACTCGAAGCAAGAACATACCTGTGAACATGTAGACATGTGTAAAGGTAAAGGTAAATCAATCCCACTACAGGCCTGGACAGGCCCTGAGGGCTCCAGGAGGTTGAGGCTCTCTGATTTCAATACAATCGGCACATGAAGGTGGTAAGGTTGTTAGCCCTACGCACCGGCCGCCTTTACCCAAAGAATTATTCTTGGTGCTAATTTCTGTTAGAAGCTGAGTCAAACCCAGGGCCATAGTGCGACCTGAAGGATTATGTCAATAAAAATTCCAGTGACACCATCGGGAATCGAACCCACGCGCGCAGTGCCTGACCCAACTGCACCACCGTGTATACGTGTGTAGGTTACAAAATTGTGGATGCTACCTCGCAGAAATAACAACTCTGAAGTCCCAAGCGTAGAAGTGTGGACAACATTAAGGGGATTCAAGACTGGGCGATGTGTACTGGATTTGTCTGGCTCAGGTGAAGGACCAGTGGGTGGCTTTCCTGAACAGGAAATATAACGTCGTTTTCTCCCCCCCCCCCCAAATGCACGAAATTTCTAGAAGATCTGAACATCTATTGGCTTTAAAAATGCGTTCTTCTTGGGTAAGACGTAACGTCAAAGGGTAAGCGGTTCCCAACTGTTCGAAGGAATATAACGCCTTCATCTGCGCGGGTCTGGATTCCGGGAGGAATCCATTTTTCTCGGACGTTCATCTTTGAAGAGGAAGTACAATCCTTCAAAACGTCGGGAAACGATTACCCGGTGGCGTCACGTCATATTTCAGAAAACTGGAGTTGTCTCCCACACTGCCTTGAAAATTTCAAGATTCGCCAATTCCAGCTCCTTAAGGGGAACTCTACTCCTAGATTTTGTAAAGAGTGCCACTCTTTATTGCCTACTAAAATTAGTTATTATCGCTGTTACGTATAAGAACTAACTCCATGGAGCAGAGTTCTTCTTGAGAAGCTAATAGGTTCTCAACTGGTCAAGAAATTACCCGCATTTCATGGAACCCGAAGGTTCATTACCGTTTTCACAAGAGCCGCCCGTCCTTATTCTGAGGCAGATCAATCCACTCCATTACCGCATCCCAATTCCTGAATATCCATCTTAATATTATCCTCCCATATACGCTTCAGTCTTCTAAGTGGTCTTTCTCTTAGGTTTCCACAACAAAATGCTGTATGCACCTCTCCCCCATACTTGCTACGTGCTCCGTCCATCTCATTCTATTGATTTGATCACCCGACTAATATTTGATGAGGATTACAGATCATTAGGCTCCTCATTATATAGTCTTCTGCAATTCCCTGTTACCTCATCCCTCTCAGGCCCAAATATCCTCCTCAGCACCCTATTCTCACACACCCTCAGCCTACGTTCCTCCCTCAACGTAAGCGATCAAGTTTCACACCCTTACAAAAACAGGCAAAATTATAGTACTGGGTATCTTAATTTTTGTACTTTTGGATAGCCAACAAGGAGACAAAAGATTCTGCACCGAATGATAAGAAGTATTCCCTGTATTCAATCTGCTTTAAATTTCTTCCTAATTAGAATTTTGACGCGTAAAATTTGTTCACAAACATGTGATCTGTTCCACCTTTGCAAAGGAACTATTTATCAGTCTTTGTATTGTGGTTTCCTCCTGCATTCTGATCTCGAAACATGACCATGTACTTAGTTGTCTCAGCATTTACTTATAGTCCAATCTCCTGTTTAGTAACTACCAACAATTCCGTGCTGTTCTGCACAGTATGTACGCTACTGTCCAATAAATTAACATCAGCATACACCAACAGCTGATGTGTACCATTTAATTTCAAACCATCCTAGTTTACCTGAACCTCCTAATGGCATACTCTTCAGCAAAGTTGAAAAGCAATGGCGATGAAGTATCTCCTTCTTTCAGAACTTTCTTAATAGAAAATGTACGGGACAAATATTTGCCTACCCGGACTCAGCTATAGGTTGCACTGACACTTATTTGTTAGAATGGCTAGTTTCATTGGGATACCCAACTCAATGAGAATTTTACACAGAATCATCTCCCAAACTGAATCACATGTCTTTATTGAAGTCTATAAAGAGTTGATGCTTCACCTCATTTTATTCATATTTTTTTTCAAGTGTTTGACGAATGCAGAATACAAGTTCAGTAGCTGATCTGCTATGTCGAAATCCACAATGATGATCCCCAATAATGTCCACTGCATATAGAGTTAGCATTGACAGCAGGATGTTGGATAAAACTTTGTGTGTAGTTGACGAAAGTGACATGTTTCTGGAAGTCGTGTAAGTTTTAACACCCTTCTTATAAACAGGTAAAACGATCAAATCCTTCCACTGCTCAGGCAATTCCTTCTCGTTCCAAAGAGAATGAATAAGATTATGGATCTCAAAACGAATTTATTGCTTTAATCAGTTCTGCTGGAATTCGATCAGCATACGGTGATATGTGTCTTTTTAGAGTTTAAATAGCCGTATAAAGCTCAGAGGCACTGTGTTCAAGCACTAGTTGCTCAACTGTCTGTATTTCTGTTTGCCTACATTCATTAAAACCATATTAATTCAATAGCTGAGAGAAATGATTCCTCCACCTAGATCAAATATTGTGTGAGTCTCCTACCAGTCACCCTTCTCATCTTTACTGTATTCAGTCTAGACTGGTAAACTTTCTTCATGTCACTGTTGTTCCTATAAAAGTCTCTGATATTCTTTATTTTACTGTTAGTTTCAAGTTAATCACATTTAGCTTTTAGATATTCTTCTTTAGTCCCTGAAATGTCTAATAGCTTAACTTCTTAAAGTGTTTACATTACCTACTTTGTTTCGGTTTGGATCCTGATCTAAAAATTCTGAACATTCTTCATCAAACCAGGATTTATGATGTTTCTGTTTATACAGACCTAGACTCTCTTTAGCTGAAGTTTTTATATTTTCTTTAATGTTTTTCCAAGACCTATTTATGCCTTGGCTATCATTTAAGTTCTCCAAAGCTGCAAACCTGTTTGTGATCTTAATCTGATACTGTTCCTTAACCTCCAGCTCAATTAGATTCTTGGCTATTACGTACCGTATACTCAAAGGAATGGCAGGTGCCTTGGTTTTCCAGACAGCATGGTCTCTTTGCATAGGTCCCTGACTTTACAGCCCCAAAAGGTGGGTGGGTGGGCGGGTGGGCAGTAGCCTGGTTCCGCGTGTCGCCGCGAGATGTCACCACTGGACTGCCACCACTACAACTACCAACGCCGTCGTCGCTGTTGCCTAGAAAGTCCGAGATGGCAGTGCGAGAGAAAGGAAATGGGGGTACAGGGGGGGTGAACTGCCTGCTTGCTGCTTCTCTTTTGAACCACCCCTTTTGCTTCCACCCTCCCTTAGCCTTCCTCAAACTCCCTGGATCAATAGTCCAGAAGGACCTCCACACATGTTGCCCAAGTCCTAAAATGAGGCCAGTTATTGAATTACAAGTTCCAGCCAGGCAGGATCCTGAGTCCAACCCTTATTGGAAAGGGAATCTAATTTGGGTGCCGCTCGCCGGGCGTCATTTGTTCGAATTACGTACGGGTGGGGGTTACCATTATCAGGACTTGTGAAGAACAGAACCCAGGGCTAGAAGAGACAGAGAAAGACAATCCCCGTACGTGTGTATAAGAGGGAGAGAAAGAGAGGAAGGGATGCAATTTGTGAAATATATGCGACACTTGTGTAGTCATTATCTTAACACAATGTGCAGAAATTTCGCTACACAATTGGAGTGAATTGGCGGCTAGGGTAGGGTTCTCCTGCATATGACACAGACTCGAGGATGGCAGCTCGCCCCAGTACACACACAGACAAAAGTGAAACCGATAATCAAGTTGCACCCCCACCTCAGGATCACCGGAATTTTTAAATAAGTTTGCGACCTTTCATATAAATCAGCAATAATAAGATAATCCAGAAATATAGTGTCATTGAGACAAAGGAATATTTTGCGAACCTTCTTTCTGTACATCTACTTGGCCAACGTTAAGAAAATACAAGCCAGTTCGGTTTTCAGCGCAAAATATGCGAGGTCTGGAATTATTTCTCGTATTCAGCGAACTGTAGTTACCATGATATATTGGTAATATTTTTTGGTACTCAGAATGTCTCTCGGAGGAAACGACAGCATGGATTCGCAGGCAAAAATGACAGGCTATGCACGTATAACGTAATATTGTAGTGCCTTCGCCTAAAGATTTTTTGCAGTGAAAGCACAAAATTGCATTCTGTATGTGCAATTGCGCTGCCTGTCACTGTCAACTGTACACACAGTGCTTTTATGGCACATGTACTTTACCAACTGTCTTAAATCATACGCGAGGCTTCAAGTGAAGTGCCCGAATCTGCACTGAAATAAAAGAATGTTCGTTTGCTCTTGGTTTCCTCTAGACGTCAAGTTTGACTAATCAGATCATATAGACAGACACCTCGTTGCGCATTTTCACAGATTTAGTAAGCGTCCCCGTAAAGCATTTTACAAATCAGACGGTGTTAACAGATTATGAAGCGAAAAGCGTGAAATATTATGAAATTTTTCTCTGTTCGTGCCCTATTTATCAGGCATGCAAATCACATCTGTCTCGTTTTTACACATTATCTTACAAGCAGCACGATTTTTGGAAAGTGGCTATTGAAAATAAAACTTGTGTCTTAATTGTCTCTACAAATTGTATTTGAAAAGCTTCTAATTCTAAAAAAATTTCAGCTAGACAGGTCTTCAAGTAAAGTACCAGCTATTGTTGTCATATGTGAACAAAACTTGAATTTCCTCGACAGATTAAAAAAATCCTTACATATCATATTTCATGAAAATCCCCCATTGGTTACCGAGTTTTTTTTTAACTTTCGGACACCCCTTCAAGGACGTAAATTGGTAGGCATAGAAATTTGTATAATAATGTTGTGTTCATTGTGTAATGTAGCTCTGTCTACTTTCTTCGTTATACTGTCTCTCTCTCTGACTCTGTCTCTCTCTCTCTGACTCTGTCTCTCTCTCTGACTCTGTCTCTGTCTCTGTCTCTCTCTCTCTCTCTCTCTACACGTAATTGACACACCAAATACTGGCATAATGAATAATTTCTACATTTTCTCCCAAATATTTGAAGAATAATGGTTTGTCATAATACAGAACCCTTATATTTAACAAATATTTTTGCACGTGGCCTGCTGAGTTTGTTTCATGTGATTCTTAGAATAAATCTCGGTTATTCATTTAAACACCATGAACCTATTGCCTCTTTTTAATAACGCAACTCGTTAAGGGCTATAAAATTTTATATATTAATTGAGGTTCATTCATTAAAGCCTTAAAAGAAACTTCCGAGATCTCTAATAGAAGAATTTAATTAATTCCAAGAAAGAAATTCGTTTTGAGAAACTGGCAGTTTCTCACCTACTTAAGAATTACCAGCATTTTATGAAATCAGAATGTTTTTTTTATGGTGTTCACAGCAACCATTACTGGAATTTATACCAAACTTAATTAATCCATTCTATATATTCTTTCCAATTCATTACAGGGGTCATTTTAATATTGTGCTCACATTTAGGTGGAACAGAAAAGTAACCTAAGCCCTTGTAGCAAATAGTTGGAAGCTTATATTAGATCAGCTGTTCAAGAACCTTATAAGTTTATGGAAACCTGTCTTTAGAGTATTGTGTTACTAATCCGTGTCCTGATCTACTCGAGTCCTGTCCATGTGTTCAGATTAGACCTCCTAAGGATACATTTAATCAGATTTTCTTCTCTCAAATACTCCAAATTTTATGGATTAAAAGTCGTTGAAATGCTGACACTTGCTGTGCTGTTCATCAAAATTCACTCTCTTTACGGAAGCCACAATGTTTTCACAAAGGACCACATTTGACTACTTTTCACAAACCACATCATACATTACTTCCTTAAGATTCATCGGCAGTGACTGTTTCTTTCACGCCTAAATCCAAGGAGCCCTGCCTCCATTTACAACTTGCTAATTATTTTTTTCTACATTAGTAAAAGCTGACAGTTCGAGACAGAATCTTCTAGCTGCTTACATAATTAAAAAGCCGCACCTTGCTGAAATGCTGAAACAAAACTGAAATATCGTGTTTTCAGCAGCTCCCAACTGGATCTATTCCTTAGGCAATTTAATCCATTCAACATTCTCACGCCATATTTAAGATCTTTTCCAATTTGACCTTCTTCTTCTCTTCATCCTTGCACAAAAGTGAGCGGTATTGTTTTCCACAAGACAGGCAATGTACGTACAATGCAACATTGAGGCGCTTTCGCCTAACAATTGTTACCGTTGGAAAGCAACAAATATAAGATATTCTGAGTCTGAGTCTGTGGTCTTAGTTATCATGGGTACAAAGTGCCTGCGCCCGGTTATAGTGCGTATTGTCACCTGTGACTTCTCCGAATCCACCATATGTTTGCACATTACCTCTCAAATGACACGGTTTTCATTAAAAAAACTTATTGAATATAAAATATTTTTTTAACATTCTCTGCACTTTCGCCTGAATCATTCGTAATTATAAGAAGAATCCAGCGAGATATTACCATTAAAGTGCAGTCTTAAGGTAAAGTACCCGTTACACTCGTCACATTATAATGAACTTGAATTTTCTCAAGAGATTTTAGAAAAATATTAAATACAAAATTTCACGAAAATCCGACATGTGGGAGCCCATTTGTTTCATGTGAACGGACGGACAGACATACAGACAGATAGACATAAGTGACGAAGCTAATAGTCGCTTTTCGGGAGCGCGTAAAAAAATGCAAGTTGAAACTGACAAAGTCATGAACTGGGAAGGATATGGAGGGAAGAAATAATGGTCCATTTGAAGTTAGTACGCCAGCTTGTGCTAAAGGAAGAGAGCGGTTTCAGTTCGGGAGCAAAAGGAGCGTGTAACCTTTTGTGTTTGTTACTTCAGACTGGTTGGTATGCTCTGCTTTATTCTGCGTAGCGTCGGGCTGTATGAGCGTCTTGACAATGATCACGCCACGGAGGATGTTTGGACACGTAGTGTGACTGACAGATATGAGAAATAAGAAATTCCGTAGGAAATAATGTACACAAGGCTGTATTGCGTCTCGCATTTTTTTTATTAATTTTAAGGTACTATTTTCATCAAATTTAGGATACTATTTTTCATTAACCTAATACATGGGTTGAGTAATGAACGTTAGATTTGTTCAGAATAATTTCACTTATTCTTTTTTGGGCTTCTTCCATGGTCTAATTTTTTAATAAAGTTCTACTTTTCGGAATTCAGCTCTGTTTCTTTCTTCAGGCAGGGACAGCACTTAATCTGGTTGATTCCTTAGATAGAAACATCCTGAGTCACGGAGGCATCACAAATCAGTGCACCACAGATCAGTGAGCGTGTTAAGATATACAACTGGGAAAGGATGTTGTTCTCGGGTAGAATATCCTACTAGGAAAATGGCTATTAAAAATAAAGTAGAAGGCTCAAAAATAAAACTTGCGTCAACCACAATTTTTAGTTAATTTTCAATTTTTAATAGCTATTTTCCTGTCACTACACTTGAAAAAGAAGTGGCCTAAGTTCCGCATCTTTACAAGTTTACGGGTGTAGGGTGGCCAGTACTGACAGTAGCTCTAAAAGGTCTACCAGATTAGGTTCTTTTTTGCCTGAAGATGGAAGCAGAGCCGGCTTCCGAAACGTCACGCTTCATTAAAAGTTGAATTGACAGTCTAATTCCAAACAAAAAATTATGTAAGTGAGTCATACACGATCATCAGTTCATGTAGATTTGCATTTTGTCTGGACGTCTGAGATATGAAAAGAAAGTCACAATTTTATGGGGTACTAAAGATTCTACCATGATGCATTCTGCAGGTTACAGTCCTGTTACCACTCCCTTTTAACTCTACAAAATGTTGTAAATTAACTCCCATTTTCGTTCTGTGTTCGCGACGATCCAAAAACCAAATCCACGTCCTTTTTAAAATGCAAATCTTGTAGAAGCATGTTTCAGCGGTAAGTGGCTTGAAAAGAATGGTTTATCTAAGCAAGAAGCGAAGTGTGTAACAGATAGCAGCACCAGAGGCGGCTTCATTTGGTTTTCTTTTTACCAAACATCTCATGTTCTGCGGGTGAAAGACAGAGACGGTTAGGCGTAATTTACACCCTAGGGCCTCTGTTGAATCCCAATGAACATCGACACTTTGACAACTCCCTGACACCATTCTTTTACACCTCAAACAGAAGATACGGCTTATTAAGTAAAACGCATTTAGTCTCCCGTCTTTTATAAATCTGGCTGCATAGAATTTCGACAATCCGCAGCCGGAATGTTTAATTAGCTTATACCAGTGTTCCAAACCAGTCTGCAGAAACGTGTTGAATTTAAATGATCTTCTACACATTTCACAAATAGTTAACAGCAAGACAATGGAATATGAAGTTTCGCTGCTGTCATTACCGCCATTGGACACTATTCTGAGTCAGTTCTATACAACTCCGATGCTCCCAAGCTTTGCTTATGTTTCTAGATCCCTATTTTTATTCTGTGTTTTAACCAACAAAATGCACTAATCAAATTACAATAAAACACAACATACAGCAACTTCGTATGTGGTACCAACTCCTAAAAGTTTCGGCAAGATGCCGAAATATGTAGGGGTTGGTACCACATACGAAGTAAGTTTAATGTTATGGTTTATTGTAATTTGATTTGTGCATTTTGTTTGTTAAAACACAGGATGTAAGAATGTTCACGGTATGAATATGAAAACATCCATATTATTAGTCTCATTCTTTTCAGAATTCGTCTAGGTTGATAGATGAGTGTTGATCACTTGTGGTGTGACAAATGAGAAAGGGAAATTCAGTGCCCCACTTCTACATCGTGCACCATATATCCCACGTGAAGTAACCCAACAATGTTTCCAACCATCTGTGGCTGTATGCCGGATGTCATATTTTTGGTCTATGGTACGGTCTAATAACCGTATTAAGTTTATCGTCGTATGTTCATAAAATGTATTTTTAATACAGTTTCCTTTTATTCGTATTCTGTCGTCTCATTGATCGATGCTATAGGTTCTATGTTAATCTCCTATAGTTTCAATATTTTTCTTACTCTCTTATATTTTCAGAGTTACTTCACATTTACCTTATACCTTATGTATCGCCACTTATTATATCGTAAACAAATTAGTTAACTATTTACTTCCTATGTAATGTAATTTATAACACAGATGTTCACAAATATATGGACATAATATAGAACGAAAAATATAACATGTTCTATGGACACACATGCGTGGGAGACCTTGCAGTGTTAAGTAGCATGTGAGATGTGAGTTACTGAGTCATATGCAGAGTGACTGTAAACTATTTTCACAAAAAAAATAAAATATGTTCTAAAAGGTAAGCTTTACATAAAACTGGAATTTCTGGGGTACACAGCAGTTTCAAGGGACGGAATAAAAATTTGTCGGTTCCCACACGCGTCCGAGCGGTAGTCAAACTCGCACAAATTATTGGAATTGTCTGTGAAAACTGATTCACAGCCATCTCGAATGAAAGTTGTCAGTTCATCGACGTTTTGTGGAATTGGTGTCAGATGTATAGACATTCTCCTTAATGTGTTCAGCCGAAGAGAAATCTGATAACCTCAGAGTTGTAAATCCAGTCATTGAAAGATATTCTATTTTTGTGTAGTGTCAACAAAGTACTGTACCTAACATTCTGCTATTTTATGTGACAAGCAGATATATGACACTGTTTCTTCTTGCTCCATAGTTTTCTTCGTTATTCTGAATATCGCTTAGGTTGCTTAACACTAAACCTTAAACTATGTAGAGACTGTATAATCCCCCTGTCTTTTTTTACCGACAAATGACAAACAGTGTAGAAAAATTTATTTCGTCGGTAACTTAATATTAGAAGTCTCTACAGACTCAGTATTACCCAAGACATTTATATTTTTACAGTTTAGCGGTAATTGAATATACCACTTGTTACAGCGTTAAGAAAGTCTGCATTTTGCCCAAGTAATATATTTAGAGGGGGACAGCGGTGGCACAGTGGTTAAGGCGCTGACCTACAAATCTTAAGGTCGTTGGTTCGTTCCCAGCTGGCGTCATTGGAAGTTTTCATTGACATAAAATCCTTCCGATCGCACTATGGTCCTGAGGCCGACCCAGCCTCTAACATAAATGAGTACAGGGAGCATTTCCTGGGGTAAAGGTGGCCGGTGCGTAAGGCTGACAACCTTACCACTATTCTGTGCCGTTATCGTGATATCTGAGAACCTTAACTTTCTGGAACCCTCTGGGCCACTGCAGTTCTGTAACGAGACTGCTTTACCTGATATATTTATACGTTTCATATGGTTCTCTTTAAAACAATAGTTATTTCCTTACAGAGAATTAAACGGTTGGCTTCAAAATGTAAGCGGATTATTTCCAGAGAGCAGCAGGAACATAGTTTTATGTAAAATTTAGAAGATTATGAGTCTTAAACTTGTTAACTGCAGTTTATTTTTGTATTACTTTGTGAAAGAAGTCATTTTAGTATGAAATTACTTGAGTCCTGTTCAACGTGTAACATGTTCGTAGGCTACAGTTAATCAATCACTTACTTAGCCGGACATTTTTTCATGATTAAATGGTTTGCTACTAACAAATTTTTTCTACATTTAGATAAAAGGAAAATAATTGACTTCAAAGCAAAGAATTCAGCACATTCTACATTATGATTTGGTTATAAATAAAAGTATATAAAAGGGAGGGCAAGTACAAAATTTTGTGGTTTACAAACTGATAACCATCTAAATTGGAAGAACGATATTGAACGAATTATTCCTAAGTTAAGTGAAGAGATTTATGCTGTTATGTTAATGGTCCACATCAGTAATATGAATTCTTTCAAATCAAATTGCTATAAACACTTTCTTTCCATTAGTTTGCAAAAGGAAATCGTCAAAATTATGGTTGATGCACAACTTATAACCTCATGTAGAAGCCTATTTAAACAATTAGAAACTCTAGCTGTTCCGTGGCACTAGACACTTCCATTAATGAACTTCATTATCAATAATTAAGAAATCTTTCAAACAAATTCACCTGTACACTATATTAATAGAGGAATAAACATCATCTTCATAGACCAAATGCTAACCTATTTTTTAAAGTACGATTTACGCTGCATCAAAATTTTCAGCAGTTTACCACCTGATGTGACAATTCTCAAAAATGACGAGTCAAAATTTAAAGCTGCCGTAAGAAAATACTTAAATACACACTCTTTTTACTTTGTAGATGATTTACAATATCTGTGTAAAATGTACGTAATATCTCACACTGTAAATTTGTGTATATTTGCAGTATACACACACACACACACACACACACCGTTTTGTGACTCACGGATTCATGGAATGTGTGTGTGTATGTATGTATGTATGTATGTATGTATGTATGTATGTGTGTGTGTGTGTAGGTGTGTGTATATATATAGTAGTTCAGATATTCAGCTAACACTCAGTCCCGTGTCGTCTTCATGTCAGTCAGTGCGGCATTAATATGGACATTCAGTCAACCAAAACCATCCAGTCAGTCAACCTACTATAAATCAGCAATTTAATGAATCTCCAAACTTGTTTGTCGTTCAGTCAGCTATATATAATAAAATTAATTATATACGTCAGCACTATCTTTCTTTATTAATACGTAGTGCTGACGTACATAATTAATTTTATTATATATTTAATCTAGCACTTCGTGATGCCTTTTTTCAAATTCAGTCAGCTAGTAAGACATTCAGTCACTCAGCCCATAAATCAGTAAAACAACCAGTCTCCCAACCAGTTATTCATTCATTCAGTCAGTCACAGTCATCCAGTAAAAGCATTCATTCATTCATTCATTCATTCATACAGTCCATAAATCAATAAATCAGTCTACCAATCAGACATTCAGTCATTCAACCAGTCAATCAACCAGCCAGCCAGTCAGCCAGCCAGCCAGTCAGTCAGCCAGCCAGTCAGCCAGTCAGCCAGTCAGCGAGTCAGTCAGTCAGTCAGCCAGCCAGGCAGTCAGTCAACCAGCCAGCCAGCCAGCCACCCAGCCACCCAGCCACCCAGCCAGCCAGCCAGCGAGCGAGTCAGTCAGTCAGTCAGTAGAAGCAAAGACTATGACAGACCTGCCAGAATCGACACGATTGTCCTTCCTTTCTTTCTGGACTGCCGAACTTCATTTCAACATAACAGCGTGCCCGACCAGAGAAAAGATACATTAGTTTTCCGCCTGCCTTCAATTTTTTATTCCCTCCCTGTATCCGTTTCTGTAAGGGATGACGACAGCGTGGAAGATGGGGTGAAATAGAAGAAGGGGTCTGTTTGAAAAGAAAGAGGCTGTTTTTAAAAATCGCACTAGAAGGCTGAAAGATGCACAAGGTAGATTTAACAATGAAAGGGGCTATGAAAGATGAGAATGGGGTTGCAATTGGCGGAGGAAAGGGGTGTGAGGAAGAGGGTTGGTATGATTTAAAATACTGCCAAGGGAAGGGAATGACAGTAGGCCCTACTTGCTGGCGCATATTCTTGATTCAGTTATTACAACGACGGGTTAAAATGCTCTGGTCGTGAAGAAGACAGATTAAATGCAAAGAATTTTGTCTCCGCAGATAAATGCAAGGCTTTGCGTCGAGAGTTTGTCATCAGATTGTTCTGATGATCGTCCTGTGTCCCTGTCTGCTCCGATCTACGCTTGCAGACTTTTGGATTGATCCGTTATTGACATGCTGTATCATGTTAAATTAAGTTTGTCTGTTTTGTGGATGTTAAATTTGGCAAGAAGAGGAGGGATGTAATGGTCAGCATAGTGCTTAAGTTTCGGACTTGATGACAAACGGATTCGGATCTCGACAAAGGCGAAGAATTTATATGTTCTACAAAATGACCAAGATGGCCCTAGCTCCCATCCATTCTCTCACTGAACAGATAACAGGGCCTTTTCTGTGAAGATAAAGCGGTCACTCCTTCCGTACGCCTGTGTGGTGTATGTAGGAGCAACTAGAGTTTCTTGGCAGAAAATCGAACAAAATAACAGCTGCAAAGTTCGATTATTTAATAGGATGTGTTCAAGGGACAAGTCAAGAGGAAGGGAGAAATGGAAATAGGAAACAAATAGGTTTCACTTTATCAGTGATAGGATTTGACTGTGCTGAGGGGATAATGGTGGAGGAATTACTGATATGTTTGTTGCATTGTTTGTGAGATGAGTGGAGGGATGAAGCAAACAATAATAATCATAAGAATGAGAGGGATGAGTAGAAGAAGGAGAAGAAACGTTGAACTCAACCTGAGAATTTAAACTGACCCAGTGCCCGAGAAGAACATCATCGATTTTATTTCTTTCACTCTCTTCTATTCTTCGCCTAGACGTCATTTACTCTAGCTGGGCAGTTTTCATGATTTTGTTTATTTCTTCAATTAGATAATCGGAATAGTTGTAAATTAGACCGTGTTCCTGCCCTTACACTTATTTTCATATCCTTGTACTCTTCAACGATACATGATCAAAGAAGGTGAACGTGTGTTAAAAGTCTTCATCTTTGCACATAGCATTTAGTAGTCATTTAATTAGCACACCAATTAATGCGCATATTTTTTTTTACATTAAAACATTTAAAATCGCTCCAACATGTTTCGATCCTAAGATCATTTTCAGGGAGCTATGCTGTTCCTTGCTAAAGTCACTTTAGCAAGGAACAGCATAGCTCCCTGAAAATGATCTTAGGATCGAAACATGTTGGAGCGACCTTAGGTGTTTTAATGTAAATATTTTATATATGTGCATTAGTTGATGTGCTAATTAAATGATAAAATTAAATGTGTTTAAAGTATTCAGTTATCCGTCACTTCCAGTTAACCTATATAAAGGTCCAGAGGTCATAGATAAGACCCCTTGTTCTATGTCGTTATCATCCTATGTTAACTGTATTTTTCTAATGTCAACGAGAGAGATAGGGTTTTATAGAATCAATGAGTAACATAAAGTTTAAAAAATAGTGAATTTTATGTTTTTGCACCTTTATTTGTATTATGTCTATATAATTATACAACATAAACCAACGAAATGCACATTTTCTAAATTAAGAGTTCATCTGCAGGAAGACGGTTTGTATATAAATTTATGTTATAGTGTGTTTTCCATGCATCAGTATAAGCAGTCCTGTAGGTAGAAGAGTGTGTTCCAACACATTCTTCTACTGATTACTCTTACAATGGCGCACGTAAGACACACTGTACCACCTGATGTTTCTGACGTTTGTTGGACCGTGCATCATTGTGATAACTGAAGAATAAAAACCTACTAGATGCCACTTATTATTTTATTGTACTTCATATATGTTCAACATGTTTCGGGCATTACTATGCCCATCATCAGGAGCTCGCGACTATGATGTTGTTTAACACATTGGTCGTTTCGTTCTTGGTTTGCTGTGTGTTGGAGGTTAGGTGCGGTTGGGCTGGAGTAGTGTCCGGGCTGTAGGCTGCAGCCCGGACACTACTCTAATCTAACCGCATCTAACCTCCAACCTACAGCAAACCAAGAACGAAACGACCAATGTGTTAATCAACATCATAGTCGCGAGCTCCTGATGATGGGCATAGTAATGCCCGAAATATGTTGAGCCTATAGGAAGTACAATAAAATAATAAGTGGCATCTAGTTCGTTTTTTATTCTTCAGTTAACACTGTACCATACCTGTACACAGGTATACAACCATCATATTGAAGATGAATCCTCGGTTTCGAAACACGTAAAAGGCATCAAATTAAAAATTACAATATTAATTTAGAAAAGTGAATTTTGTTGTTTCATAGTATATAATTTTAAAAATATTTTTTTCTCTTTGCCACCGCGTCTGAATTCAAGCTAATTCACCATACAGTTGATATCAGGGAATTTTCTGAGGGAGAAAGAGGACAAAAATGTGGTCAGAGCATAACTGATCACTCATTCCTGTCTCTAGTACTGTTGATGATAATGCTCGGCCCTGTACCTCAAGGCCAACTAATGTCTTCACATTGTGGTGTTGAAACTGGTAATGGAACAAATATGGTCTTCTCCATTAGTCCTTTTCCTCTTCTGCATACTCAGATTGAAGATGAAAATGAATAAGCCACGAGTTTATCGAAACTACAAACTTTTCGACGTTTAGTCACAAACAAATATGAAATTGCCTTCATCTTTATTTTCTGTTTTTCCATGAAGATAAAGGCTCTAGAATCCTTCGAAAAGTCGGTAAATATTTATTAATCTCCACAGCCTAACGTCTAAGAAGACTTTACTCTTTATTTTTGTAATTAACAAACGTATAAGTGAAGTTGTGTCGAATAAACTGCTTCCTTTAATGAATTATTAAAATGAATTAAAAGTACAATTTTATTAACAGGTCGTAAATTGTTCATAGGCTGCCATCAAGTGTTACTATGATTTGAGATTTGAGGTTTCTACAGCAAGGCTGCTGAAGATTCATGATTTAGGTCACGTCGGATGCTAATCATTTTTGGACATTTCGTACTCCTTTTTGACACACTATCCTGATTATGAGGCAGTAAGAACCTTCGAAAGGTCGGTATTTATTTACCAGTCGAAACGGCGTAACATCTCAGAACACTCGAGTTTTCTATGTTAATACCCCTTACACAAACTGAATACCTTTTGTTTGCCTGTAATGTTCTTAGCCTCAGTTTTCTTGATTCCAGATTTTTTTGGACTCTAAGGTAGACTATATTCAGATACGGCATGCATTCGAGGGCAATATAAGAGTTCGTCTTGAATTTGTGGCCAAGAAGTGGACTGGAAAGAAATAAGAGGAAAGAGAGCATTCGGCAACTCTTTTGTCTTTGGTAGCGTCGTCATTTGTTTCTTTGTCGTCGCAGATTTCACGGCGCGCTGCTTCGCTCGTTTGTTTTGCGGGATGTGGCGCGGTGTGCCCCTGTCGCCACGGAACTGTGATGGCGGCTACCCCACGCATTTTCTTGTTGTTGGCTTTAAAATAAAAGACAAGAGGGGAAATCTTGCAAGACAGTTTCTGATGTTCTTCGTACCGTGACTTGTCTCGTGATTTTTTTTCCTCCCATCATACATAACACAGAAGAAAGGCACACACACTGCATATGTCTGCTTTAGCATATTGCCTACATCAAGAGTGCAGAGTAAGAGATCTGCGCCAGACTGACAAACGTAAGTCGGAAACCTTTCCGTGGGTTTCTTCATAACACTGAACTTTTGACGTTCTGTGGACCGTGCATCGTGATATATCTGCGTAATAAGGACCAACAAGATGCAATTTTCTCCCTTAATTTATTTCAATAATCTTCCTCTACATGTTTCGAATAGATTAACTATTCATCATCAGGAGGTAGAGTACTGTATATGCAGCATATGGTATTTATCATGCATCTACGTTGGCTAGCTGCTAGCAAGATCAGAGTGGACTCT
>Ga0131853_10009204_pt1 | contig 18049 bp, 9 predicted proteins | sample TergutLab28metaG_FD_92764 | JGI IMG/M metagenome (GOLD analysis project Ga0131853, IMG submission 92764) | Labiotermes labralis P1 segment gut microbial communities from Petit-Saut dam, French Guiana - Lab288 P1 (version 2) (version 2) | ecosystem: Host-associated > Arthropoda: Insects >... | reverse complement strand
TGACTGTGAAATCTGAGGTGTGCCGTCCTCATTGTGTGTTTAAAGTATAAGGTGAGGTAAATTCAGTCAAAAACATAGTTGTGTTTTTTACTGAATTTACCTCACCTTATGTGACTGTGAAATTTTCGGCGCCATTTAGGAACACTTTTATACAATTTGCTCTAAAGTATTAACTTCCCTGAACGTAATCAGCTCTTATTTAAAATCAAGAGGAAGCTTTTCTCGCAACATGTAGTGCATGTTTTGCTTTCGAAGTGATATGAACTTACAATATTTTACAACTAAAAAGCTCTTCATTCAAGGAGGCGAGAAACACCCTACAAAACACCAATAGAAGGAAAGCTAACTGGATGGGTTCCACCTTACGTAAGCACTGCCTTCTACAACACATTACTGAATGAAAGAAGTGACGGAAAGACGAGGACGAAGATGTAATAAGCTATTGAATAATCTTAATGAAAAGAAAGGATGCTGGAAATTGAAAGAGGAAGCACTAGATCCCACTTTCTTGAGAACTCGTTTTGAAGAGGCTGTGGAACTTTCGTGAGTCAGACTGCAGAATAAATTAGCTCCTTCATGGGATACTGGATTACCTTTGAAGATCTGACGTTCTTACAGCAGTGTTGCTGAAGATTCACTCTCTCATGCAGGACCGGAAGTTCCAAAGCTGTAGCAGTGCAGGACATTGTGAGCTAGAAGCATTATATCACGGTTCCAGGGTACTTTAACAATAACCCTACTTGACAGATTAATGAGGTGTATTTACTACATCTGGTATAGAGAAGTACAATTACTGAGCGCTATTTCAAAACTCTCCTGTCACGGTCGGCTGTAAGGAACATTACAGCGGTGTATCTAATATTACACGCGTTAGGCAATTTTTGATTTTGGTTTACTTCTTTAAACGTTCACATTGTCATTCATTCAAGATTAGTCATTAATCAGATCTGCACTTAGCGCTACATATAGGTTTGTTAAAAATGAATAGCTTTTAATATTTTTAATGATTTGTTTTGGTGGGGTGGTGATTTCGTATAGAACACGAAGTTAATACTAAATGTGCCAAGTCAAAATTCAATTCGCCCAGCAATTGTATTGCAGACTCTCTACCATAAACTGTAATTAGTTATTTTTGACTGTTGGTTTCTGAAGTGAAATAAGGAGACCGGCGGAATTTGCTTCTCATTATGAGCAATTTTTGCACTTCGTGCCATGAATTTAAGAGAGCAACAAAGATTGATCCTCTGATCCTCTTAACAGAACTAATGAACATCAAAGGCTCCAATAAACATGATCCCGAGCCGGTTTAATCCACTGTTTGATCTCATAGCCTATTTTTATCATGTGGATCTCTTTCTTTCACGTTCTTCTCCTTCTTGGTCCCACAAATCCAGCAACATTTCTCAATAGTTTGCTGGACCAATTACAGTGGAACCCGTTTAAAACGACATCGGTTTATACGGCACCTCACCTATAGCGTCAGATATCCTGTGATACCAATAAACTCGTCACTGTTAACCGTAACATTACACTACTCGGTTATATCAACATTAGTTTATAACGACACAAAATATTCGGTCCCTTGCATGACGTTAAAACCGAGTTCGACTGTACTTCTCCTGCGATTCCCTCTATATATTTCCATAACCACTTTTTTTTTAACTAACTTCTGAGTGGTTTGCACAGCTATTACAGATCGCACGTTAAAATGAAATACATTAACACCTGCTTATGACGGAACCGCAAGGGACCAAATTTTACTCAGTGCAAGCTGGTCTCCTTTCTCACAGGTCCTTCCTCCGAGTTCAAGGGCCTCGAAACTGGAAAAGGTTTACGATAAAGACAGGTTTCCCTCTTGTCTAGATTCCGTTTAAGAGAGATTTCACTGTACCATGTTAAGCGGGTCCATTTTCTTTATGCAATGATCCATTCTCAATTAGCTCGTAATATCCACACTGCCAAAAAAAGTGGTACTATACTATATCAAAATTAAATATCAAAGCGCAAGGTTTGACGTCCCAGTTTAGGTGCGTTGGCAAAATTAAGAAAAGCTTTTAGTATATTGCCTTCGTCATGACTGTCTGTCCTTCCGTCTGCTCTTCCGCATTAAACTCCTCGGATCCTACTGGAAGGATTTTCATGAAATTTGATGTTGGGAGTATTTTTCGAAAATCTGTTAAGAAAATTCAAATATCATTAAAATCTGACAAGAATAACGGGCACTTTACGACAGGACCGGTACACATTTTCAATATGTCTTGCTCAGTTCTTCTTGTAAAGGGAAATGTTTCAGATAAATTTTGTAGAGAAAATCAGAACACATATATTATGTTCAAAAATTTTTTTTTTCGAAAACCGTGCCCTTTGTGAGATAATGAAGAAACATGTTGTAGTATCGGGCAGGCAACAGATGACAATATGGATCACGCGCACTGCATGCTGGATTCCTAAAAACACAGACTCATCATAAGTAATACTTGTTGCTTCTCCACTATAACAGTAGTTGAACGAGCGCACTTCAATGATGCGTTATACGTATATTTCTTCTCTTCTTAAGATTCAGTTTTTAGCACATCATTGACACGATTCCACCACAAATTTGGTTACCGTCCGGAGATGTATTCCCTATAAATATTCTGTCTTGTACGTTGATCAAAGAGGTAGCTCCTTACAATGACCAGAATTCTGGTCGCAATGCATCAGGAATTTGTTAAAAAAAACGATACTTGAAAGACGCATGATAAATGTCGAGTTTTGAGTTCTGAGGTTTAATTTAACACACTTCATCGGCAAACACAACCGTATGGCCTTAAATATTAGCATGGTCCTAAAACAGTGTGTGAAACTGACACTGAAACCTGTTACCTGCCAATAGTTAGACATAACAAAATATTACCCTAAGAAAGGTACTATTATGGATGTTAACATATCATATATAAGCTCAGCGTTTTCTTATTCAAATCAGGTGGCAATAACTGCCATGGAGTTGGTTGTGATTTTAGAAATGTGCCTGTGTGCGGACTTTGAGCTTTCAGATTCTTCTGCGAAATTCTGAGACGGTAGACCGCGAGTTTGCAAACGAAAGGCACACGGGCACACTGCTTGTACAGCTGTAGGGACCCTGATTGATACAACAAGTTTCAAGGTGCGTCATACGTGGAATAGGAAACTTTATGGAGCAAAGTCTCTGGGCACTCAACGTAACCGGTTGCACTGCCGCCTTTATTTTTCTTGGTTCTTGTGTTAAAACTTCTGCTCAAATGGAGGCCCCTGAACACATTTTTACAAAGGCTGTAACATTTCTGTCAGTACATAACATCTTCCACTTTGTCGCAGGGAAGTTAAAATCATAAAACACATTTATTTTGAAGTTCATGGACGGAATGACAGAACGTAAACTATTTAACATCATTCCTCACGAGGTAAGTTTACTTTCTGTCTCGTTACATTACATTAAAACTTCGTGCCTGTTTAGTCTAACGGACAAATACTTGAAAAACGAAGACGTAAACCATACAAGTCATGCACTTTTCTTTACTGTAAAAGTTTGAACAAAATCTTTAAACTTCCTGCAATATCGGCATTAATCTGCGGAGTGATACAAACCGAAATTAAATTCGCGCGACAGAAAGTCACTTTAGTCATCGAGCATAAAGTGTCACATAAATCTTTTAACTAGCTTAGGATAAGAAATAATGAGATGAAAGGATTTGTTGCTATATAAACACTAAAAGGTAAAGTGATCCCGTTACAGGCCCGATGTGACCCAGAAAGTGGGTAGAGGTATAGCTCTACTATTCCATGACCGCGGCACTAGAAGGTGGTCAGCAGCACGCCCCGGCCGCACTTTACCACCGGGAAAGACCCGGTACCCATTGTACAGGAGACTGGGTGGGTCCCAGGGCCGGTCTGGAGTGGCGGAAAATCTCGTCCCCACCGGGATTCGATCCCGGACCGTCCAGTCCGTAGCTCAGTCGCTATACCGACTGAGCTACCCGGCCCACAAATCTTTTAAGTAGCTTAGGATAAGAAGTAACGAGATGAAAGGATCTGTTGCTGTATAAACACTAGGTACAAAGAAAACATAAAACACGGAACAGAAAGCGGTAACTGGGTAAGAAATTGTGGCCAGTGTGAGGCCATGTTTACCCCGCTCGATGCTTCTATGCTTGTCCCGATTCTTGTGACATCCAAGCTGTTTCCTACATCCACATGCGTACATTACCGCACCGCAAAATTCCGAAGGCCGCTGGCAAATGGCTGCGAGTGACTTTTTTTTAAAGACCCTCACAAACAATAAGTAGGTTGCTGTAACGGAACATCCATTCTGTTGAGTGACAGGCAGACTACGCGCATGAGCGACACATGGGAAGGACTGCGACGAAGACGTCTAAGTTAGACAAACGCAGTAATAAATGAGTAGACTCTACACTCTAACGCAAACGCTTTCAGTATAATTATTACCTTGCATTCACCTTCAGTTAGCGCCACTACTACGTTTAGAAGGAAGCACAGACGTGTTAACCAAATAAATTCGATCTAATGTACCCGAAGTTGCAGGACCAGTCACACACACCCGACCACTAACTACTTCAATCCTCAATCCATCATCAATTATCCATTTAGATCCATCCTAATTTTATCTTTCTCTTTTAAATTTAGTGCCGAAAGTTACTCACTCATTATGTGTGGGTCTTCGGTATGCATCTTGTTTCATACCTACCTTCTGGCCCTTAGATCTCCTGTCTCCTAGAATTTTGAAAAACTTTTGCACCCCTGATGTAAGGCGTGAGGTTTTACGGCAGTACGTTCCATACTGTGGACTTCTGAGTAATGACATCCCGTGTCTGGTTACCAATCACCAAATTACAATATGGTGTAATAGTCGGAACACCGGAGCATGAACTGACTATCGAACCAGTATTCTGTATGTTACCAGCATGGTTTTTTTATGCAGAATACACAAAACGTGCTCCTTATGGAGAGACTGTCTTTGTCATGATGTTCGTACACTTGCGTGTTCCTTTTGCGAGAGTAATGAAAGAAGTAGCGGCTCCAGGTCTAGAAAACAGAGATTAACGGCTGTGGGGACCCGTTGCGCTGACCACGTTACACCCCTCTATCCGCAAAAAGTTGGCACTAACTTCGCCGACCGGCGGCGGCCGCTCTGTCGGTATAGTTCGCGTGCGGACTAAGGCCACGGAGTTTAGTTTTTAGTGAGAATATTTAGATTGTATTTGGTACGGATAGAAATATGTGCACTAAAATGTATGCAGTGAAATTAAGTTTGTTTCGTTGAGTATGAAAATACATGACGTTGAAAGGGAGTTTTATCAGATAGGGCTTATATATAAATCTGCAGAGGCTACAACAGTATTTATGGAAGTCTCTGCATGACCAAGTGCATAACATAATAATGTGCGGAATTTTTATTGAAGAGTTCTTCGATATGATGCTAAATGAAATACACTGAACACAATTTTTCAGATTCTGCGTGAACAGCTCTGCACGGACATATTTCCGTCTGAACTCCACGAGTTTCAGAGCAAAGTTGCAAGGAACATATCTGAATTCCGCGCTTCACTTTTTTTTTGTTCTGGAACTTCGGGAAGCAAACTGAAAACGTGAAGCAATGTAAGTGATACATGGGTACACGATAAAATATTATTGCTCGCTCAGTATTGGCCATGCCGTCACTGCACACATTTGACTGCCTGAGACAGCCTACATGATGGAATGTTCGCCTGTGATGCCTGCGATAGGGAAATGGTTGTGACGAATTAGCCGTCTCACTCTTTGACCATAGCATCTTCCAGATCTCTAATAGCAGGATCAAGGGAAGTAACGGGCTACTAACACTAGGCCCCTGTCAGAACTGAACTGGAGCCTGTAATATTCGAAGCAGACAAGGCAAGCCATAGGAAGCAGCATTGCATACCGAATAATTCCCTAACAATACAACACAAGGAAGCCGTTGTATTATTCGAAGCAGACAAGGCAAAGTTACGCATTAGGATTCTATACCGCATGATTCCCTAACACAATAATTCCGGCCACCGCTGGACACGAAGTAGATTCGTTCACATCCCCCTACACGTCTTCATCTGAAGACCTCCTCTATCACCCAAGAGCCTAATCAAAGTTGCGTCAGTGTTTCTATTTCCAACCCATCAAAGCTCGTCAATTAAAGCTAATAAAGGAAGAAACAAAAATGTTAAAGAATTCTTCATAGAATGTGTTGTTTATGGCAATAATTATGCAACAAGATACAACAGAATACAGTTTATTTCAATCTGTCAGCTGCTCAACGCCTTCATGTCCAGCCACCTTCACAACAGTTAGATGTGCAGGGCTCATTAATGCCAGATACTGTAGATACAGTGTTTTGAGCTCCTGATGATGGGTGAAATACCACCCGAAACATGTTCATCAGTTGACAGATTGAAATAAACTGTATTCTGTTGCATCTCTTTCGATAATTATTGCCATATTATACGATGCACGGTCCATTGAACATAAAATATTGGTTTATGTATGTAAGAAAGCTCTTTTCAGAAGATGCAGCTGTTTGTCTGCAAATTTTGCTGTCAAAGCTCTTATACCTCTGCTAACATTGGACATATTGTCGAGGCGTCTAAACAAGCTAAATGTTCCAGGTAGCCCAATTTTTGCAGTTATAGAAAGAATACTGGAGGGCGAGAGGCAGAGTAGATGAACTTTTCTCCACCAAGATACATGCAGTCATATGATAAATTAATCTGCAGGTACATGGCGAGTAGGGCCTGGCGGAGATAATGACATTCGTGCTTCTTCAGGCCGAACATTTTAAATTCTGCAAGCATGCAGATGGCATTGCCAACCTCGATACGACGCCGCGTCAGCCCGTAGCCACTGAAAGGTCATGCGGCAGAGATACCTACCAATTTAAAGTTAGTGAGTTCTTTATATACCATTAGGTTCGATATACAAGAATCTACATTCTGCACACAAGTGAGTTTGTGCTCTACGTATCTGAGAAAGAGAAGCGATCATTTTCCTATACGATATTAACTGTTTAGATTTTACGTGCTTTTGCAAAATTGCAAAAAGTGACTATTAGCGTCGACGTGTCTATCCGCCCTTCCTTTGTCATAAAAGGACTTGGCTCCCACTGGATGGGTTTTCATGCAGTGTCACATTTGCTCACGTTTAGAAAATCCGTCGAGAAAATTCAATTTTGAATAGAATCTGACAAGAAAAATGGGAACTTTACATGAAAGCGTTTGTACATTTATGACAATAACTCTCTGTATTCTTCTTAGAATGAGAAATTTTCCTGACAAAATTTTAGGGAAAATCTGGACACATTTTATGACGATAATTTTTTCCCCCCAAAAAATCATACCGTTTATGAGACAACGTGGAAAAATATGGCAGAGCCAAGCAGGCCACAGGCGACAATATAATATAGCGCATGCACTTGACATGCTTAATAACTAAGGCTACAGACACATACTCAGAATATGTAATACTTATTGCTTTTCCATTCCAAAAACGGTTATGCGAAGGTTTCTCAATGTCACATTTATTAGCACATTTCCTCTCTTGTTACAACTGAAAGGGAGAAGGTTTACTGCGCAGTACGAACTGAATTTACAAACAAAACTGAGAAATTTTATTTTTGTAAAGGTTATTTTAGTAGTGGAAAGTATATCAAATAAGCAAAAAAAAAGTATACTGTAAGCAAGTGAAATTAAGAGCGGATTAAATTGAGGGAACATTCCTGGGCGAGCCTCAGCTACAGGGCGGTTTGCAGGTGAAGGATGGCGAAACGGCCCACAGTTGCGGGTAGCTGCGAATAAGGGAAACTCCAAATAAGCCGGCCAGGAGGGAGGCGGCAGTATTATCAGGCTGTGATGCACTGGGAAGTGGTTGGTCCGGGACATAAAAACGCCACACGGTAGCACATGAAAAATACTGTGACGTGAAAAGTCGCGCCGCCACTGAATAAGTTTTCAGGTGAAAAGGGATCTTCATAGGCTAAGGGAAAAAACCTGGACAGAAAGCTCAGACAATTCGGAAGGCCTTAGAGCTGGTAACACTTCCATTCGTCTAGGGAGATGCTCCAAAACCCACGCATACCCGAAAATTTTCAGATTAGAGGCACCAAATTCAGACAAAACCAGACGGTTCACAACAATTCAGTTCAGAATCTTCTATCCTTGCGTCTTCTACCTAAAATCTTCACGATTATAATACTGAAAATGTGACTTCACCACAGGACTCCATTCTTCTGGGATATAGCGCTGCGTCACTAAATATTCAATCGGTTAATTCCTTGTATTTTCGTACTCAAGGGAACTTTTTCTTAGATATTTTGATCCTTGAAGACTAAGGCTTTAGGCTACCTCAAAACTTCGGGATGCTGTCACCCAGAGACGAAAATCCGCATACCAGGAAAAGGTATCTTCAGTTACACAACTGCGAAAATTTCCGACTTATCATAAAATATCGCCAGGCTTATTGGTGATTTATTTTGGATACTGTCAGTAAATGAGACTGTACGGCATCGAATGGTAAGGATGATGGTTAAATGATAAATTTAATTGCTTTGGCAGATAGTGGCTGTAGCCAAACAGAGAAACTATGAAAGCATTGGTCTGGAGAGACAGAAATTGGCCACGTAAATCCTTTTTCAGAACAGTACATTACGCAGCCGAGATTCGAACCAAGCGTACATCCGAATAAAAGTCGAAAGCTTCATCGCATAAGCCGGTTTTTTTTTCGCCTGTTAGTTAATACAAATGTAAAATTTACTTTCTCACTTTACGAAGGAAAGAAACTGCGAGTATAGGTGGACTGTGTCTGGGCAATGGCGCATTTAGGTTTGTTGGCGACTGGGTGCGAGTAGCCATTCGTAGCAGAAATTATTTTAAAATAGTCCCAATTGTTCATCCAATTTTCTTTTGTTTGGCCCAGTAGTTAAAAATTGGTTAAGAATAGAAAACCAATATATTTAAAGTACAGCAGAACTCCACTTATCCGTATTAATTGAGAAGGCGAACGATCCAGATATCCAGAAAATCCGGAGAACTGGATTTTTCTTAGAAAACAGGCTAATTTGGCAGTGCGAAGTTAGGCTGTTGCTATTTACAATAAGTACCTGTGCCTAAACCTTTCGACCACGCCTGATTTGAAGTTCTAAAGCCATAACACTACAACGTACTTGAGCCAATAACCGTTAATTTCAAGGCAAGTTAGTTTTGTAGAATTCTCCATAAATTTATCGCAAGGGCCAAGTTGTTCCGGATAATTGGTGATCCGGGTAACCAACACCCGGATAAGTAGAATTCTACTGATTTTATTTTGCCTTCTTTTAGGCTCTGCCTTCCAGGGTGGCCGCACTGTTCTCCCCCAAACATCTACGCCCCTCTGTCTGCGAACAGATTGCTGAGAACAATATTTTGACCTACAATAAAGAAGTAACAGGAGGCAGGAGACATATACTTTTTATTCTTTAAATGTTATTAGGGTATCTGACCAAATAGAAGTGCACTGGGTCGAGCAAGAGACAAATGTTAATTTCTGGCAGTAAAAAATTGTGAGAAGAAGGCCGGCAATGCCAGAACTTCTCGGTGCGTTGCACGGCACGACGTATGTGCCACGTTACATTTTTTACATAATAATTGTGTCATGTAACAGTACGATTGGCACGTGACCAACACCCAGTAAGAGTGACACGCATTTTGTTAAAGAGCACTCAACATAAGAACTTCCTTCTGAACCGCACTAACTTATTCGTCCATTATTGTCCTTCTAACAGTACAGTCTTAATTCAAAAGCATCCTAACGTGAGACTGCCACAGTCTTAGCACCATAAATTCTTATATATCGCTTAATATTCCATTTACTGTGAAATGTAATTATATTCGCAGATACAAACGCAGAACAGAATTACTCGTTTTTTGGATCCTACGCTCCTATTTCTCGAGAGTTCGGCGCTGAAAATTTTATTTGCACCTAAGAGACAGGAAGAAACATGAAGTATGAGACAACTGTACTACAAGAAGCTTCATACTTTCTGCTCTTCACCAAATATTATCAGGATAGCGACATAGAGCAAGAAAATGGCGCAGAACGGAACACACGAAGGAGGAAATGGACATGCATATGCAATTTTCGTGGAAGACCCCGTACTTGGAAAGATTAAACGAAAATAAGAACATGAATTTAATATTTATATGAAAGAAGCAGGATGGACTGGATTTTTCTGACGCAGAATGAACACCAACAGCGAGATGTTGTGCACACGATAATGAGTCTTCGTGCTCCGTGAAATGGTGCGAATGTCTTGGTTGAGATGATGCTAGCTTCTCTGGAAAGAGTTTTCGCCATTAAGTTCATTACGCAATGTATTATAAGTGACATTTTTAAACCACTGCTTAGAAACGGATACAGGTAGTGTAAGATATAAAGAGAAAGAAAACACGGATACAAGTAGTGTGAAAGGGACAGGAAACAAAGAGCAGAAACATCTGCCCCTGCAGGACGCACATTTTTCCGAATGAATTCTGAGTAGTTGAAGAATAAAACACCAACTTGATGTCACTTGCTATTTTATTTCACTTCTTATGTGCTCAACATGTTTCGGACATTAATATATCCATCATCAGGAACTTGCGAGTATGCTGTTGAATTATCACAATGGTCGTTATGTTGAAGACTTCAGCCTGCAACACGGATACCACTCCAACCCAACCACACCGAAACACCAACACACAACGAAACAACAACATAACGACCAATGTGGTAATTCAACAGCACAGTCGCAAACTCCTGATGATGGATATATTAATGTCCGAAACATGTTGAGTACATAAGAAGTGAAATAAAATAGCAAGTGACATCAAGTTGGTCTTTTATTCTTCAACTATCACAAATATGCAGGGTCCAATAAACATAAGCATTCTGGATCGTTTTAAAGATCATGTTTGCTCGCATGTTTATGGCAATTAACCATAGGCCATTTTACGAACAGAAATTTAGTAATGACCAAAATCACATCAGTGCCTGTGCTGTATCTTATGGTCTTGCCCTCGGTACCTCTGGTTATGCTGACGGTAGCAATGTAGATTGTAGATCGGACGGCGCAATTAATGGGATATTTTAATCGGCAGTAAGTAGCCCCAACGGGGCTCCGGTATTTCCCTCATACACGAATGTTTGATTTTTTAAAGCGAGTGAATTCAAGCAGAATATTTCCAATAAATCTAACTGGTTTCGAAACTGTGAATTCTAGGCCAAAAACCAAGGCCTTCAACTTACGTCGAATCTTTGCCCATGAAATAGTTAAATGGCTACGTACCAGTATTGGTCTTCCGGTCTGTGACACTGTGTAATTGGTTTACACTGATAACACTACATTACAACACAACACAACACAACACATTACAACACAGCAGATCAGCATTTAATTACACGCTGCTGTAAACAGAACTCGCCACTGATGCCTATGTAATCATTTTAAGAAGGCTTGTTTCTAGAACTGTTTCATCTGACTGAACATGGAGTGTCGGTTATTCACTGACACTGACTATATTGCTTAGGTTTCAGAAAGTCATTTGTTACAGAAGGTGAGAGATAATGCTGAGGAGGTACATAGAGGGTGATTCAGAGGAAAGTTCAGTATTTTAGGATGTGAAAGTATGGGTCATTGTGAGAATGAAAGTTCGTACAAACATCTATCTAATTCTGGATGGTTACGGAGATATAGCTGTTTGAATCTACAAACACAAAACCATTGTAAGTGGTAGTAAAGAAAGATAAATTACTTACTGTTGATTTATTTCAATTGTAATTTGATGTTTAAATAACGAAATTTTTAAAACGAAATGATAAATTTGTTAAAGTTCAAAATAAATTATCGAAAATCCCACCGTCGTCCTCATTGTACGTTACAACTCGTGTGTGAAGATAGTGCGTTGTTCGTCTGACTTGATCTTCACGTTTCTTTATGCGGGCAGCATCATTTAATTTGCAAGCGAGCAATTCGTCTTGTATATCAACATTTCTTTGTAAACTTCGCTCTTCATTTAACCCCACAAACAAAAATTTAACAGAGTTAAGTCTGGACATTCAAACAGCTCTCTCTCAGTAAACATTCATAATTAGAATCAGGTTCATGATTTTTTTCTCACACTGATCGATAATTTCACCTCCCAAAATATTGACATCTCCTCCTGAATCACTCTGTATATGGAATAAGGCGTCCGTGGTACAGAATCCTTCTTTATAGTCTCATTGAACGTGGCACTTTCACCGCACAGGAATCTTGCAGCCTCCGAGATGTCCATAAGAGCTGCGGTGCTAACGAAAACAACACAAGAAGCCCGAAGCAAGATGGTACCTCACGAGACAACAATACGCAATCTCAGACGGAACGTACGCAGATTGGCTTAGATGCGAATCAAACCTTTCATTCCACAGGCCTATAAGCGACTGGAGGGCCAGAATTTTGTGAGGAGATTCCACAGACTTTGACAATAACAACAACGCCGGTGGCAGCGTTGTTGCCACAGTAAGGTGGGGCACGAAACTTCCGTCAAATTCGTGTGGTCAACCGTTATTTGCTACACCCACGCGGAGTTGGTAATGAGAGAACAAACACAAAGGAGCCTAGTGAATGCTTCAGAAGTCACGACCCGTCTTATGTTTGATCACAACAGTATATAACCTGAAAGAGCGGTTAAAAACCTGCTTCAACGTCGACATTCGTATTGGTATGGTCGGAGATGTTCTCGTGGGCCTGCTACCTGAAAGGCTGAATGCCTATCGATATAATGATCTGAAAACCGATCTACAGGGACTGCTTTAGGATGTGCCAGCAGTTGTGAGATGTCCTGCAGTGGCTGAACGCCACCTACGCAAGAAGACTGGATGTGGAGGTCGATTATATGGCTTCTTCAGTCACCGGATCTAACTCCACGGATTCTTCAAGTGTGTAAAACTTACGGAGCACTGATGAGCAGCCCATTGCCTTCTGCCTTGAAATGGACGGTGGCCGCTTTGAACACCTGTTGTAACTACGGGTCACCTATACTTATTTGATACCTTGCGCCATTTGGCAGTGACATGGATACCGGAAACTGCATGTCTCTGGACATATGCTGTGTAACATTTTCGACTTCTTTTGAACAAGATATGACAGAATGGCGGGCTTGGGATCGAATTTCTTTTCATTCTGAATACGGTACCTGCCGGTTCAGGATAGGTGACTGAGTTGTGCCTTACCGTACCAAGTGACTGTTCAATGGTTGCTGCCAGGGTTGTCCATGTCTTTCCAATAGTGGGCCACATCATCCGAAAACCATATGTACGCGGTAAGATATGTCTTTATTCATAAGTATGGTAAAATATAAGGCTTTATCTATTCAAAATAGCTACTTCCTTGAGCAGCAATAAATCTCAAACCTTACCAAAAAAAACAGAAAAACATTCTAATTAGGTGGTTGGTAATTAACTACCAACCAAAGCTGCGTAGCATCCCAGAACACTGAAGACTTCAACTACACAGCGGTGGAAGTCTAAAGACTCGCAGACGGTAGGTATTTGAGCCATTTTGGCTTATAGCCCGGGACTGAGCTCTGTGGCTCTGTTTTTGCACCTATTTCCCCAGATTCAGCGACCGCAAGCCTGAGTCCATCACTGCGCTAGTTCATGTATGCTAGATAGTTACATATAAACATGCTTTGTTAACAATCTCATGCGGATCGTCCCGAGGGAGGGGAAGCCCTGATTTCTCCCGATTTTTATGGTGCACATGGGCGTGACAAGTCAAACGCTGGAGCTCCAAGCAAGCGTCGTAATTTGTAGGTTCACACTAGAAGAGACAAGTATTATTCTAATACAAACTGAGTAACGGATCAGCACTTTATATGAGAGTATAAATGTGTTTCATATTGAACAGCACGTGTCGTGTTTACATGACAATGTTCAGGTAAAATCTGTGGTCTGTAATTAGATGAAATGTTAAGCAGAAAGCTTAGAGAAAAACACAGGGACTGCAAAATTTTAGTTGGTAAATTAAAGGGAAGAGACCGAAGTGAAGAAGTGAAAATAAAATTAAAATAAATCTGACATAGGATGTCACGTAATGCTTCATTGTATGTGGGTGGAAAAAGATGAGACTATGATAAACCGTCAGACAGGAGACGGAAGTAGTCTGGTGTAAGCTACTATCAGAATGTGGTGAGACTAATGTGGAAAGTCAGCTATGAGGAAGGTTTGTTTAACAGCGCACTGTTTTGTGTGGATGGTAGATGGTAGGACGGCGATGAACTGGTTGACAGGAGACGGTCACTGTAAGCTGCTATCAGAGTGCGAAGTGACCGATAGGGAAACCGCAACAATGAGGAAGGTTTGTTTAACAACGCACTGTTTTGTGTGGATGGCATATGATGGGATGACGATGAATTGGTAGAAAGAAGACAGTTGTCACCGTGTGGAGTGGCCAACAGGTAATCCTCACCACTGAGGATAGCTTGTGTAAGAGCGAAAGCTTGTGTGTGTGTGTGTGTGTGTGTGTGTGTGGCAGATGGTAACAAAGTGATGACAGTGATGTGTTGGTAGGCAGGAGACAGCTACAGCCTAGCGTGTCACGCTGCACAGTTTGGAGAGACAGAAACTGGTATTTTCACATCGCGAGGTAGCAAATAGGGGACTGAGATGAAACTATAACATTAAACTGCACCATAGGGTGAAAGGGTTTGAGAATGGGAAGTGGACTGAACTAGCTCACAATTCCGTCTGACAGCAGGTTTCTGTTTGGATGGTGTTCAGTCTCCGACACGCGTTCTCTAAGAACTATGATACGACCTCTGTGTATGTAGGGTGGGGGGAGGATGGCTTTGTCTAAATCGTAGGAGAATTCGTGGTTCTGGATTTCAACTAAAACTGAATTCTGTAAGACGCGTCGCGTATGTAGACGTTTTCAAAACAAGCGGTGTGGAGGGCAGCTTAAGGTAACACTTCAGAAATATTTTAGAACATAGACGGCGACGTGACATGAACCCACCCCAAGGGCCGGTCGCCAGATATGGGGCGGACTTTCACCAGTCATTTGCCTCGGTGGAAGAAGACTTCACCGTGGAAGAGAATTCAAAGGCGGCAATCCTCATACAACTCGGTATGGAGGTCATAAAACCTCGCGGTCGTCACCAGTACAATCAGTACCAACACTTTGCGAAGGAATGTGTTCAAGTAGTGTCGCATTTAAAGTCATCAGTAAACATCGTATTTTCAACACCTGACTCATCTATCAAAATGAGAACTGGGGCCCAGCCAGCCTCCCCTACAATGAGTACCGGAGCTTTTTCTCCGGGGCAAAAGAGCTGGGGTTTGGTGTCGAAAATTTCACCCCGTCTGGCGCCGAGGTTATTCATGAGTAGATCTGTATGTACGTCTACTCTCCCTCTGTGCCTCCATCAGCACGTCACGGAGCGAAATTAACATGTCATTCGAATGTGTATATTCAAATGCTGACATCTACTCAAACACACCGCAGACCCCCCCCCCCTCAAAAAAAAAGTAACACGTATAAAATATAACGTTTTGGAGGTACGCATAATAAACATGCCACGTACACGGACAGAGTTCTGCAATGCGGCTCCAATACCTGGGACTCGAACGCCGGACGGTTTGTGCCGCAGCAGCCTGTGGTTGGAACTGGACCGCCGTTCCGTTGTGACACGTCACGACCCACATGTAACTAACTGTGCCGCGCTTCACGTCAGGCTGCCCGGAGCAAGGTCCTGATCCACAAAGAGTCGTGCGGAGACAAACTGTAAGATCGGCAAAGCAAACGCGTATCCCACACATGTAAATGACTAAAGTCGGGTCAGATGATGTTCAATACAGTGTCATTAAACAACTCGTTGCAAGAACTCTCTGTCGTGGACACAAATTGTTTGTTACAGTTCTGACAAGACACCGCCAATGAGCGCTTTCGGAAGGCATTGAATTAATTCTACATCCTCACACCCTATCGTTCCATACTCCATTTTAGTATTACCCTCCTTTATAAGCCAAGGTTTCTCCAAGAGATTTCTTTACTGCTGCTTTTCCGACAAAGTTTTGCAGCCATTACTCACGGCTACATGTACTAAAACCAGGCAAGCGGTCTCTCATAACCACATATCCAATACACGTCACTCTTCCAGTGTACTTATGTATATTTCCCTCGAGACCTTGCTGTTGATGACAAGCACCTTGTTTTGGTGGACAAAGGAGTTGATGGGTGATACAACAGTACGCGGAGAGTGGAAAACCTCTAACTTAGCCACCCGCCCCACGCATAGAATTGTTTCCGTAGTGTCATGTACGATATTACAGGTTCCTCCAATTTCGTATTTATACAAGTTTATTTATGCTAAATTAAGGAGATCCTATTTCGTAATTTTCTTTGCGATTTTGTAACATTCTTTCTCGCACGTCCAAATAAGCATTTTTTTGCGACTATCCTGTGTAATATCTCGTAGGATGGGAGAAATATTTCAAAAGTCACGCGAAAAGCCGTGGGGAAAAAAAAAATTCTTTCGGCACTGTATTATCAGGCAAGTACGAGTAAGTAGATGGACACAAGGAAAAAAAATCGACTTTGAGAAATTATTATCAATGCGTCGTGTTTTGTAAGCTCCGTGTTCGAATCTGGGTCTAGCCTGTTTACTATTTACCCCAGTGATCCATTTGGCAATAGCTTATATAGCTGAAAGAGATTCGTGAAGAAAAACGAATGCACAGTCAAATGAAATATTCAATACGAAATGTATTTATATTTTCTTAATTTAACTCGCTCTTGGCTTAATTACAATATGTTAAAAGTTCCAATTTGCCCAACTACTTGAACTTTGCCACATCAAATGTATAACCACCCACCGATTCAATGGAATTCTTGTTCCGCCTGAAATGTAGCACACAAAGTTATTCTTGAAACTTGATATTTATTGCAGCACACCGTTTTATACTACAACGAAACATATATATATATATACACCCCACTCCTTCACGCATGATTTCTCAATTGTTCATATTAATATTATATCACCAACATCTAGGTCTTTCAAATTAGCTTTTACTTTGAAGATTCAGGCCACAAATATGTACGAATCTGTTAGTCCCAGCACTGCATGTAGTCGTTCTCTTAGAAATCTTCTGAAATTCCGCATTTTCTATTCCTCTCCTACAACAAGAAAAGAATTTTCACGTCTTTACACGCAATTCTAATTTTGTGTAACTTAATATATTATATTTTTGGAAGGTACAAATTTACCCAGCCTGAAGCAGCCTTTCACTTTTCTGAAGAAGCATTTCCCGCGGGTAGGCAGTTCATACGACACGTGGATGAAAAGCATCTGGTAGCCGCCAGAACAAACTTGAATAACGTAACAGATGTCAGGCACGTAACGAGGCAACAGATATATTATTTCCTTCATCACCATCATCATCGTGTTCCTGAAGGGTTAGGTGTGTTTCCTGTTCCTTGATCCTGAAGATGAAGTTGGTCCCTCCATCTCTTCCTCGGTCGTCCTATGTTCCTTCGTCCTTTTGGTTTATATACATATATATATTATTTCCTTCATTTTCATAATTCTAGTCTCCAGTACGAGATCGCAGAAGACTTATCTTTTTTACTTCTGTTGTAACTTAAATCTATTCCAATTACATCCACGTGGTTGGTTGCTGGTTGTAGAAATGCGACTGGCTTATTTTGTGTGCCCGCTCTGTTATCAGTTCGTGCAAACTGCACAGTACGTCCTGCTCGTTATACCTCGAGTTACATACAGTCTTGTTAGAAAAACGACAAAATATTTAATTGAACCCATCAAAGAAGTTGAGGTTTAAAATCCAACTACTGTTCTGGAGGAAAGTTTTTAAATGCATTGAAATCTTTAATGCATTCACTAGTGTACAATGCATTCACTAGTGTACAATGCATTCACTAGTGTACAATGCATTCACTAGTGTACAATGCATTCACTAGTGTACAATGCATTCACTAGTGTACAATGCATTC
>Ga0131853_10009203_pt1 | contig 18050 bp, 14 predicted proteins | sample TergutLab28metaG_FD_92764 | JGI IMG/M metagenome (GOLD analysis project Ga0131853, IMG submission 92764) | Labiotermes labralis P1 segment gut microbial communities from Petit-Saut dam, French Guiana - Lab288 P1 (version 2) (version 2) | ecosystem: Host-associated > Arthropoda: Insects >... | reverse complement strand
TCGACAGACAGCAGCAACAAGGCTGGGGCGCCGGCGTTGTCGAGCAACTGGCACGCGATCTCAAAGCCGCCTTTCCCGATATGCGCGGATTCTCGCCGCGCAACCTCAAGTACATGCGGGCGCTTGCCCAAGCCTTTCCGCAGCCGGAATTTGTGCAACAGCCCGTTGCACAATTACCGTGGTCACACGTCGTCACACTGCTCGACAAGCTGGACGCCGCCCCGCAGCGGCTTTGGTACGCGCAAAAGTCGCTCGAGCACGGCTGGTCCCGCAGTATCCTGACCATGCAGATCGAAACGTCCGCCCATGCGCGTACTGGCAACGCTGTCACGAATTTCGCGGACCGGTTGCCGCCACCGCAATCCGATCTCGCGCGCGATACGCTCAAGGATCCGTACATTTTCGACTTCCTCGGCCTGACCGAGAACGCGCAGGAGCGCGACATCGAGCGCGCGCTTACCCAGCACATCACCCGCTTCCTGCTTGAACTGGGTGCCGGGTTCGCGTTCGTCGGGCGCCAGTACCGGCTGGAGGTCGGCGGCGACGAATTTTTCATCGACCTGCTCTTCTATCACCTGAAGCTGCGCTGCTATGTCGTCGTTGAACTGAAGACGATGCCGTTCAAGCCCGAATACGCAGGTCAACTGAACTTCTATTTGTCCGCAGTCGACGCGCAGGTTAAGGCACCGGAAGACGAACCGACCATCGGCCTGCTGCTGTGCAAGGAAAAGAACCGGCTTGTTGCGGAATATGCGTTGCGCGGCGTAGCCAGCCCGATGGGCGTGGCGGAGTACCAGCTCATGCGCGAAGTGCCGGAGTCGCTGGAGACCGGCTTGCCGACTATCGATGAGATCGAGGCCGAACTACGCCCCGATCTGCAAGACGGCGACGCGTAGTACGCAGTCTTTAGACAAAAAAAATCCCGCCATGGCGGGATTTTTTGTCCGATCACTCAACCCTCGCATGCATGTTTTCGATGATCGAAAGCAGCGTCGCCTTCGTTATCGCTATGTGATCGGCCGGTATGCCTCGCAGTGCAATCGTATTCATCTCCTCGGCGGCCGGCACCAGCGTGGCCCTCAAGGCCGCGCCCTTCGGCAGCAGAAATACGCGGACCTGTTTGCGGTTTTCGGGCATCTTCTGGCGCATGACGTAGCCGAGCCGTTCCATGTCCTGAAGCGCGGAAAACGTGGTCGGCTCCTTGACGCCCGCCAGGTCGCTCAACTGGCGCTGAGTCAGGCCGTCTGTTTTCCACAGGATACGCAGGAACGTCCAATGGCCGTAGGCCACGCCGTGCTGCTTTAAACGGGCCTGCAAGCCCGAAGACAATACTTTGTAGGCGTCCTTGATCAAATGCGCGACGCGCTCGTCGGCGTTCAACGAGCGAATCGAAATCGACTCTGAATTTGTCATCAGATCATTCCATTACTGGCCGAGCGCAAGGCCGGCACGATATTACCGAGCAACGACTGAGCCCAGGTAATGCCGAACAAGCGGTCAAAGATCAACCAGAAAGCAATCGTCATAATTACGGACAGCAGAATTGATGTCCTCCAGCGTTCGCCGAACTCGAAACGCGGCAGCAGCGCCATCAGGAACGCCAGCGCCGGCAGCAACCCAATACCCACGGCAAGTGCGACCGTGCCCGCAATCCAGAGGAAGAAACGCAGGCCTCGACGGATCACGAGTTCCGCCGCAATGTCGGGGCTGTGCGCCGGCACTCCATGACCCATCGTTTGCACGACCGGACCGCCTTCGATGCTCACACATTCGCGGATCAGAACGAGTATACAGAACAGCAGCGCGGCGGACGAAGCCGTCATCGGCATCAGGCGTGCACCGTAGTCCCAGTTCCTGGCCGTCCACAATGCAAGCACCGGCACCACGGTCATGATGAGCGCAAAGAGCGTCCGGTGATCGAAACGCCGCAGCTTCCACACGGTTTTCGATTTCACGCCGCTCTCCGCGCTCTTGCGACGACGCCACATCCGACGGATATACGGGCTCAGAATCACCCACAGTGCGCCGAGCAATACGACGACGACGATCGGGCGGCTAAAGAACCCGGTGCCATACACCTGAACCGAAATGAAGTAATACCGCTCGCACATCGAGCCCAGCACCAGCCCGAGAATCAACGGCGGCCGCGGCCAGTTCAGACGCTTGAGAATCCAGCCAAAGGCCCCGCTCGCGACGAGCGAGATGATATCACCCCAACTCACGGTCGCATTGAACGCGCCGAGGAACAGGATGGCCAGAATGATCGGCAGCAAAATGCCGACGCGGATCGTCGCGAGCTTCGCGAACACCTTGGAGCCCGACAAACAGATGATGGCGCCCATCATGTGCGCGATCGCCAGCGTCCAGATAATGGCGTACGTCACGCTCAGATTCTTGGTCAGCATTTCAGGGCCAGGCGTGAAGCCATGCATCATGAACGCTGAGAGCAAGAGCGCCATCGACGCACCAGCAGGCATCCCGAACGCGATGGTCGGAATCAGATGGCCGCCCTCTTTCGCGTTGTTCGAACTCTCCGCCGCGACCACGCCGCGTACGTCGCCAGTACCGAATGTTTCCGGATTCTTTTCCGTACGCAATGCGTGCGCATAGGCCATCCAGTCGATGACGGCCGATCCGACACCTGGCACCGCACCTAGCAGTGCGCCCAGACCCGAACAACGCAGAATAAGCCGCCAGTTACGCAGCGCATCGCGAATGCCGTCCCACTGGCTGCCCCCGACCGCCGGCCCCTCGCCTGCCCGCGCGATACTCGTGCGCTCGATCGCCATTTCCGCCAGTTCCGGAATCGCGAACACGCCAATCGCAATCGGCACGAGCGGCAGGTGATCCCACATATAAAACGTACCGAACGTCCAGCGCAGCGTACCGGTTTGAGGATCCGAACCCACCAGCGAGAGCATGAGGCCGAAGCAGGCGACGGCCAGCCCCTTGATCGGCTCATTGCCGCTCAATACGGCGATCATCGAAAGGCCGAAAATACAGAACGCCAGCAGTTCCGCGCTGCCGATATACATCACCACCGTTTTCAGAAGCGGCAACAGCAGCGCCAGCAGTAGCGCGCCGAAGATACCGCCCGACAACGACGACATATAGCCGGCGCCGAATGCGCGTGCGGCCAGCCCCTTTCGCGCCATCTGGTGGCCGTCGATCACCGTCGCGGCCGCCCCCACGGTACCTGGCACACCGAACAATACAGCAGGAATCAGATCCGAAACCGTAGTGACCGCGGCCATACCCAAAAGCAGCGCAAAGGCGGTATAGCCGTCAAGATGATAGGTAAATGGAATCAGAAGCGCGAGACCGACGATACCCCCCAATCCCGGCACGACACCGAGAGCCAACCCCAAAAACACGCCGCCCAGCATGGTGAGCAGACGCATGGGATTCATCACAATCAGCAGGGCTGTGAGTGCAGCATGTCCCATAAATCATCCTGATAAAAGCATGGCGCTGCCCTCTCCATCCGGTGAGGGCAGCGCCAATATTTACGATCCGTCGTTTTAGCGGCGATCAACCTTGCGGCGCAGATATTCGAAATTGATGACGAACTGCTCGTGGCGCGTCACCTGATCGTGCAGGCGCGTGATGTCCTCGATATCGAATGTGTCGCCGATGCCGCCCGCCGCTTCGGCCAGCAACTGGATATGGCACGCTTCGTCGAGCGAAATCGCGAGATACACCGACTCTTCGACCGAGCGGCCGGCGATGGCCACACCGTGATTGCGCATCAGCACGGCCTTGTTCTGGCCCAGTGCATCGGCCACGCCCTTGCCCAGTTCTTCGTCACGAATCAGACGAATCGAATCCGTGAAATACGGCACGCCAGTCACGAAATTCGACGCCGGCTGGCTGATCAGCTTCAGCGGCTTACCGGTCGCCGACAACGCGACCGCATAGGTCGGGTGCGTATGGATCACGGAGTTGACGTCCGGACGCGCCTTGAAGATTTCGGAGTGGATGAACACTTCCGAATGGCGACGTCCGCCACCGCCGACCTTCTCGCCGTCGAGATTGCAGAACACGATGTTTTCCATCGTGATTTCTTCGAATCCGAAGCTATGCGGCTTCATGATGAAGGTGTTGGGGTCGCCCGGCACCCGAATCGAGACGTGGCCGCGCGTGAAGTCGCCCTGACCATTGGCGTCCAGAATACGACCGGCGTCGATCAGCTTCTGCATCGCTTGTTCAAGCGTCATGGTTTCCGACATAGCCTTCCCTTAATCATCGATATTGAATCGAACGGGGCTATGCGCCCCGTCCGGAATTACATGCTTCCGCCGACCGCGTCCTTGGCCTTCGCGATCAGGTCCGGAGATGCCTTATACGCGTCGTTGAGAATCGGTTGAATCTGTGCCGGCGAGACGTAACGGATTTCGGCGCGCAGCTTCTTCGCTTCAGCGAGGAAGGCCGGGTCCTGAAGCGTGTCGGCGAATGCCTTCTGGAGCGCGGCAGCGCGGTCGGCCGGAATGTCCGGGGGCGCCACGAACGGACGTGCGATGGCCTGGCTCGCGGCGATCAGGTTCAGGATTTCCTTCGCTTCCGGATTGGTCGTTTCATCCTGGAGCAGCGGCACGTTCGGCAGCGCCGGGTGCTTTTCGAGCGCAAGCTGCGCCACATAATTGATGTCCTTCGCCTTCATCCAGTCCCGGTGCATCAGCAGCATCGTGGACCACGAGACACCGCACTCGCCGTCGACTTCACCGCGCTCCATGGCGAGGTCGCCCTCGTTCGAGCCCGGATAGCCGCTCACGAGTTGCGTCTTCGCATTGAACAGGTGCGTGAGAACCTGCACGCCCACGTCCGGATCCGAGCCCGCGCCCTGACCGGCGAAGCGCGAGGGGATAGTCGTCAGGTCTGCGAAATCCTTGACCTTCGAGGTCTTCCACGTGATGCAGAGCGCGACGTCGCTGTCCATCGAGCCGAGCCAGGTGTACTTGCGGGCGTCGAAATGACCGGCGCCGAGCAGCGGCTCGACCATCATCGTGCGGCCGAACGTGCCGATCGTCAGACCGTCCTTCGGCGCCATGCTGTAGATGTAGGTTGCCGCCTTGAGGCTACCCGCGCCCGGCATGTTCTGCGGGACGATCGTCGGATTGCCCGGAATATGATTGCCCATGTAGCGCGCGAGCAGGCGTGCATACATGTCGTAGGCGCCGCCGACGCTGTAGCCGATTTCGAGGTTGATCGTCTTGCCGTGATAAAAATCGGCAACCGAATCCGCCCGGGCTACACCCGTTCCTGCGACCGCAAATGACGCCATCAACGCGCCGGTCAGAACCGACTTCCAACGACTCATCTCCGTCTCCTTCTAGTAATGATTGGATCGTGACAGCAAAAAAACCGGGACACTATTAAGGTGAACCCGGTATCTGCTGCACTCCTTAATACTTGAAACTCTTCGCGATTTCTTCGGCGGTCATGGCCGCCTTGTTGCCACGGAACACCTTGATCACGTCCTGTGCGATCGGCGAATAACGCGCGTGGGTGCGCAGCAGGAACGCCGAGAAACCGTCGCCATCGCTGTTGTGGTGCTTGTCCTTCTCGAACGGCAATTCGATGTACAGGTTCTTCACCGGATCGCGCACGATCGCCTTCGGGTCGACACCGTTGGCGATGTTCTTGAGCTCACGGCGCAGCATCTTGCGATACATCGCAATACCGATATCGGTCGCGCCGAGGTTTTCCTGCGTGCGGTCCGCGATCTTGCCCTGCGAGATCCACGCCATCAGATCTTCGCCATCGACCGTATCGACGATGAACTCGCCGTTCTCGTCCATGAACGGCACGTCATACGTATGGACCTTTTCGAGCAGATGCGCCGGCACTTCCGCGCCCTTCGGCGGCACGTACGCGTTGAACCAGAGGTGCAGCGTGTGCTCGTCATCCTGCGGCACGCGAATCTGGAACGAGAAGTAGCGGCTGCCTTCGCTGCCGTTGCCGACTGCCAGCATGTTCGGGAACACGATCGGGTGACCGATGCGCCAGTCATCCGAATCTTCCGAGTGACCTTGCAGCAGACGGTGCTTGGTCATGCCGTACTCGAATTCCTTGAAGTCGATCTTTTCGTGGTGACGCGAGATCGCAACCTGTGCGCCGCCCTGCGACTCCATCATGAACTGGTAGTGGTGACCGTGCAGCCACTCGGTATGGATCGGGTCGAGCGAATTCTCCATGCACTGGAGCCAGTTCGCGGGAATCACGGCGCGACCCATCATGCGGATCGTGCCTTCGTGGACGAAACCGTCGAAACGCGGGAGCAGCGGCTTGTGTTCGGCCGGGCCCATGTACGCGAACAGCATGCCGCCCAGTTCTTCAACCGGATAGGCCGCGGTCGAGACCGATTTGCGGAACTCCGCGTTGTCCTTTTCGTTCGGCTGGTTCAGACATTCGCCGCGGCTGTTGAATTCCCAGCCGTGGTACGGGCAACGGATACCGTCTTGCGTCGGAATGCCGTGCACGAACGAGGCGCGGCGGTGCGGACACTGCTCCTGAATCAGACCGAAACGGCCCTGGCGATCACGGAACAGCACGAGGTTTTCGCCCAGCAGGCGCACGGCCTTCGTCCACTTGCCTTCCATTTCGGAAGCCGCTGCAAACGGCTGCCAGTAGCGACGCATGAGTGCGCCCATCTCGGTGCCCGGACCGACGCGCGTCAACTGGTCATTCTGTTCTTGAGTCAGCATTTCTTGTCCCTTATCAACTTATTGCGAGATTTCTTGCGATGTCCTCGCATGATAAACTTAGTCGACTAAGCTGCAATGCGGGTTAATACTGAAGGCCGTCAGACACCGGTTTACGGGGCTCCAAGGCATATTCCGGCCCTACACCCTCATGCGACGGGGGTCGATATGTTGACAATCGAAGTTTAGTTGCCTAAGGTAAAGCGCATTTTCTGCGGAGAGGCAATGGGCACATCACGAGGGGATCGACCCCGCATAAAACTCGGCATGATCGGCTTCGGAACCGCGGCCCGCGCGTTCCTGCCGGCGCTGGCCCATCATCCGGAGTTCGAGATGGTGGCGATCGCCGATCCCTTCGAGCCGGTTCGCGCCGGGGCGGCACAGGAATTCGGCGTCACGACTTACGCGGATGTTCCCGACCTCCTGCGCCATCCGGGACTGGATGCGGTGTACATCGGCTCGCCCACGCAACTGCATGGCCGCCACGTCGAACTGGCGTGCCGGAGCGGCAAGCATGTGCTGGTCGAAAAGCCGATGGCGACGAATCTGGACGAAGCCAAGGCGATGGTCGGATTCACGCAGCAGTCGGGAAAAGTCGTGCTTGTGGGTCACTCGCATAGCTACGACGAGCCGGTTCATGCCATGCGTGAAATCGTGAGGAGTGGCGAACTCGGCGCCGCACGCATGATCAACACCTGGTGCTATACGGACTGGGTCTATCGCCCGCGCCGGCCCGACGAGTTGAAGGACAGTGAAGGTGGCGGCGTCACCATTCGCCAGGGCGCCCACCAGATCGACATCATTCGCTACATCTGCGGTACGGATGCGCTTTCCGTGCGCGCAAAAACGCTCGATCTCGATCCGGCTCGCTCCGTGACCGGCGCGCACTCGATTTTCATCGACTTCCGCGATGGCATGGTGGCGACCGCCGTCTATAACGGCTATGGCCGGTTCATGTCGACGGAATTGACGCAGGGCGTCGGCGAATGGGGCTTTATCGACAAGCCGCGAACCCCTGCACCGTCGCGCCTGACGTCGGAACAGGAACTGGAGGCCAAGCGCGAGCGCGCAAAGACCGCGATTCCGGGCCGGGCGCCACATCAGGCGCACTATGGCCTGACCGTCGTGACGTGTGACGCGGGAGAAATCCGCCAACAGCCCAACGGTCTCGTGATTTACACGCGTGACGGCTCACGTGTCGTGGATCTGCCGACCGACACGTCGCCTCGCGAGCGCGTGCTACGCGAATTCAGCGACGCGATCTACGGCATTGCCCCCGCCTTTCACGATGCCCGGTGGGGTCTGGCCAATCTGGAAATCTGTATGGCGGCGTTGCGCTCGGCACGCGAAGGCCGCGAAATCTATTTGTCTCACCAATAAAATTCAAATCCTGTTATGGAAAACGCGCTTAACCTCGAAGTTGTAGCCAAAACCGAGCTTGCAGACGGCATTTTCGAATTCGAACTTAGGTCTACTGATGGAGCGGCCCTTCCCGCGTTCAAAGCCGGCGCGCATTTGCTGATCAAGACGCCGGCGGGCGTCGAGCGCCGCTATTCGCTCTGCAATGACCCGGCGCAAACCGATCGATACTGCGTGGCCGTGAAGCTCGATTCGAACTCGAAGGGCGGATCCGCGAGCATGGTCAACGATGTTCAGACCGGTACCGTTCTCGAAGTCGGCGCACCCGAGAATTACTTCGCGCTCGAAGACGCGCAATCGTATTTGCTGATCGCGGGCGGCATCGGCATCACGCCGATGCGGGCCATGATGGCCGAACTGGACGCCCGCGGCGCGCAATATCGCCTCATTTATTGCAGCCGCCATCCCGCGAGTACGGCGTTTCTGGAAGAACTGCAGGGTCGTCCGGGTGTCGAGATTCATCACACCCATGGTGAACCGGGCCGTGCGTTCGACTTTGCCAAGACGCTGGCCACGCGTGACGGCAATCAGCATATCTACTGCTGCGGACCCCGCTCGCTCATGCAGTCCGTGCGCGAAGGCGCGAAGTCGTGGCCCGGTTCCGCCGTTCACTTCGAGGACTTCGGCACCAGCGAAATCGCAGGGCAAACTTCGGGCGGCTTCGAGGTCCTGCTCAAACGCAGTGGTGTGCGCGTCCACGTGCCGGAAGACAAGAGCATTCTGACCGCGATCCGCGATGCCGGCATCAAGACCGTCAGTTCATGCGAAGCCGGCACCTGTGGCGCTTGCAAGACCACACTGTGCTCCGGCGACGTCGAGCACCGCGACTTCTTCCTCGAAGATGAAGAGTACGACACGAACATCATGATCTGCGTATCGCGCGCCAAAAGCGGCGAACTCGTGATCGATCTCTGACTGACCGCCTGAATCCCTGAATCCGATACCCCAGCATGCCTGAGACCCAGACCGCCCTCGCACCCGGGGTAGACGTACAGCCCCCGGACGGGTTGCCCCGAAACCGGTTGTTTCTCGCCGTTGGCGCGATGGCAATCGCCGTTTTCATGTCGGTTCTCGACACCGTGATCTGCAACGTCGCGTTGCCCACGATGTCGGCGCAGCTTCAGATCAGCCCTGCCGAATCGGTCTGGATCGTCAACGCCTATCAGCTCGCAGCGATCGTCGTGCTGCTGCCCCTCGCCTCTCTGGGTGACAGAATCGGCTATCGCCGTATCTATCTGCTGGGCCTCACCATCTTTACCGCGGCCTCCTTCTTCTGCGCGAATTCGCATAATCTGCAGGAGTTGATTGCTTCGCGCGCCGTGCAGGGGATCGGAGCGGCCTCGATTTCGAGCGTGAATGTGGCGCTCATCCGGATGATCTATCCGAAGCGCATGCTGGGCCGCGGCGTCGGCATCAATGCCGCGATCATTTCATTTTCGGCCGTGACGGGTCCGACGATCGCCGCGCTCATCCTGTCATTCGGCCCCTGGCCCTGGCTTTTCGGCATCAACGTTCCGCTTGGCATCCTGTCGTTCGTTATCAGCTATCTCGCCCTTCCGAAGCCGCTCGGCGGCGTGACGAACAAGGCGCCGTTCGACTATCTGAGTGCTTGCCTGAATGCGGGTCTGTTTGGCATGTTCTTCCTCGGCATCGATCGGCTGGGGCACGACGGTCTGTCCATGGCCGCCGTTCTGATGCTATGCGTCGCGATCGTATCCGGCATCGTTTTGTGGAAGCGCGAAATCAAGCGTGAATTTCCGCTCGTACCGGTCGATCTGCTGAAGCGGCCGATTTTCATGCTGTCGATGTTGACCTCGATTTGCGCGTTCATCGTGCAGTTGCTGGCCTTCATTTCGCTGCCGTTCATCTTTCAGGATGAATACGGCATGACGCCGATGCAGACGGGCGCACTGATCACGCCATGGTCGCTGATCATTGTGTTTATCGCGCCACTGGCCGGACACCTGATGACGAAATACCGCGCGGGCCTCCTGGGCGGCATTGGCTTGATCTGTCTGTCGCTCGGCATGGCTGCATTGGCGACGATGGGACGTCATCCGTCGTCGCTCGACATCGCGTGGCGCATGATGCTCTGTGGTTTCGGCTTCGCGATGTTTCAGACGCCGAACAATACGACGATCGTCAGTGCGAGCCCGGCCAATCGTGCAGGCTCGGCCGGCGGCATGATCGGCATCGCCCGGATGTCGGGTCAGACATTGGGCGCGGTGCTCGCGTCGATCACGCTGATGTTGTCGCCGCATCATGCCGGGCCGATTGCGCTGGGTATGGGCGCCGCATTTGCCGCGATAGCGGCACTCTTCAGCTTCAGCCGGCTTCTGAACTGATCTGATAGCCGAAGAGCGTCCCCACGCTCAAAGCGCCTCGATCTGCTCAAGCCGCCGCGTTTGCCGGCGCACGAGGCGCTCGATATCCGCCACATCCTGATTCGACAGCTTCGGGCCGGGTCGGCGCAACGCCGCCGACGCAATCGCTCCGCGCTGCACCATCAGATATTTGCGTACCGCCAGCCCGATGTTCGGCTGCTGCTCGTAGCGGGCCAGCGGCAAATAGGCGTCGAAAATGTCATGCGCGCGCTCGACGTCGCCCGTTGCGTGCGCCTTGCACACGTCCACCATCATTTCCGGCCACGCAAAACCGGTCATCGCGCCGTCGGCGCCGCGCGACAGTTCCTCGGGAAGGAACAGGCCGCCGCCGTTGCCGGTCAGGATCGAGATGCGCCGCATTTCACCTTTGTCACTCGCGGCGCGAATGGCCGAGAGTTTATTCAGCCCCGGTACGTCCTCGTGCTTGAGCATCACGCAGGTCGGTGAATCTTTCAGTACCCGCAGGATGACCGCAGCGGACATCTGTACGCCCGTGGAAACCGGGTGATCCTGCAGCACCCACGGGCATGCGTCGCCCAGCGTTTCGCGGACCATATCGAAGTAAGCGACGATCTGATCGTCGGTGCGTACGGTAGGCGCCGGCGCAACCATGACGCCCGACGCCCCCATCTCCATGACGCTCGCGGCCAGCTCGCCCATGGGCGCGAAGCCCGGCGCCGATGCGCCCACCACCACGGGCACGCGATCGGCCACACGCGCGAGGACGCGCTTAACGAACAGGCGCGACTCGTCCGCGGTCAATTTGGTGGCCTCGCCGAGAATGCCGAGAATCGTGAGGCCCGTCACGCCGCGTTCCAGGTAGAAATCCACCATGCGGTCGGTACTCTCGAGGTCGAGTTCCCCGCGCTCCGTAAATGGCGTCACGGCAATCGTGAACACCCCTTTCGCTGACGCATCAAGCAATGTGCTCATAACGGCGTATCTTGTGAAAAGGTAACGATTTCCACCCGGTTCGCACCGCACCCAAAAAATACCGACCAGATGGGTCAATACGGATACCGCTTGCTCGCGATTCCGTGTCAACGTAGTTTATATGCTTGAGGCAAGCCGCCCATATTCGAATTTCCACGAGAGAGGTTGTTATGTCGGTCGATAAAAAAATCATCGACGCCCTGTCCGGCGTCACCACGGCAACGCTAACGACGCTCCTGCTGAAAAAGGGGCTGCGCAACGTGTGGATTCGCGGCGCCACGCCGCTGCGCCCGGGTCTGCCGCGCATCATCGGCCGCGCGTTCACGCTGCGTTTCGTGCCCGCCCGCGAGGATCTCGCGACGCCGGAATCGTGGTCGTCGCCGCGTTCCACGCGCGCTGCGATCGAAGCGATGCCCGAGGGCTGCGTGGCCGTGGTCGATGCGATGGGCGTGACCGATGCCGGTATCTTCGGCGACATTCTGTGCGCGCGGATGAAAAAGCGCGGCGTGGCGGCGCTCGTCACCGATGGCGTGGTGCGTGACGTCGCCGGCGTGCTCGGCACGGATCTGCCGGTCTGGACGCGCGGCGTGGCGGCGCCGCCTTCCGTCGCGGGGCTGACGTTCGTCGGCTGGCAGGAGCCCGTCGCCTGCGGCGGCGTGGCGATTTTCCCGGACGACCTGATGGTCGTCGATACGGATGGCGCCGTGGTGATTCCCGCGGCGCTGGTCGACGAGATCGTTGCGGCGGCGCCGGAGCAGGAACGACTCGAAGGCTGGATCATGGAACAGGTCGATGCGGGTACGCCGCTGCCGGGCCTCTATCCGCCGAACGAGGAAAACAAGGCGCGTTACGAAGCGAGCAAACGTAAAGAGAACTAACTAGAAGATTCACCACCTGCCTGCGAGGACATCGCGAACATGGCTTCGGACAAGTTATTCGACGGCCCCGTCATTCGCCTTCATCCCGACGATAACGTGGTCATCGCTCGCACCGATATCGCGATCGGGACGAAGTTATCGGGCAGCCTGCTCTGCCGCAGCCAGGTTCCGGCCGGGTACAAGGTCGCCTCCACGGCGATCCCGGCCGGCGAGGCGATCCGCAAATACAACGTGGTGGTGGGCTTCGCCGCAACCGATATCGCGCCCGGCACGCTCGTGCATACCCACAACACGACGTTCCGGGAGTTCGAGCGCGATTATGCCTACGCGACCGAATACCGCCCGCTCGACCTCGTGCCTCCTGCGCAGCGCGCGACGTTCGAAGGCTACGTGCGCGAAAACGGCGAAGTGGGTACGCGCAACTACATCGGCATTTTGTCGACGGTGAACTGTTCGGCGACGGTCGCGCACAGGATCGCGCAATGGTTCACGCCGCAGCGGCTGGCCGACTATCCGAACGTCGACGGCGTGGTGGCCTTCACGCACGGCACCGGTTGCGGCATGGAGATGAGCGGCGAGCCGATGGCGCTGCTCAGACGGACGATGGCCGGTTACGCGCGCCATCCGAATCTTGCCGCCGCGCTGATCGTGGGGCTCGGCTGCGAGCGCAACCAGCTCAAGGCGCTGCTCGGCGACGAAGGCCTGCACCCGGGCGAGCGCCTGCACACGTTCATCATGCAGGAGGACGGCGGCACGCGCAAAACGATCGAGGCCGGCATCGAAGCGGTCAAGGCCGTGCTGCCGCTGGCGAATCGCGCGCGGCGGCAAACGGTGTCGGCGGAGCATTTGAAGGTGGGTCTGCAGTGCGGCGGGTCGGACGGTTTTTCGTCCATCACGGCGAATCCCGCACTCGGCGCCGCGATGGATTTGCTCACGCGCCAGGCAGGCACGGCGATCCTTTCGGAAACACCGGAAATCTACGGCGTCGAACATACGCTGACGCGACGCGCGGCGAGCCGCGAAATCGGCGAGAAGCTGATCGCGCGAATCCGCTGGTGGAAGGAAGACTATTCGCCGGGCCGCGACGTGCAGATCAACGGTCAGGTGAGCCCTGGCAACCAGGTCGGGGGTCTCGCGAACATCTTCGAAAAGTCGTTGGGCTCTTCGATGAAAGGCGGAACGGGTCCGTTGATGGAAGTGTATCGATACGCCGAACCGGTCCGCGTCAAGGGACTGGTGTTCATGGATACGCCGGGCTTCGATCCCGTTTCCGCGACGGGCCAGATTGCCGGCGGCGCAAATCTGATTGCGTTTACTACGGGCCGCGGCTCGATGTTCGGCGCTAAGCCGGTTCCTTCCATCAAGCTTGCAACGAATACCCCGATGTTCGAGCGCCTGACCGAAGACATGGATCTGAATTGCGGCAGGATTCTCGACGGTACGGTGTCGCTCGACGGCATGGCACAGGAAATTTTCGATGCGTTGCTGCGCGTGGCTTCGGGCGAAAAGACGCGCAGCGAACTGCTCGGCCTCGGCGATCATGAATTCGTGCCATGGCAAATCGGCATCATGAGTTGAAAGAAATCAGCCGCCCCGCCAAAGGCGGTTGATGCGGTTGATGCACCCGACATCGATACGTCACGCGCCTGTAACTCCCTCGTCATTAAACAACGGTTGAATTACCCCCGTTGAAAAAGCCCGTTTCAACCGAAACCGGCCGACCTGGAGAGATACATGGCGTCGTCGCAATCCTTCTCGCAAATCGATGAGCAGAAGTTCAAAAGCTTTCATTGGCTTTCACTATTCACGACCGGCATGGGCGTGTTTACCGATGGCTACGACCTTGCCTCGATCGGCGTCGTACTGCCGCTCGTGCTGGCGTCGTTCGGCATCGGCCACCTGACGGGCTTCGAGACCAGCGCGCTGGCCGGCTCCGCCCTGGTGGGCGCGGCGGTGGGCGCGCTGATTTTCGGTGCGCTCGCACAGAAAGGCCGCAAGCGCTATTACGGCCTCGACGTCATGCTGATGGCCATCGCCGCGCTGGCACAGATTTTCGCCCCCAATCTGTGGAGCCTGATCGCGATCCGCTTCATCCTCGGTATCGGCATCGGCGCCGATTACGTGCTCTCGCCCACGATCATGGCCGAACACGCCAACCGCCGCGATCGCGGTAAAAAGATCGGTATCGGCTTCGGCATGATGTGGGCGCTCGGCGCCGTGTTTGCCGCGCTGCTGAACGTGGCATTGAACGCGGCCGGCGTCTCGCACGACCTGCAGTGGCGCATCGTGCTCGCGTTCGGCGCGGTGCCGGCGCTCTCGGTGCTCTATCTGCGCCGCAAGATGCCGGAAACGGCACGCTACCTGAGCCGCGTCGCCGGTGACGTGCAAGGCGCACGCGCCGTCGTCGAGCACATCGCGGGCGAAGAGGCTGTCATTTCGCCGACGCTCGATCGCCGCCACTGGCGCGAAGTCTTCTCGCAGCACGCACGCGCCATCTTCAGCGCCGCGCTGCTGTGGATGCTGTTCGACATCGTGGTGTACTCGGGCATCCTGTTCGGGCCTTCATTGATCGCGCAAGGGCTTGGACTCTCGCCGACGACGTTCGCACTCCTGACTTCGTTCGGCTTCTCGCTGCCCGGCTGTCTGATCGGCGTGTTGCTGATCGACCGCATCGGCCGCAAGCAACTGCAGGCGGCAGGCTTTGCGCTCGCCGCGCTGATGCTTGCCCTGTTTGCGTATTTCCAGAAAGACGTGGCGAGCGCCCCGGCGCTGGGGCTCCTTCTGTTCGGCCTGTACACCCTCACGATCACGGCCGGCCCGAACACGGTCGCCGGCACCGGCATCCTGGGCGTCGAGCTGAGCCCCACGCGAGTGCGCACGATCGGCCAGTCGATCACCGTGGTCGGCGGCCGGATTGGCGCATCGATCTCGGCGTTCCTGTTCCCGCTGCTGTTCGGCGCGATCGGCGAGACCGGCGTGATTTTCCTGCTCGCGTTCATCTCGGTCGTCGGCGCGGTCTGCACGATGCTGCTCATCCCCGAGACGGCCACGCGCTCGCTCGAAGACATCAACTCGGACAGCGATGCCGATCTGGCGAACATTGCGGTAGCCAAATAAGTAAAGCGGAGGGTTGGCGCGCAGCCAACCCTGCAACCGCCCTACGCTTCCTGATTTCGGCGACACATCGTGTCGCCGAAATGCTTTTTGGCCCGTGCTATCGCGTCGATCCGGATACGTTCACGCGACCCAGATATTCTCGATCGACTTCAACGCCCCCATCACGATGGAGCGATTGAGCGCCGCGGCCAGCGTGCCGTCACGCTCCGCATACGCTTCACAAAGCCGCTGGTGATCCGTGCACGAGCGTTGCATGCGCCCCGGCAGCGACGTACTCAGATGCCGCATGCGGTTGGTCCGCATGCGCATGGAGTCCATCACTTCCTTGAAGATGGCGTTGCGGCTCACGCGCAGTTCCTCGTCGCGAAACGCGACATTGGCCCAGAAATACGCGTCGACGTCGCCTTGCTCCGCCGCGCGCGCCAACGCACCATGCGCACGCCACAGTGAGGCAATGTCGTCATCGCTGGCCTGCTCGACGATCGCGAGCGACACCTGCGCATAGAGCATGGCGCGCAACTGGTAGATCTCGCGCACGTCTTTCAGGCTCATCGCCGCGACGCGCGGACGCCGCCGCGGCGACCAGTCGACCATGCGCTCCCGATGCAGTACGAACAGCGCTTCACGCACCGGTGTGCGGCTCACGCTAAAGCGCCGGGCGAGTTCGACCGAATTGAGGTCGTCGCCAGGCTGCAAGCGTCCTTCGATGATGCTGCGCGCAACCCAGTCCACGATTTCGCCGACCCGCGAGCTTTCGCTGCCGGCTTGCGCGACGTCGTCAGCGTCCGGCAGCATCGCGTCACTTTCCTTCATTCCCACTTCCCTCGATCTCGGTTCGAGGCGCCCCGCGCGCCGCCGGGCCGATTCTACCCGGCACCCGGCGGACTGAGCGCCCGCATTTCTTGAGTGTATACACTTAACGCATTTTATCTTGATCGGATGCCGTTGATTCGCATACACTGAACGAAGTGTCGACACTAAGCCTAACGAAGCTGCACAATAACCTCAGGAGACGTCGATGTATCTGGAGAAAGAGTTCGCCATGGCGGACGCGGCCGAAGCGGGTGTATCCGCCCGGCTGGACCGCTTGCCGCCGACACGCTACTTTCGTGGCCTCGTCGCGCGGATCGCCATTGGCGGCTGGTTCGAGTTCTACGAGATGTTCATGGCGGCCTATATTTCGCTCGGGCTGATCCATGACGGGCTCTATCGGGCCACCACGTCCAGCATGTTCGACGTGCACGGGTTTGCCAGTTTCCTCGGTTCGTTCTTCGGGGGCATGTTCGTCGGCACGGTTGCGCTGGGCGGCGTCACGGACCGTCTGGGCCGCCGCGGGGTCTTCACGGCTGCCATGCTGATCTACTCGGTCGCGACGTTCGCCGCGGCCTTCCAGACTTCGCCGGTCGGCATGGACCTCTGGCGTTTCGTGGCCGGCATCGGCATCGGCGTGCAGCTCATCACTGTCGACACTTACATTTCGGAACTGACGCCCAGTCATGCACGCGGCCGCTATTCGGCTTTCAGCATGCTCGTGATCCTGACGTCGGTTCCCACGGTCGCGGTCCTCGCGTTCCTGCTCGTGCCGCACACGGTGTTCGGTATCGAAGGCTGGCGCTGGGTGATGATCATCGGCTCGGCAGGCGCCGTGCTGATCTGGTTCATGCGCCGCGGACTGCCCGAATCGCCGCGCTGGCTCGAAAGCAAGGGACGTCATGCCGAAGCGCGCGCGATCGTCGACGACATCGAAGCGCGCGTGGTCGCGGAAACCGGTCAGCGCCTCGCCCCGCCCGCGCGCGATGTGCCGCTCGCGTCCGACGAAGGGACCGGGTCGTGGACGGAAATGTGGAAAGGCCGCTATCTGCCGCGTACGGTGATGCTGTCGTGCTTCAACTTCTTCCAGACCTTCGGCGTGTACGGATTCGGCGCATGGGTGCCGGTGCTGCTGTTCTCGAAGGGCATCACGCTCACGCACTCGCTGCTCTACACGATGATGATTGCGTTCACCACGCCGCTCGGCGCGATCGGCGCGATGTATTTCGCCGAACGCATCCAGCGCAAATGGCAGCTCGTGGGCTGTGCGCTCGTCGTCGCCGTGGCCGGCGTGCTGTTCGGCATGGTGCGCGAGCCCGTCTGGATTCTGCTGTGCGGCGCGGCCGTCACGATCGCCAACAACTGGCTGATCGGCATCTTCCATACGTATCAGGCCGAGCTGTACCCCACGCGCATTCGCGCCCGGGCCGTCGGCTTCGTGTTTAGCTGGAGCCGGCTGAGTTCGATCTTCGTCGGCTTCTGGGTGGCGGCGCTGCTCAAGCATTCGGGTGTGCCCGCCGTGTTCGTGCTGATTTCGTCAGCGATGTTGGTGATCGTCGTGATGGTGGGCGCCCTCGGGCCGCGCACCAACGGCGTCCGTCTTGAGGAGTTGTCCCAATGAGTTCGGTTGTGAGTTCGATCGCCGCCGCATTTGCGCACGGCCTGTACGCCCTCGCGCAGCGCCCGCTGCCCGCAAACGTCGCGCTCGAAGCGCAACGTTCGCTCATCAATGTGATCGGCACGTCGATCGGCGCGTCGCGCCATCCCGGCGTGGACGCGATTCTCGCCGCCGCGCAGGAGCTGGGCGT
>Ga0131853_10009202_pt1 | contig 18050 bp, 6 predicted proteins | sample TergutLab28metaG_FD_92764 | JGI IMG/M metagenome (GOLD analysis project Ga0131853, IMG submission 92764) | Labiotermes labralis P1 segment gut microbial communities from Petit-Saut dam, French Guiana - Lab288 P1 (version 2) (version 2) | ecosystem: Host-associated > Arthropoda: Insects >... | reverse complement strand
CCTGCCGCCGCCACTACTACTACTACTACTGCTACTGTTCCTGCTGCTGCTGCTACTACTACTACTGCTACTGTTCCTGCTGCTGCTGCTACTACTACTACTGCTACTGTTCCTGCTGCTGCTACTACTACTACTACTGCTACTGTTCCTGCTGCTACTACTACTACTACTGCTACTGTTCCTGCTGCTGCTACTACTACTACTACTGCTACTGTTCCTGCTGCTACTACTACTACTACTACTACTACTACTGTTCCTGCTGCTGCTACTACTACTACTACTGCTACTGTTCCTGCCGCCGCCACTACTACTACTACTACTGCTACTGTTCCTGCTGCTGCTACTACTACTACCACCACGACTACTACTACTAACTACTACTACTGCTGCTACTACTACTACTACTGCTACTGTTCCTGCTACTACTACTACTACTACTACTACTACCACCAACACTACTACTACTAACTACTACTACTGCTGCTGCTACTACTACCACAACTACTACTACTATTACTACTAATACTGCTGCTACTGCTACTATTACTACCACTACCACTACTAATATTCCCACCACCACCACCACTACTATTGTCACTACTACTACTACTACCACTACTACCACTACTACTACTATTACTACCACCACCACCACCACCACCACCACCACTACTACTAATACTATTACTACTACTACCACCACCACCACCACTACTAATACTGCTGCTACTACTATTATTACCACTACTAATACCACCACCACCACCACCACTACTATTACTACTACTACTACTACTACTGCTACTACTACTATTACTACCACTACCACTACTATTACTACCACTACCACTACTAATACTACCACCACCACCACTACTATTGCCACTACTACTACTACTATTACTACTACTACTACTACAACTATTACTACCACCACCACCACCACCACCACCAAAAAGCAAGATGGCTCAAGCGATATCATTTCTGAATTCCATTAAGTGGTGTACGAATCGAATATAGGCTTGTTTGACAGAGATGTTTCGTGATTTCCTTCAGTCATCCCAAGTGAGTGCGTGTTAAGGCTCAGGATTACGTCACGGCTGCTTTTCCTTCTCTTGTTACAATTTATTACTTAAGCATACATGCGTTTTATATATGGCATTCTTTGTAATAGGTACAGTAAATATAAATCTCAGGCCACGAAGGGGCTCAGGGGGAGTAGTTATAGCTCTACTCTTTCTTTGAACTCGCTCTAGATGGTGGTGGGAGTGGCCAACGCCACGCCCCGGTTTCTTTACCCTTGGGAAAGAGATTCGGTACCTATTGTACAGGAGGCTGAGTGGACCCGGAGTCGTTCTGGAAGGGCGCTGAAAATCTCCTCCCCACCAGGATTCGATCCCCGTACCGTCCAACCCGTAACGAGTCACTATACCGACTGCGCTATCCCGGTCCACGATATTTGTTGTTGGTCAAGAAATAACAGGACTGGCAACGTAAGTATAACGTAACATTGAGACGCGTGATTGCAACCATTGTTGTAGCGTAAAATCAGTGTTATATATTATGGAAATATGTCCGTATCTTTAGGTATCCAGTATGCAATGCGGCATGCGCCATAATGTCATCTGTGGTCTGCCGCGCTCTACAACATTTTTCCACATTATTTCATAAACGGCACGCTTTTCGGAAAAAAGTTATTGAACATAAAATGTGTGCTTTGACTTTCTCTACAACTGTTGTCTGCAGCATGTCTCATTCTAAGAAGAAACGAACAAGATATGATCAAAACTGTACATTGGTCGGCATGTAAAGTACTCGTCATTATCGTCAGATTTTAATGACACTTGAATTTTCTCCACATATTTTGAAAAATACTCAAATATCAGATTTGATGAAAATCCGTCCAATGGTAGCCGAGTTTTTCCATGTTGTCTTTAGCATTTTCATAAAATACCAGAGGAACGCCCACGTCTTCTAATATATACATATTGAGTGGGAATCTCACACATGCTCTACAGACGAAATCTGAAGAACGGCGATAAAAACGAAAGATTTTTTGCTCTCACATGAAGTCTAAATGCCACTAGGAGAGTTAGTCCAACCGTAACAAATCCAACCCTAATTCCCGTAATATTTATTTACACTCTGCAAGTGGAATCAGAGTAATGTCTTCAAATACAGCCATGATGTCTCAGTACAACTGATAATCAACACATTTCACAAGAGCGAAACCGGGGCTCCATTCCTGTTGGTAGTAGTGTTCTCCTCATTTGCACGTCCCCCATGCAGAACACGGTACATATCCACTGGCATATCCAACAGCTGCCGAGGTTTTTACCCCACAAGTGTTAAAGCGCGAGAACCGTGAAGCTTTCCCCTCATCTGAACGTCACCGAAACCCACACAGAGCGAAGCTTTGTCTCCAATCACCCACACTTCCTCACGACGTCACGTCTACTGAAGCGGAAATTATCTTACATTGCATAAGTGTCCTCAAATTGGTCCTGCCACATTCCTTCCAATTCTTCAATCAGACTTATCCAGTTCCTCCTTATTCGAGGATTCAGATCAGCTGCAGTATGACGCTGTTTCGTTTCATGAGTGGTTCCCGATGATTTGAAGAAATGTAACACTTTTCAAAACTTTGACGTTTTGTTGACCGTGCATCTCAGTATTTAACTAATTTGATGCACAAAATTTGTTTCGCAATAAGTTTTATTTCATGCCTCTACATGTTTCGATCATATGTGCTCATCATCAGGAGGTCAAAATTGCATTACACAGCCTCTGGTATCATCACACGTATAGGTGGCCGTCTCGTGCAATTTTGACCTCCTGATGATGAGCACATGTGCTCGAAACATGTAGAGGCATGAAATAAAACTTATTGTGAAACACATTTTGTGCATAAAGTTGGTTAAATACTGAGATAAATATTCTTTTCAAAACGTCTGCGACCACTCACCAACAACAGAGCGATCCATTCCCAGAGACCTATATCCTCTGCAACAACGCTGCGAGGACCTCACATATTACATTTTATGCAAGACTGGCAATTCAGACGTTGATTGCTTATCGTAAAACGTAGCGAATAGCAAACGATCAGCTTCACGATTGGAAAGCGGAGAAAAAGTCTAACTTTCAAAAGCAAAGATGTATCCTTTTCTTTCTTTCAGTATGCAGGAATATGCTGATTTTGTGCATTATATTATGAAAGACACATGAAACCGTCCCTTACTAAGGACGAGATATCTTGCTTACATCCAGTGTCTTGAGATTTTTGTGAGGATCTTTAGCAGACACGTGTTGAGCGTCTCCCAGCAGTTAAAATACAGTATCTGCGTAATAAGTTTCTCTTCCTAAACAAATATTAAAGTACAAACGCCTAGTGATGACTCATGCAACACCAAAACTGTCCAATTTCTGAAAGCTATTCCTGTTTCAGAACCCTGGTGCAATTTTTGATAATCACAAATTCAATATGACGTCACTTTACACACACGTTTCAAGCTTCGAATAAAATTACGGTGTACCCTGATATAAAACAAAGCTGTATACGCCACATTGGTGTTATGTTACTGAGGGGAACTCGCATTGAAGTGTACGGTGGTTGTGATTATTTTAAAAAATAAATCGGGTATCGATTACCCCAAGTTTCAAAATCCCTTACGGAAAATTCAAATTGTGAAGTAAATGAACGAAGCAATTTATTATGAAAGCAGCTAGATATTCGCGTTGCAGAGAATGTCAATAATACAACTAACTAACTAACCAAGCAACAAACAAACAAACAAACTAACTAACTCCAAGGAAACAGAGTCCTTCCTGAGAACTAACAGGTCTTCATCTATTCAATAAATTTTCTACATTTTATGGAAGCCGAAAATTCATTACCGCATTCACAACAGCCCGCCACCTGTCCCTGTCCTGAGTCAGATCAATCCAGCTCATACGCCATTCCGCTTCATAAAAATTCATTTTAATATTATACTCCCATCTATTCCTAGATCTTTCAGTTCTCTCTTTCCTTCGGGTCTCTCCACCTCAGCTTGCAGGCACCTCTCACGTCCCGCATAAGTATTATTGCATTTCCCGCTCATCTCCTTCTTCCCGATTTGATCACCTGCATAGTGTTCGGTGGGAAGTGCAGATCAGTCGATCACACACACACACACATTGGATGTTTGGCAGAACTGGATGTCAGAGATTTCGATAATTTTATTACCTTTGTGACCCTTGAGACCACAAGATGCATTAAACTCACCGAACACAGACTGAAATGCTTTTCTCAGTAAAAGGTTTTCTGCGTGTTCTTCTCCCTCAGTAAGAATTTCTTGGTGTCAGGACAGCGGAACTTCTCCAGGAACACCACCTGCTGATCTAATCTTATAATGCAACATCCATTAGTACTGTTACTAAGCAGCAGTTTCCGTAAGAGGCTTGAACATGAGACTGTGAAATGCACACACTAGAAGCAGCTTTTGTAAAACGGCGTGGAGTTGAGTTCGTCCGAGTAATGCTTTATGACAGATTTGTAGATAAGAATAAAGGACAGATGTAATAAAATTACTTGATCCGGTAACATAAGAAACCAGTCACTTACTACGATAAACTTTTGTCCCTAAATCCAAGGGGCATTCCGTTATGAGACGAGCATTGTCACACTTAAGATTAAAAAATTTCGTACTGAAATTGAGTACATAAGTGTGCCTACAAGTTCACGTCTTGTTACCAATATGCGGGAAAAACTTTACGACAAATATGTAGCTAACAAATCTTTGAACGTTATGGTGAAATTCAAGAATTTAGAAGCAACAATAGCAAATAAAACTTACATTTTAGACTAAATAACGCGAACTTTTATTTTCGGGCAAATGTTTATTGCTATTGAGTTCAGAATGATTGTTGCTACTGGGTTTGGAATGTTTTTCATCCTGCGCCCCATTTAAGAACGTGAAGATCAAACTATACACATAATACTGTGATTTTACCTGCTATTATAGATGTTAAATTTTGACCATTCTGAAATCTTTCAGGAGAGGTCGTTGAGGAAAACAGTGGTAGCCTTCCTAATGTAGGCTTACAGGGGACTGGAGAAAATTTTATAATAAGCAGTTTTATAATTTTTAAGATGAATAAATCAAAGATGAGAGAGATATGGTATGCAGCACGCTTCGGATGGCGACAGGTAGGGAATTTACTTTGAAGAACTGGGTGTGGTTGGGATCGTAACATTGCAAACATGTATAGTCTGCTCTTGTATTGAGGCTTGTAATGTCGTAAAAAAAACTACCAAGTTGCTATGGAACTCACTCTTTCACGTTCGGGGTAAAAACGAGTAAGCGGTAGAGGAAAAAATTAATATGGAAATGGGTAAGAACACAGTAAAGGATATGTTCTTTGAAAGGGTTACTTTTAATGGAAAAGTGAAGTTATACGTAACCTATAAAATATCCACATCATATCAACATATCATAACCTGAAGACGGAGGCAGGCAATTCTTACGGTACCTTCACACCAATTTACCCATCTACACGGCATTACACTTCAGAAGACATCCATATTCACTGTCACCGTGATTCGAACCATAAATCCCACAACATTAAAATGGATCTTTAACAAATATCCTCGGAGTGTGTGGACACGACTAAAATAACCAGGACTTTTTCAGTGGTGGGTTTTGGCGAAGACAGTAACGAAATTACGTGTTCCGTAAAACGTATAAAATTTCTTGACAGCCTAATTGACTGCCAGCCTACCTAGGAGGCTTCTATCCCATGGATTTGGTCGGTTAAGTTTGGGATTCAGCAAAGAGCATCAGTATGTTGAGGCAGTAAGAAGCAGCAACTTGGCACCAAGTACTTACTGGACACTTCCACACACTTCTAGTCGAGGGGAGTGCAGCAAGCTTTCTCAGCCTTCCGCCACCTCTTTATCTACAACAATACGGCCCTTATAATCCTATTCCTCCCGCCACATCCCGTGTGTCATCATTACGTCACACCGACGTCAGTAGAAACGACACAAATCCTGATTGAATCCTGTGATTGATGATGAATCATTCCCAGGGAAGCATCAGGGGCAATGGAACGTGGCGCAGAATCCCTTGAAATGGCTCTCTGTGTTAGAATAAAGTACAGCCAATTGCAAATGTGGCGGAGACGAAGGTTTATACTCCCTATGTGGATTTGTGAAAAGGATAATGGCGCCTTCAGCATTCGGTTTAATAAAAAAATATTAACTTATTTCAGTTCGGTTCTGATTACTGATCACCTGTCCAGTAATCTTTCCAGTTATGAAACTAATATGCCTGTATCTGCAGGCCCTTGTGATTCTCGGTGCTATGTTGCCCGACCTGTGCGACATATTCATACGTCGGATCTTGGAAATACTCCGAAAAGTCACGCAAGCTTTATCCAACCCATAGCCAATAATTTGAAATTAATATTATTATGGACCCCAATATTTACTGTGGAAGTTCTGTGCAGTAAAATGCGCTAGTGTTAAACTACGTACGAATGAACCAATCACTACGTCGAACAGATTAGAGCTGCGGTGACACTCTAGAATACAATATCGACAGTAAAATATTATTACTACAAATTTAACATATTGCACAATATGATATAATACACAGTAAATCACAATATGATATAATACACAGTAAAGCTGAGTTGAATTAAAAGGAAGTAAAGTGTGCTGGAAATCATCGAAAAGTGTAGAGAAGCGGAGTCTAGTGAAGTGAAAAGTCTAAAGTGAAGTGAAAAGTTATCTAACGTGGAGGGTAGTGAAGTGCAATAAAGTGAAGTGAAGTGAACGAAGCAAAGTTAAGTGAAATGAGGCGAAGTGAAGTGCGCAGTATACGGAAGGGGGGGGGAAGAGTTTTTATGGAGAAGGTTTATAGGAGTAGTAAGTGATGAGAAGTGAAGGACTGGGGCGAAAGCGTGAGTGAATTAATGAGTGTAAAATAACGATTACAAGAAACTGTACACGGTACTCCCTTGCTTGGGTGTTTTTACCTTTGGTACATGTAAAATTCTAATTTGACTCTTGTGTACTGTTGCTAGTTTTAAGTTGTCTTGTGTGCAATTGTTGTTGGTTGGCCGTGTGTATTGTTGTAGTTATCTTATGTGTATTTGTTGTACTGTATGTGCATTGTTTTTTTTTTACTTTAGATGCCGGACTTCTGGCTAGAAGTCAGTATTCGGCAGGTCCTGCGACCGGCCATCTCGACACAGGTTTTTCTTGGTTTCCCTGTGTCTATAAGCAAATGCTGAGATGGTTCCCTACATTCCAAGTTACCACTACATGCTTCTCATGTAGCCCTCCTGACTTAAATTCAGTAGTAACCAATTTCATGTTTTGTTTACATGTAAAATAACCACTGCCACCGGGTAACAACCCAATTGCAGTAAATAAATATTCTTATAATATTATTATTATTAAATCAATGAGAGTAAAAGGGTCATTGGAACGGGACATTATGCTTGGACAAGTTGCAGGATACAGTAGGCAGGGAAAACCACGGATGAACTGGCTGGACAGTATCAAGGAAGCTACCGGACGACGATTGGAAGTTTTAAAAGAAACAGTACAGGATAGGAAAAAAATGGCGCATGCTGGTGGAATAAAAGTCTCGGAAGAGGGAACTCACAAATGTGAAATGATCTTAGGAGAAGGCAATGGCAAACGACTCCTGAAGAGTAACCTCTGCCTAGAAAATCCACTACGGGATCACCAGGAGGAGGAGGAGGAGGAGGAGGAGGAGGAGGAGGAGGAGGAGGAGGAGGACGACGACGACGACGACGACGACGACCACCACCACCACCACCACCACCACCACCACCACCACCATTAAATCATTGTTAAAACTTGACGCTATAGTTTTCGACGCCATCAATTTAATCATCAGGGAAACAATCTGCGAATCCAGAAGGACAAAGGAGGCTTTACACTCGTTAAGATAAATCAATAAATGCACGACTCCGAAGATATTCACATTACGTGAAAAAAAATTATTCCTTTATAAGTTCTTCTTATCGAAAATATTTAGCATAAGATTTATAAAGTAGAAAGAAATACACTTTAATCTATGCGCAATTTGTCTTAATGACCTACCATTTCTGACAAATCTATGCATTTCTTTCACTTTAAATCAGGGTTTATATTTAAAAACTGAAAGCGTAGAACCCACTCCACAGCATTTAATGAAGATCCGAAATATGAAAATAATCAAAATCTAATCAGTAGTTTAAGGAATAAACATGTAGAAACAGACAACGACGAATTTCCCTCTCATAACTTCTTTTATGCCCTCAGTACAAATAACGTGAAAAAGTTATTACCATATCGCAAGTTGGGGATGGCAACACAGCACATAACCTTGTGTTCGTAATCTAATTATTGGTAAGGTTTATTGCAAATTTGTTTCATTTAAGTAGAAATTCATTACAGTTTGTACTGAATCAGTCTTATTCGTATATTTAAGCTTTTTCAATATCAAATCTTTAAATGAATTTACTTCTCTTTTCTATCGCCTTTCAGGTGTTCCTCTGTTACAAGAATGCAGGCAGTCCATATGAACGCAAGTTTCATATTGCATCAAATACCTATAATGCTCTGCGTAAGTACGTAATATTTTAATTCAAATATTTCTTGTCATTAGAATATAATTTACAACATATCAGGAAATAAAATATGATTTCTTGTGCCACTTCAATCCGATTCCGCATCGTGGCCTCCCCATAAGGGACTTCGCCATCACGTTCACTGGCCACACCACACTTGTAAGACTCCTCTGGACGAGTGATCAGCCAGACACAGAGCTTCTACCTGACAACACACAACATTCACAAGAGACTGACTTCCATATCCTCGTCGGGATTCAAACTTGTCCTCCCAGAAAGCAAGAGGCCGCAGACTCTCGTCATAGACCGCACGGCGTCAAGAAGCTTAATAAGTTACCTTCTTTTAACTGTCTGTTACTTTTACTGCTAATGGTTCCTACATATTCACTATCTAATACAAAATTACACTTTTCAATTAATTTTTAACATTTAGCTGTAAGTATTTAGAACTAATTTCTATTTTTTAAATTCCATTTTTTTTGCCAAGACTTTTCGTGAAGTTCTTGGCGATGTGACGTCATGTCTAAAGATGAAGAATTGGAACTAAATATTTACTGCTCGACACAGAAGAACATCCCAGAAGACTTGAATCGTCATCACCACTGCTGTGAGAGACACAGATCCCAATTTTTGCAGATTTTCTTTCATCGTGTCTCGCGTTATTCGTGACGGACCACTGTTCATTATTTATTCCTCAGTCGGTTTTAAGAGAGGTCCGTCGCCTCTTCCACAGCGAGTTCTCCACAAGTTCTCCAGTACTTCTTCTTTCGATTTCCAGCACCACGTCTTTCTCTTAAGGCCATCCAGCAGCTGTTGACGCCTTCTTCCTCGTCTTCCCGTCAATTATTCCTTATATCTTTCCTTCAATCCCTTGTTTTGAATGGAAGTTTCTATGCAAGACGTGACAAATACAGCTAGCATTCCTTCTTTCTGTTGTATGTAGGATCTGCCTCTCCTCCGTGACCCTATGTAGTACTTCTTAATTTTTCATACGATCGGTCCAAATAATGCTCTTCATCATTTTCTAGCACCACACTTCAAAACTTTCCAGGTATTTCAGACCTATTTTTCGAATATTCCAATTTTCAGCACCATATAAAAGCTAAGTTCCAGGTGCAATACCATAGTAATTTCTTCCTGTAAGTCCCATTTGTTGGAGAAAAGTGTCGTCTTCTTACAAAATGTGTATTTGACACTGAACAATTCTAGCTTATTCCTCCCACAGTCAACATAGAGGACACACTGAAAATCGGATCTGCATTCCACTGCATGTGTAAGAGGGGTACACTGCTTTATACTGGTTAAGACCCGTTTTCGATTTTTGGGGCCAACTACGGGACATCTTGCTTGAGAAATTTCAAGATTTTTTCAAGTCCTTAAGACAAGCCTTCTAAACGTACCCTCAAAACACCGCCATTAATTAAATCTAAATGTTTGATATGTCATGGTTATATTTATTCGACAATTACAGAAAATGTTTTTTTTAAATGTTTTGCTGATCGTGCATCTCCGTATAATCTTAGTAACTGACCAACTTAATCCACAAATTCTTGTTTCATAATAGGTTTATTGTATTCCTCTACATGTTTCGAGCACTATGTGCTCATCATCAGGAGGTCAAAATTGTGTTATACAACATCTGGTATCATCACACTATGTAGGTGGCCGTCCGGTGCACCGGACGGCCACCTACATAGTGTGATGATACCAGATGCTGTATAATACAATTTTGGTCCCTGATTATGCGCACATAGTGCTCGAAACATGTAGAGGAATACAACAAATCTATTATAAAAAAAGAATTTATGCATTAAGTTGATCAACTGCTAAGACTTACAGAAAATATTTTCGATAAGCTCTAAGTAAATTAAATTAACCAAAAACCTTGTCAGCTGTTTTATATCTGGCTTTGTAATGACTGAGATCTTCATTATTTCGAATAAATGTAATTCGACATTTTTGTGTCTTGTGTGATGTTAAGGAACATGGTATAAACCTACACGTCACGTGTCAAAAACTGACAGTAACAACTTCTTACACCAAACTCTTGACTGTACCACTGCCACCAACATAAAACGCCGCAGCCGTACAACTCAATAATTACGCACGAAAAATCAAGTTATGTTGTGGGTTGCCCACAGCCATGAATGAGAATATTACCGTTCTGTGGTAATGGGGTAGAAAAGGACTCAAGTTTCGGACAGAACTGATCCGCGATCTGCAGAGAGGTCTGTATAATTTAGGGTTAAAAATTTCGAATTTATATGCATTTTCGACCAGAGATACGAGGAATATACAGACATGCGTCGCTTAACGATGGGGATAAGTTATGAGATATGCGTCCGTTAGGAGATTTCGTCGTTGTGCGAAAGCGTACTTACACAGACCTAGATAGTACAGTGTCATGAGTTGCTAAACATGTACGAACATGTCAAGACTGGTTGCAAACACATCCCACCCAGTGAACAGCCAATACAATTCCAATCCGGATACTATAAGAACAAACCTCGTAAAGCCTACTACACACCTAGGCTATATGGTATAGACTATTTCTACCAGACTACAAACCTGTACCGAATGTTACTATATTGAATACTGTAAGTAACTGTAACACAATGGTAAGTATTATATTATAATATTATAATCTTACGGGACCACCGTCGTATATGCGGTCCGTCGTTGACCGAAACGTCATTATGCGGCGCATACATATCGTGCTACTTCCAAAAGTATGTGCACGTGTTCATGACGAAGGCGATGATGACAACGAACACGTAATTGCACTTGAGAACTGATAAATTGCACCCTTAACTAAACTTTATTTATCAGTGCCTGCACTGTCCACTCAACCAACGTTACTTTATTCATACTGACAAAAGCTTTTCGAAGACTTTCCACATATCGTTCTCACTGTAACTTGATCACGAGCATTAAGTATGTCCAAACGTGTATGCATATAATTAGTTTGCATTTTCTCATGTTCAACTCTCATGTAATTGTGTCATTAACTAAAGTAATGTTCATTAAATAAAAAAACTTATTAAATTTACAAAACATAAAAGATCACTCTAGACTCTATTGCAGCTATTCGTTAATTACATTCCACACGCAAGATACATGCGATATTATTAATGTATATAACATATTTGAAATAGAAATCGTGTTTTACTGTTCCATATATATATATACGTTAGGTTTGTTAATAACAATTTGAGGTCCAGTGGTAACTATTATGTACAGTACAAACTGCTATAACTTTAAAGAGATGATTTTGTCACAAAGGATATTTGTTTTGGTATCTTTCTCAAAATAATTAGCAATTATTTCAATAAACGCCTTTAACCGATTTGTCTTTAAAATGACCACGGACTGTGTTTTCTGTGAAGTATGAGCTGAATAATTTTATGTAATTTACATGAATGTCAGTCTTGGAGGAGTTATGCACTATACTCCCAATCGGCAATGCACGGTCATTCAGTTTCTTGGCCTTCAATGTGTCTATATATACATCAGGTTGAAGCTTTTAGGATTACATCTCCGCAGTACGAATTGTTGTCACTTTCATTTGTTATGTTTGTATTTGTGGTGGTGTCGTGCATGCTTATTGTTATGGTACGCCTGTCATTGTTATTTGCGTTGCGGCCCTTTTTTCTTCATTCATTTCGCACGTTCTTCCGTTTCTCACCACATGTATAGCCCGGACGTAGTTTCAGTAATACTTTGGTTGTTGCAATACTCGTATATTGTTAGTTGAAGATATTGCAGTCTTTACTGTACCTATATATACAGAACCTCTCATGTGTGTCCTTATTTGAGTAAGTATAAGGCAGTGTTTCTCAAACGCCGGGCCGCGGCCCGGTACCGGGCCCTGGCATCAATTATACCGAGCCGCGAGAGGTTCTCCTGTATTTTGTCACTTAATTTTCTAAGCAGTTTTCATGAATAAATGTTTTATAGTGGAAATATTCTGAGGAGAAAAATATTCGTGAATGTGTCGAAAAACTCAGACCCAGATGTTGGCCTGAAGAAACTAAAATATGCTGCAAGATTTCATTAGTGCAGTGATTGATAATTAATTTCAATGTAATTTTATATTTGTCAACATGCCACACCATACACATAAGTGTACTAATACTCTTTATGATTATGCCATAATTAATTATTAATACTCATGTTAGTTTAATGTATGAACTTAATAAAATTGAAAGGTATTTACATGTAAATTTGTTAGGACCGGGCCCTCGTCTTATGAAAAAAGTATTTACCGGGCCGCGGTCTCACAAAGGTTGAGAAACACTGTTATAGAAGCTCGACGTCCTTGAGTCTTAAGGGCCTGTCCAGGCCTGTAATGGGCTTTATATTTTACAGGAAATGTTTCTGTACTGTACTTCATTATGGTGAAACGTACGAACAACATGCATAAGAAATTATCCAACATCAATTATACCGTGCCGCGACAGGTTCTCCTGCATTTTGTCACTTAATTTTCTAAGCAATTTTCATGAATAAATGTTTTATAGTGGATGTATTCTGAGGAGAAAAATATTCGTGAACATGTCGAAAAACTCAGACCCAGATGTTGGCCTGAGAAAACTACAATACGTTACAAGATTTCATTAGTCCAGTGATTGATGAATAATTTAAATGCAATTTTATATTTGTCAACATGTACACCGTATATATAAGCGTACTAATACTCTTTATGATTATGCCACAATTAATTATTAATTCTTATATTAGTTTAATGTATGAACTTAAAAAAATGGAAAGATATTTACGGGTAAATTTGTTGGGACCGGGCCCTCGTCTAATGAAAAAAGGATTTACCGGGCCGCGGTCTCGTAAAGGTTGAGAAATACTGGTATAAACCGTGTGTTCAAAAGAGACAGAGAAAATAGCGCAGAAAAGGGCGAAGAAGAGTTTGGCCGTCGTAAATAAACTGGCAGTAGTTCATTTTTAAAGGCTGTTGAAACTGACAAATAAAAGTTGTGTTTTAAACGAAACCATAGGATTTAAAACAAATATTTTTCTACCCTAAAAATGAAAGTTGGTACAAACACAGAAAACAATACAATATTATTTATCCATGTGTAATCATTTAAATACATTTAACTGTGTCCTGAAATTACAAGTTGGTACCAACAGAGAAAACATTACAATACACTTCATCCATGTGTAATCATTTGTTGTTTGCACAAGCATGAAAATTACGAAGCTATTTTTCGAAGGTAGCAGATAACCATACAGCCTTGAGATTGGCATCTCGTGAAAGAAACCTAGCAGTTTATTATTTTCAACATAAACGCTACTACAGACTTGTATCAGTCTACATTTCTGCAGTGTGTGTGTGTTGTACCATTTCTCTCAGACCAGGCTGTACATGTTTATTCTCAGTACACATTGCTTCCAGCCTCCGAAATGCTCGCCGTTTCTCAGATGTAGAAGCGGATTATATAACATTACTATCTACAACTACCGGCTCTTCTCTCCGTATCAAACTTTGCAGACTTCCATTGCCCCTTCCTTATCTCCCATTTCTTCATTTCCCCTTATCCTCTTTCTAGGTCTTTTCTTATACTTACTTTACGAGTATTCGTTTTTGTCTAGTTCCTTTTGTTCCACGGCTTCTTGTTCCTTAGTAGTTTCCACTTCAGACGTTCGTAGTTTCCCACCCTTTTCATTCGTCCCCGAGCCTGTATTCTCATGTTAGTAACCAGCTGCCAGCACTGCAAAATCTTAACCATGCCAGTGAAACAGAAGTAACGATAAAGGTCGGTATCTGCATCAGTTGATGATATTGTTGTACATATGTTCAGGATTCAAGCTTTCTGGAATGTTATGCCCTATGGACTGGCAAATAGTCAACTATTCTTATTAGATACTAAGGAAACACAAATGACCACACAATTCGTCCTAGAGTGATCCAAAATTAATTTTCATGTAAAATTTTCAGCCGCCATCTAGTTGTTATATTGCACGGATGGACAGACGAACAGTCATTCCGCAGGTATGAGAAGACAGCCAAAAAGCCAAGAGTGCTAAAATGAAATAAGATGGCAGCAACATTGGAGTAAGTAAAATGGCGACTACATGCGAGTAAGTAAGATGGCAGCAACATTCGAGTAAATAAGATGGCGGCTGCAAACAAGTAAATAAGATGGAAGCAACATATAACTAAATAAGATGGCAGCTACTGCTGTTTTTGTGTTACTAAGTCCAGCGCTCTACTTCTGCGAACATACTGCCTTCACCTACAGCGTAACGTGTATGCTTCCGAGAGTCTGGTAATCACCTGCAGGATGCACGATGTCTGAGTCACAGAGAAGCAAATATGGACACAAGTAAACCCCCTATCTCGGCTAAATTTCTGGGACATGTCGCACCTCTGCGTGGCTCTGGATCTAATAAGCCTTAGTTTTTATCATATAGAGTTTAATCTCCAGGCAGACATCTAGAGTGCAGTATAAGATCCATAAACAACAACTTCAGAACTTGGAATATTCAAACTATTTGCCTGATAACAAATGATACAAGGCGTACACGCGAAATTAAATCCGACACTGTCATGGCGAAGGTGGTATTCAATAAACAGAAGACCCCCGTCACCAGTGAATTGGAATACATTTAAGGAAGAAACTATTTACGTGCTGAATTTGAAGCATAGATTTTACAGTGCTGAAGCGTGAACACTTCAGACAGCAGATCAAAAAACCTGCAGCGGGTTCAGACGTGGTGTTAGAAGAGGATGGAGTACATCATTTGGAACGATCTTGTAAAACATAAAGAAGTATTACATGGAGTCAAAGAGGAAATGAGTATCGTACGTGCCATAAAAAAGGAAGGCTACCTGGATTGGTCTCATCTTGTGTAGGAACTGCCTTCTAAAACAAGTAAATGATGAAGAGATAAAAGGGAACGGAAGACGAAGAAAAACATGTAAGCAGCTACTAAGTGACCTTAAGGAAACGACAAGATACCGGAAGTTTAAGGAGAAAGAGCTAGATGGTTGCTTCTGGAGAACTCGCTCTGCAAGATGTTATGGACCTGTCGTAAGAGAGATTAAAATAAATTTTTTAACTTATGATCCTCCGTTCCGTATTTGTAATTTACTGATTATTGTCTTGTTAGTGCTATTTCTATAAATTTCAGTTTCATCATTTACATATGAATGACTAACGCTCTGTAAAATTATGGCAAGTTTTCAATTCGGAATTAGTTTCCTAGTCATCTAACATTTTAAATGTAGGCCCACTGAATCCTTGAAAATCATTTACCTTGCACCGATCCTTGCGAACACTGGAAAAAAGCCTTTGGCTCCGAGATAAAAAAATATTCTTTTGTGACGAGTTACAGACAGATTCGCCTTTACGTTGTAGAATTCAACCAGAAGAAACCCCAGAAGACAGTAGATGCAAAACGCGAATTTTATGTACTCTGGATCGGAAAATACCAATACGACATTCACAAAACTTTGGATATTTTTAAAAAGAGAGAAGTTAATGACATAAACGAGTGTAGCGATCTCGAAATATTAAGGACTTGTAAATGTAACGGAAAACTACTATACCGTTTGCAAATTTACGGCCGTAGGTCAAAGGGAATGGAGTCGGATCCACAGAAAAAAAATGAAAAATATTCTTCTCTTCATTAATGTAAAAATTTTAAAGCAGTAGTGACTTGCATGCAGGTCTGTCAAGTTGCTTATCGCTAGTAATACACACAGCTTATTGCGGCGTGAGGACGAAAACTGGAATTGTTCTCTTGTACCACCTTCAACTGAAAGGGGAGCAACAGAACGGGACTCCACGTACATTCCAGACAATCTAGAAATGGAGGCCTTAATTAGACATCCCTTGTTCACTGAATTAAGGCTTTATTATCCGTTACACGGAAATCAGAAAATGGATGCTTCAAAGTGAATGGAATCGTTATCACTACCAAATTAGTGATTTCACAGACTACTAAGTTTATGTAGTCATAGTTGCTCGCTGCAATAATTACGAACTCTTTGCTCAAATTTCTAAGTGAAAAGGAAATATGCACTTTCTCGAGCGAAGAGTCCGTACTGCCATTGACCTCCATTCTCTGTCTCTTTTCCTCAATCTCCCGTCTTCCTTTCCTCAGTCCTATATGCAATTTTCCGGAATAGCTAGTCCCTAACTCCACATCACTGTGCGATTAAGACATTTCTTGTTATGAGCACGAGTCTGGCAGTTTGTATGGTAATAGGGTAGACTTCTGTTCTACTGGGTGGAATTTTCAATCCCCCTTTCATCCTAGCCCTAACCTTCCCTACCTATTTGCTTCCAATTTGCACAAGGGACAGAACTGAACATGTACTGAAGAAACATTCTTCTCTTACACTGTGTAAGTTCAGTAGGACTACTGACACTGAACTGTAATAAAGGAAGAGAAACTCATGTTTGGATCTTGTCCATTGTGCAAGTTAAATAGTGACACAAATCATACCGAGGCACTTTGGTCAATGTTAAGCCCTTTTCACCACGCAGCACATAACATTCTTTGTTATACTTACTAACACTTTACGACACAAGTGAATCATAAATAAAATATTTAACATTTAAAATTTTGTAATTTTACAGTACAAAACAGTGTGTAGAAGTGCGAAGGTAGTTCGGCTTATTTATCGTGATCGAAGATACATGCAATTTCTCCTGATTACCTACAAAGACTATTTTACAGTAATTATTTAAAGTGAAAATTAAACTTAATCGCGATTAAAAGTCCAACAAATGAGCCACCCAAATACAGAATACGCAGTTATTTTGATATTTTTTAATTTGAAACTATTTACCGAAAACCGCCAACAATACAACGCTCATTTGACCAGATCGTAAAGGGTTGTTTCTAATTACATTCTGCACAGACTATCGTACCATTATCTTGTCATTTCATTCTCGATAATCCTACTTTCCGCTGTGAAAGGGGTCTTTCATACAGACCCTCTATGACTGTTAGTATTACATAAACGAATTTCACAAACAACGTAAGTTGGTAGAGAATTTGCAACTCACTAACAATGAGAAATACTTGAAAACGTTTAGTATGAAAACTTTAAGCACACCACTTGGAAAAGAGACACATATCATAAAAATGAATATATTACAAGACGTGTGAATAAGAGAGTGTAAGCCTTAGTTGAGTAGAGTATTTTGTTGCAGGATAGGTTAAAATGAAGGAGTTCTGTAATCACGGGAATGAAAATAAGTGTTTCAAAAGGAAGGGTATTTTTTTGACCAGACGTACGACTACTACGTTCTGAAAAAATGTGTTTTCTTTAGTTGAAGAATAAGAGACCAACTTGATGTCACTAGTTATTATGTTTTATTTCACTTCTTCTATGCTCAACATGTTTCGGACATTAATACATCCATCATCAGGAGCCTGCGACTTTTCTATTT
>Ga0131853_10009200_pt1 | contig 18051 bp, 14 predicted proteins | sample TergutLab28metaG_FD_92764 | JGI IMG/M metagenome (GOLD analysis project Ga0131853, IMG submission 92764) | Labiotermes labralis P1 segment gut microbial communities from Petit-Saut dam, French Guiana - Lab288 P1 (version 2) (version 2) | ecosystem: Host-associated > Arthropoda: Insects >... | reverse complement strand
GATGATGACGATGATGATAACCAGTGTTATTTTGCATAAGCTTACTCCCTGTCACAGAACAGTCAAACTGGTTGAACACGGTACATGAGCGGTACACAATAACGAGAAAAATATTACACTTATTTTGTGTGGACAATTTGAAGCTGGTGGGTAAACAAGAGGAAGACTCCAAAAGCGGGTGCAAACAGCTGCATGGAATTCAGACTTGATACGTGCGCCGAGATTGTACTCAAAAAAGGAAAACTAGTTCACTTGTAGAACTTACCACGTGACATCAGCAGAGAATACAAGACCTTGAGCAGGGGAAAACAGGGAGTGAGGAAAGTGAAGGAATGTAACACCAAAAGGTGAAAGAAAGACTGAAGAAGGATTACGCCATGAGGTTAAGAATGATTCTGATATCGCAGTTGAATTCCAAGAATGAAATTACAGAAATTGAAGACTTAGACGTCCAACTCTTGAGATACAATTTTGGGTGTAATTAGTTGGAGATTAGAAGAAATAAGTAGAAAGAAAACTAGTAGGAGACTGGCAGTGTATAAAATTCATCACCCAAAAGCTGATGTAGATAGGATGTATGTGTAAAGGAAAGAACGAGAAGAGGCTTGTTGCAAATTTAAGTGACAGAAAGTAGAGACAATCACTATTGCACACTATATCTGAACACACAGGGCAAATAAGATCAGTTTGTCAGTGCTGTAGAAAGTCACGAAAGCAGTAAACCAAATATGAGTTCAACAGCTGAAACAGCAATCAAAACAGCGACACAGAAAAGGAAGGCCCACAACTCACGAAAGCAAGGTAGGAGGGCCCTTAACAAATGAGAAATCAAAGTAATGCATGGCTGGCATATTAGAAGTATGGATAGACAGCTTATTGGTGAAGAAGACACGTTCCTATTGGCTGTCGAGAGGAGATCTGAAAGGAGACACTGAAAGTGAAGTAATAGCAGTACAAGATCTGGCGTTATAAACAAAATATCATGCAACAAAAATATTACCGACAGCAACAGGCAGCAGATGCAGACTGGGTCAGCAGTGTGACAAGATAACTAGCTACATATTGGCAAAAGAAGAGAGTATTAAGCGACATGGTACCGTGTGTGCTGAACTGCGCTTTAACCTACGCGAGAAAATGAGGGTAAAATTAGACAATGAACATTGGTATCAGCATGTACCACAATCAGCACACACAGGTCATAGCGGTAAGGTAACCATATTATGGAATCAGAAAGTGCAAACCCACCGAACCATCCCAAACAATAAACCGGACATGATAGTCTGTGATAATGACAAAGGAACATACGTTATTGGACATTGCAATGTCAGGAGACACAAATGTGATCAATAAAGAAGCCAAAAGCCTCGTTTTTCCATGCAAGGCGTGCACTGAAATGTACCGACATCTTTCTAAGTAAAGGTACAGTTGTCCTGTTGCACAACACGGAGGCATATGGGGAGGGGAAAGGGGAATATAGGTCCAGTTATTCCCCTAACATCGGCAGGAGATGTGAGTGGTCAGCCACACGTGCCGACCGCTTTAACCCCTATACCCATTCACGAAAATGTTTTGAGGCTATATAAATACGTGTAAACTGAAAACAGACATTGACAAATATATGACGGGAAGATTACGTCAGCGCAGCGTTCCATTAAAATTGTTACGGAAGTGGGGTTTTGTAAATGCAGTTCTTAGTGGACTTCTTGCAGTTTCGTATTCTTCTGGAGAGTAACTTGGTAGGTGTTGGAAACAAACTTCTAAAATAGTTAGAGAGCAGGAGACTTGGATTATAGAGACGCACACAAGTGTTGAAGAAGAGCTCGCGTCTAAACTGTACACATTTGGAGAATTATTACAGGCATAGAGGGAGGGCTGGAAGGAACGGTGGTTAAAGGGGTGGAGAAGGAGAGCAGTAGCAGTAAGGGAATGGGTGTATAATAGGAGACGAGAAATGTCGGGAGGGGGTTGAGAATACTAATAGAAATTTCATAGATGCAGATCCCATTCATAAACGTTGCCCGTATAGCAAATGAGGCAACCAATTTGCATTTTCGTCTTCATGTCGGCTGCTTGCTTCTGCTCCTGACGAACCGGCAGCGTCAGAGGCTACACACACACACACACACACAACATACACTTACGCTTCTTGCTTGTTGAATTCACATGCCGACCCACAAGACTTCGCGAAGCAAGTAACCACCAGCACTTGAAGTTTTGCTTTATGTTGGATCCTGTTTGGAATTCCTATTTCTTCTACCTTCTTAGGTACGTACTGGAGCGAGTGGTTATAGGCGGGGTTATGGACACCTGTTTGAGATTGTGCTTAAACCTTTCCACCTGTACGTTACGCGAAAACTTCCCCACTGTGCTGTGTAAGCAGACAGTCACAGTCAGCACGGAGACTGTTGACTAGGCTATTCACGAGCAGCGTCCTGCCGACCGTGTGCCACTGGCTGCAGTTCCCCGTCCTGCTATTTGCAGTCAGACATGGCGACGTTTAACGAACTATGTACCCAAAACTCGTTGTCTGCCTGTTCGTCATATCAGTCAGTAAATTTAGTGACAGTTGTGACGTTTGTTGCACTCAGCCTGCGGGCTGGTCGGCCGAGGAATTGTGGCTTATTTCCCAGTTGGGTCAACAGACTTTTCTGTTTTCCAAAATGTGTAAGTCGTCTATGGGGCCCACCAAGCTTCCTGTGCAGTGGGCTCTGCTAGCACTTATGCAGGGGCAAACGGCTGGGGGCTGGAATGGAGCTGCACCTTCATTCCACCATATGACTTTGCGGTACGTATTGGAAGTAGTCTGTATTGGTAGAGAAAGGAGATGAGCAGTGAAGACATAAGGGCAGTGGAGGGACAGTTCCTGTTAGGTGCACGTGAGAGGTTAGCGTCACGCTCCGGCTGCTTTACCCTGTTCTTACGTATCACTGACTTCTTTATAATATTGCAGATGTATTACCTCCAGTGCCTTGTATTCTGTCTGCATTCCTTAGCGTCTACAGGTTTTTGATAACCAACAGGCCTACATCAGGCAGTGCGTACAGAATTGTGTGTTGTTTGAAATCTAATATTATGCACAGTTTTAGGAATCGATCATAAACCTGTAGGACTATTTACGATCCAGTGAGAAGTTTTACGTGAAATGGGTGGACACATCACGAATTGGGTTGTGCGAACAAAAGTTGTCCGTGGGCCTAATTAAGCAGTCCGTCGTGAAGTTGTGTGGGGGAGTAGAGGTACTGCGCCACTTATTCCTGAAGTCAACAGTGTTCGTAGCTGAGAGGGCAGTTTCACTCTTCCCTGGAGGCACACCAAGCCATACTCAACGAATACTCTCTGGGCGTTCTGTAAATTTTCTGCGATATTGTGCTCTGATGTTTGTTGTTTGAAACTGAAGCAATAAGGTACGAAGGTTCTGGTGTGTCCACCGCACGATGTGATCAAGACGCTCGCTGTATTGTCTCGTCCCTCGTCCCTGCCATCCTAAGTGCAGCAGTTATTATCGGCAGTTCAGGCGCCGTTCTCATTATTCTGTAAGGCCCTTAGCCACAGTCTTCATCCGCGCTCCAGTATTATATTGATTGGGAAACCCTTGCAGCCAAACAATGGTTTATCTTGAAGGAGATTTGAGGAAGCCTAGGCTATACGGCAAGAGGGTGGTGTGGTTGTAGGGTAGGGGTGGGTGCACATAAAGAAGAGGGCGATGAAGGAGAATTAAGGTCTATGTGGGAGGAGGGGTAGCTAAGAATGAGGGGATGAAATTGTTCCTATGGTCTTGTAATGCAGGTTGTTCTTTGCTTGTGTATGGTGTTGGGATAGTTGGTGTTGTACAGATGAGCTGGCTGAGATTGCAGCATTCCGAGTTGGCCTGTTTCACAGTGTTTGCTGATATGTTATTGAAGGGTGACCGGTTGTAGCATGTAGCTGTACTGTCATTAGTGGAACTGCCGACAGTGAGTGTAGTCTTTGTAGTATAGGGAGTATAGTTTTGTGAACATTTCAAGGCCGTCGTGTGTAGATCGGAAGGTGTCGTGCCCAGGAGAATTCGAACGGAAGGAACGAAGAGCGCGGACAGAGCGCATATCGTCGCTGTTTGTCAGTCGGCCCACAGCACAGCTGTGTATATACTGAAGTGCAGTGCAGATTAGCGCTCGAAATGTCCCATTGTCGACGTACTTCCCCAACATACTCTGTGGCCTATAGCAACCGGCGCAATGAGCTTGTCACATCCAGATTGAACACGTTATTGTGACTATCATAGTTAGTGTGAACAAATGTGGGACACCCGTGGGCGTGGGGTGTGCGGGAGGGAGGGGGGAGGTATAGGTAAGTGCGCTGGAGAGGGTAGGAGAATGTGGACGGTGTCACTTCATAGGCCTGGCTTCTGTCGTCTCATTGTAAGAGCTGAAATATTCTCTACCCATGTATAACTCAACACAGGCAATGTAGGTATAGACTAACAGGGATGCGCGTTCGTGTAGCTATTGTTGCAATGGAAAAACAATGAGTATTACATAATCTAAGTGTGTGTTTGTAGTCTTAGGTATGCAGCATGCAATGCGCATGCGTCATATTGTTATCTGTGGCCTGTCCGGCTCTGTAACATTTTCCCACTATCTCATAAATGGCACGATTTAGGGGGAAAAAAGAGTTTTTGAAAATAAAATGTGTTTTAATATTCTCTACAGCTTTTGTCTGAAACATTTCTCATTCTGAGAAACACTGAGCGAGTTATGATCAGAAATGCATATCGGTCTGCATGTAAAGTACCGGCTATTATTGTGAGATTTTAATGAACCTTACATTTTCTCGACAGATTTAAAAAAAATATATTCAAATTTAATGTAAACCCGTTCAGTGGGAGCGTAGTTGTGTGGGGGCAGACGGACAGACAGTCATAACGGAACTAATAGTTGCTTTTTGTTAATTTTTCGAACGCACCTAAAGGACTGTGGACGCTCTGTGCCACTTACAGACTGTGTGTTGCAGTCTGCATTAACTAACTGCACACAGCGGTCCTTTGTGACAAGCTAACGGTTCCTCAGCTCGTTAAGAAATTCCAGCCACTGTATGGAAGTCGAAGTTTTATTGCTGTGTTCGGAAGAGTCGGCCAGTTCCAACTCAAACCCTCTGAACGTTTTTCCTAGAAGTTGAAAGAATTTCTGTACGATTTCTAATACGTCAATGCACACGAAATTAAAAGGCAGACACGTGCATATTTTTGGTGTAAATGAATTAACAAGGAATTAGTCTCCCGTAGACTTTGTAATGTCGCCATCTCTAAATGAAAACCAACGTAATTGTAGTTCGTAACAACCGGCCACCTGTTGTGATGAGCTGAATGCACAGGGAGACGTCTTTAAATGTGTTATTTAACGATGCTGTTCGTTGGTAAGATTATACGGCGTCGGCGACAAAGGAAGGACGAGTGTGGAGCTTCACTGGGTTGATGCTGACAGCGGCAAGTTCGGTGACCCAGCGCCACTTTCTGCATTACAGATAACAACATGGACGGGTCTGAGATCGAACGGGGCTGACTGATACCAGCGTGAGGCGTGGTATGGCCGACAGAGAGCAAGACAAGTGATTGAATGTGCTGTGGGTGCGGTCCGTGTAGACGCTGATCGTGTCTTACTGTCTTTACGTTTCGGGTCTGCGTCTGATGTGCCGAGGAGATACCGACTGGCATCGTGGAACAGCCAGTTCCCTTGCCTCTGGTCGCTACCAATCCTGTTTCGTAACTACGAAGCCTCACGTTCGAATCTCGGACTTGCCGACCGGCTTACATGATCCAACATTTCATTCGACCTGCTGCGGGCATCTGCGCCGATTGGTGAGGCGTCACGCCTTGAAACAGTCTGCGACGGCTTCCGTCCAAATGCTTGTGATGCTCCTGCATAGTTCGCAGATTTGGAGACAAGGTCTTACTTTTATTTCTGTTTTGTAACCAATTTTACTTAAAGCTGCATAAATTATGCCTCCTCTTGTGTTGGAAAATTAATTCTGAAACAGATTAATATGCGCGTGATAGCATCTTAAGACAGAAAGCCGGTCCGCTGTCAGTCCCCTTCCAACAAAAACTATTCGCGTATTTAAACGCACCACTCCGACTTCGTAACGGCCACTGTCATCACTGGCATAACGTAACTGGCTGTTGTGGTTATAAATATTTCCGCGTCAATAGCAAAGCGTGTAGTTCCATGAGTAAACATTTTGTTGACGAAAATGGTGGAATGGAATTTGGTTCTTAGTGGGTGCAAATGCGGTTTGTTCGGTGATCACCCTGAAGTTCATTATCTTCAGGTCATTGCCAGAAGTAGGCCAGGCGAAGAGTTTCAAAACAGCTAACTGCTGACTTTGGAAACAAACTTTCAAGAAAATACTACTGCTGCAGTTCGATAGACTTCAAACTGTACCGCCGTTAAAAAAGTTCCGTAGAAGAACGATAGAGTAATAAGGAATTAAGGGGCTGCTCCCACAGCTCTTTTCAACAAGCTGGTCGCCATCATGTGCAAACTATTCACGCGATGGTGTCGCTTTCTAAGACCACGACACAGAATGGAGAGCAGCCCACCCTGCCCGCCCACTATAAGGTCTCCATTTCCCGTTCACTTTCTTATTATTAATGAATGGGGTTGTTCCATACCCCATGACTATCTTTTTCTTCTCTTGTGCTAAAATGACGCTGTTGTTCATGTAGAGGATCGTGTAAGAGAACGGGTGGGGGGGGGGCCCTCCCGAAGTAAGGCGATATACAAGAGCCTTCTAAACTATGCCCGGCATGTCTTAGCAATGTGGCTACAGCAGCGGAACCTTTCCTTTTATGTAGTGTGTAAATGGGCTTACCAGAACAATGGAGGAAATGGCTTCAGACTGCGGCAGCCTCCTGCCTGTTCTTCCTGTACGCCACCCGGTCCAGTCGGGTCCTTCACACCCTTCGAAGCTTGTCTAGAATAGATGTTTCAAAACACTCACATTTTATTGTTGCGTAATGACGGCTGTTCAATCTACATCAGATTTATAATGAAATTAACTGTCTAAGGTTTAAAAGTAACTTGATTTATACATAAAGACCTAGTCCGTATCGCGCAGTAAAAACTTTCCTTCGGTTACAAAAACCAGTCAGTTAATGTTGTATAGGGAAATAATCGCTGTTTGTTCTGAGATCCACACAAAACACATAAATACACTGTGTGGGCAGAACGTAGAATTGCTGAATGTTAAACTGGTAGTCTACAGTTAAAGATCCAGCCCGTACCGCGCAGTAAACACACCGTCTCGGTTATAAAAACCAGTCAGTTAATGCTGTATAGGGAAATAATCGCTGTTTGTTCTCAGATCCACACACAAAACACATAAATACAGCTGTGTGGGCAGAACGTAGAGTTGCTGAATGTTAAAATGGCGGTGCATATAGTGACCACTGGGCGTTAATGGTTTACAAGAATAAACCCTTTGATTGAAGCATGTTCATAACACCGAATAAATAGAAGTTACAGTTAAACTGTTATTTAGCTTGTTTTGCTGCTCTGAGATTTTTACTTTGAATTTGGGAGAAAGTGTTTTTATTTAACTGCACGACCCGATAGTTGTAACCCCGTTGTTGTGGAACTTCACTACTGTTCTCAATAGACCTTAATCGAAGTCATTTGAACCCATTCCGTCAGCTGATACTTTGTTCATGAAAGACCTTCTACTGCCCTAACCTGCCATCTAACTCCTAACTCCCGTCTTATTTCCTTCCTTCATATTCGCCTTCCATATTTTGCATACAGTTATCATGTCTCTTATTCATGCTGCATGTCCCATCCAGCATGCTCACCCTGCTCATATCTGGCGCAAAGTGCGATTTGTTCATCTTCTCATTATCCAGTTTTTCGTCCGTCTTCCTGTTGCTTATCTTAGGACCATGTAATAGGAAACAAGATATTGGTGAGGGTAAAGGGAAGGACTTCGACCGGCGAGTGTTGTGTGGCGGCTGGCGGAAATTAAGTAACTGAATGCTGTGTATTGTTGTTGTTGTTGTTGTTGTTGTTGTTGTTGTTGTTGCTGTAGACCGAAGGTACATTTGGAGTGAGTCATTGAACTTGTTACCTCGTTGAGGGAGCTTTATATCGGGAGAACGCGAGCGGAATTTAGTGAGATCTTTGGAAAGCGACCTCTCGGTAGACCGAGAATGAGAAGGGATGACAGCATATATGTATGTATGTTGTCATACATGTATATGCTGTAATGCTGCGAATTTCACATTTTATTCACGTTTGAATAAAGTCATCAATTCAAGAACCAGTCTGCTGAAATATTACGCTCTGTCGTTAGGTTCGTGGTCGCTAAAGTTCCGAAGGATCGAAGTGCGTTCGTATTCTTGTTCAGACACTCTCAAGAACCAAGAATTCCTTTTTGGCTGTTGGGCCGTTAGTTTTAAGGCACTGCGATAATTTTAAGGCACTGCGATAATTCCAAACTTGGCAGGGCAGCTTGTTCCCCATGGGACGCATCATAACATGCGAGAGGGCTAGAATATTCAACGGCACCACTGCGAGAACCTAAAAAGTCACAGATTATACGTCAGTGGATAAAGAGGGAATGAGAGAAAGCGGTTGCATGGAGAAAGCGAGGAAAACTACGATCAGCCTCAAGACAGGGAAGAGCTGGGCGGGAATAAGAACTTGCTACGAGTCTGTGTTGCGGTATTCTCACGCCATTTAATTGGAACGAGTTCGTACCGCGCAGTAAACAACCAATCAGTTAGTGCTGTATTTCGGGTTGCGTCCGCTCCGTACACTCACCACAGGAATATTCAGCACCTTCTTAATCCTTGCTTATGCGTTTTGTAACAGACTGCGGTATGGCTGTCACTAAATGTTATAATTCCACGCATTACTTTCTTTATTATTTTCATTACGAAAGATTACTTGATGATGGCCCAGGTCGAAGCGTGTAGTAAAGTGTGACACAGAACACAGTCATCAACTTGAGTTGTGACTGACTGCCTTTTCATGCTTCCTGTATCAGATTTCCGGTCCAGGAAGTCATGTGTTGTTACTGACTCAACTTCACAATCCAGCAGCGTGCTTCTTTGTAATATTAAAGCTAATACTTAATTTAGCACTTGGACCAGTACGTTGACCTTTTGCGCAAATGGTTATGGGATCGAAATCTGCTCCGGGCTGCCCTGTATTACTGGATAGTGCAAACATGTTGCTTCTAAATACTACTACTACTACTACTACAACCACCACCACCACCACTATCACTACTACAACTGCTGCTGCCACTACTACTACTACTACTACTACTACTACTACTACTAAATAATAATCCAGAATAACCACCAAATACTGGGAGCTGCGATAGGCCAGTCAGCATGGTAAGAGGGCTGGGGACTCGACTAGTCGGGGTTCGCATCTCGGCAGGGCCGAGATATTTTTCTCTTCTGTAGAACGTCCAGCCTGGCTTTGGGACTCACATAGCCACCTAGTTGATGTGTACCGAGGGCTCTGTCCCCGGAGGTTAAGCGGCTGGGTCGAGAGGTTAACCACTCAACGTCTAGTGCTGAGGCTTGGAGTGAGTGTAGCCGTAACTGCTTGGCGGCCAAACAGACAGTTTTGCGTTCTGCCTTTTTACCTTCCCTTTATTTCCTTAAGCAAGGTAAACACACGAAACTCTGTGTATCATGAAATCAGACAACTGGTGTGCCGGTCCACCGTGATGTGTCGCCATCGCCTGTGCGCATCAGGCCACTTTATATATATATGTATAAAACACAAAACTTTTTCTATCTTTCTCCCTCCGCTCAACTATATGCTTTTGTTTTTGCACCATTTATCGTCGGGCGTCGTCTTTGGCGTCGCAGAGATTACAGGGTGATTATTAACACAATCATATTCATGGCTGCATCATCGTTATATGTATGGGTGGGGCGGGGCGGGGAGGACGCTGGAAATGGGACGTTTTTTATTGTCTTTCTCGTGAACGCCACATTTTTCAGTCGGCTCTCCTGCCAAAACATTGCCATAAAACCACATCTTTCTCCCCAACCACCCCTACTCAATTCTCTCCACTCCCAATCTAACTCACCCTCTTAGCTTTTGTCTAACTCTTAAAGAGAAGAATCAGACACAGGACTAACGACGTGCACAAATTTAAGAGTAAAGTGTTCACAAATTTTGTAATTGGCTGTATCTTGTGTTGTGAATGTCAGGAATTGAAATGTAATTATGTGTAGGCTATGCTGTGTTCTTTTGTATCAAATTCATCCCGTAGTAAAGGCGTAGGGGGTGGAGGTGTACATCCGAGCTCTCTTAACCTCGAGACCAGAAGGAGGAAGATTAAAGTATACAGGACGCAGATTATGGACGTTTGAACGGAAGAGTGCTGGCCGGAAGTTGCAGTATATTTGACGGTGAGGCGCATCACGATGTTACTGTATGTCAGGTGTTGCGTGGGCGATCAGGTCGACGATGAGATAGACTGGACATGTAGCACGTGTGGGTGGGAAGAGAAGTTCTTACAGGGGATTTGTTATAAAATGTAATTGTGAAAGAAAACATTGAATAACAAGACGTAATTGACAGGGTAAATGTAAAATTTGTTGTACGGAAATAGGGCGAGGTAGTTGGGGGGGGGTTCAGAAGTTGCCGGCTGTGGTGAACACATTAGTGAACCTTCTTGTTCCGTAAGGTGAGAATTTGGTGGCTAGCTGAGGAACTATCAGTTTCTCAAGAGTGACTTAATTATTTCCATCATTTCTTGTTTGCCAAGTCACACGTAATTAGGCGCTGTCAGTGCAAGTCACAAGTCAGAAGTACCCCGTGCCCCCGTACACAGCTCAGCTGTTGGCCTCTTTGTGTTAGCTGTTGTGTGTGTGTGTGTGTGGTGTGTGTGTGTGTGGTGTGTGTGTGTGTGGTGTGTGTGTGTGTGTGTGAGCTTTGCGTTATTTAGTTGCGTTTTTTGAGTTCAGCAAATTGCTTCCCCAAATGGGATGAGGCGAGGTGTTTGTGTGTGCTGACGGATTGTGAAGTAGGCGATCGTGGTGTCCATCTTATGTCCAGGTAGATGCGAAGGTTCCAGTGTTGTGTAACAAATATGATAAGGTAAGGAGGCATTAAGTCGACAGGACATTTCAAAATCCGTATTTTATCTGACAACTATTGTTTTTCACCTTCTGCCGCTCCTGCGTCACGGGTGTGAGCGGTCGGCTGAGTGTTCTAGGTTAAGCCGCAATAAACGTGACAGCTGTAGCTGTTCAATAGAAAATGGCTCAGTGTCTTGACGGAGCGCTCAGTTATGGTTACTGTAGGTGTGCAATGTAGACACATGGCGGCAGGTTACTGTACATTGACACTGCAACTGAGAAGTATTTCGTTACGGCAGCCATTCGCGAGATGTAATTTCATTTGTTTAGGCTGTTCACCGTCCGTTACATTCGGTATTCAGTGCCACCGCCGTCTGCTGTAACATTAGCATTTCTTCAAATGTTACTTGGAGGTGACAAGATTTTCTTGCGAGCCAACCAGCTGGCATTAGGAGGTACTTGACAGTAGCGCCTGGGAATAGCAAATCAGAGAGGAGGTACAGTCTGCTGCAGCTACACAACTTCATCGGGTATTCTTGACACTTCAAGATACCAAGAGCAGGAGGTGGGGGATTCTGAAATCATTGCGCCTTTCTCTTTCCTCCAGCCCGGCTTTTCATCGTGTTATAATTCCCTTATAAGTGAACTGCTTAGAGCAACAGCGGCCAAAGTCGCATATTTATGCAGATTCGAGTCTTCTGAGATGTTATGCTGTGTCGGTGGGCGAGTAGTTCGCGGCGACGTTTCGTGTTGTTCATCTTCATGGTGACTTAGTGCAAGTTCTTTTTAGCCTGCTTGAACCTGAAGATGACGGCATTGCGATACGTCGAAGCGTTAGCACTGCTCTACAGACGTCACATTCACACGCAAGAAGTAGTACCGCTGAGGGAACCTCATGTCTCGCATTACGTACTCATTAGTGGCAGTGTCGATGATACGGCTGTGTAGTGCTGGTAATTACATACTGCGAAGTTCCTGGCAATCATGTAATTAACTTGCGAATGTTTCGGGAGGTCACAAAAGAATGACAAGAAAACAGAACGGACACGTGTGTTATCAAGGCTTGTGAATTAGCTGTAAGCTTTGTATTCACGTTGTGCGTACCGACCGATGTGAAACAGCGGAGTGCTGGGTGCTGGATCGTGTCTTCCGTAACTCATACATTTTTATATCCATCTTACGAACTGCTGTCATTTTGCCTTGTGAACATTTCGTAATTTTAAATATCAGTTTCAGTTTTAAAGATAGCGTCTTCTTGAACTGACTCAGATGGGAAGGTTGAGTTGCAGCACGTATGTGGTTACCTCTCTGGTGCAGGAACTGGTGCTGTCTAATTCAAGGTTAATAGGCCTATTGGCGGCGACTATACTTAATCGTAACATCGGTGTGGATGGAGTGGTCACTAGGCCCATCCTGATTTGGAAGTTAGTCACCCTCCGAGGTTACGTCATAGGCGGTTCCGACACCGACGATGTAAACGGACACGACGTTAATTCGAGACGGATATTAAATTTGGGAGGGCGGTTTCAGACAATTTTTTTAACCAATGAAAGGGACACATCCGTACTTAGCTAAAAATTAAATAAAAAAAATAAATGGTAAATAAATTACAATTCAACAATCCAGACAGACAGACAGACAGTGTACTGCACGTATAACGGAACGTTCAGGCGCGTTCACGGAAACATTGTTGCAGTCGAAAAGCGATAATTATTACGTATTCTGAGTGTGTGTTTGCAGACTTATTTATTCAGCATGCCTTGCACCATATTGCCATACGTGGCCTGTCCCGCTCTACAGATTTTTTTCCGCATTATCTCGTGAACGGCACGATTTTCGGAAAAAATGTTATGAGCATAAAATGTGTGTTTGATCTCCCCTACAGACGTTTGTCTCAAATATTTTTCATTCTAAGAAGAACTGAGCGAGATATGATCGAAAATGTGTATTGGTCTTCATCTAAAGTGCCTGCTATTCTTGTGCGATTTTAATAAAACTTGAATTTTCTCGACATTTTTTAAAAATATAATCAAGTATCAAATTTCATGAGAATCCGTCCAGTGGCAGCCGAGTTGTTCCGTGCTGACTGACAGACGGACAGACACGACGAAGCTAATTGTCGTTTCCGCAATTCTGCGAACGCGCCTAAGTATGATGCGTGTCCTTTGGAGCTGTCTCAAGTCGGTCATAAAACAGGTGGCGATGCAACGAGTCCTTCAAGAAGCGAAGCGCTGAAGTCTGGCGAGACAGACGCCGCTTCTCCTTCAGATTCTCGTCATAGCGTCCCCATAGTTCATCGTCTAGATGTTGCTGATCGCCACTCCTTTGAGTCAGCGGCCACAGACACTTCGCTGCCGGCTTCAATGAGTCCAGGTCCCTCGTTTAATACTGTAACAGTGTCGAGCCTCTCCTTAGGTTCCGTTTCTTCAGAATCTTCAACTTCTTGAACGGCGGTTTGCTTCCAGATTTGTTTGGGGTGTTTTGACGAGAGCTGAACATGTGAGTTTAGCAACTGGAAGACGCGTTCAGCTTCGCGTTTGCGAATTTTCGCTCTTCGTTTAATACGTTGTGTGTGGGGACAAAAGACATAAGATGAGACGAAGTAAGTCTGTGAATGATTGTAATTAAGATTCCTTTGTAAGTCCTTGTGCGTCCTTTATGAAGGAAAAATGAGCCGCGTCTGTCCGGAAGGAATCACGTGTCGGTAACCAAATCCTGTCAGGTCTTCAGGCAGTTCGGTGCCGAAGTTGCGCATACAAATTGCCATGCTGGCATGAGACTCGTGACAATGGGCGCAGTGCGTCACACTGTACTTAATGGCATACATTTGAGCCCACTCTTGCCATATTTATTGACAGATCTTGTTGCAATTCAGTATACACGCAGTGTATCTCTGTGCAATGCCGTAGTGCAGTGTTCTGCAAAACGTTGTGCTCCCGAACCCCCTTGTGACTTCGAAAAATAAACATGGATCCCCTTATCCTTGCTGACGTAAACATAGAGTGGAGAGTGGCCGAACGATAGGTATCAGAAATTAAGAATTTACGTTTGGAAACTGATGTTAGATAGCTACGAATGCACACAATATGCGTGACACTGCATTGCATGATTGTGGCTTAATTAATGTGATTGTGGTCACAGGAAGTTTCTTTATTAGATATACCGACGGTCACACCAAACAAACATACCGCCAATTAAAGACATTCCGCGATTATTTTTAACATAACGTTATTACTTTAATTAAAGCTATAACTAAACTTAAACAGTAGACATTTCAGAAAAGTGTCAGCAGATCGTCTAGGAAGTGGTCGCGGGTCCCTTGAGATAAGCGGAGCACAGTTTGGAAACCGAAGCCCAAGAGCTTTGTAAGTTGCTTGAAAATTGGTGCGATGAAAGAAATATATATATATATATATATATATATTCCATGTGATTGAAATTCAGTGTGACACACATAGAGATGTGAAGCACAACGTATGACACACAGTACCACTGAGCAGTTTTGAGTTCCGCGAAAAATCGTAGCAAGAAAGGCGGTAAATTTTATGACAGTCATTGCGTCATTGCCATGAATTATACACCATAAAACGGTATGACGTATTGCAATTAAAGAACGCCTGTGCAAATTATGTGATGTACGTCACATAGTACGCCATTTGTAGTCTTGCTGTTTGCCTGTTTAACGTATGTAGCCTGGAGTGACCATACTAATTGTCTTTAAACGTGGGAAGCATAGAACCAGCACAGCTATTGGAACTCGCCTGTTAAGGTGATATAACTGACGGAACCATCCATGGATTTGTCAGTCTTCGTGGAGTTCTTTCTTGTTATTTTCGAAATCTGCAGGCTGTCAACACATGAAAACCACGCTTTCTTCAAAATCCGTACTCATTCGCCACAGAGGATAATTACCACCAAATGAAACGTGCGATAGGAAACAGCGTTCTTGTGTGCACCAAAAATCATTCGGCTTGTATGGTCTCGTGTAGCTTGCAGAGTTAAGTACTGGAAACGATTGTTCTGTGTTTAGTGCCATGACGAGGCTTATGGCATTAATAGAGAGGCCAAGAGCGGGAGACACTGCAGACCGCAGTATTGGTCTTGTGGCCTGTGAACAGATTAGCAGCTAACAGCGTCTGACTTGCCGATGCGGTAGTTTCCAATTTACAGTCAGTCAGATCTCATACGAAGCTAATGATAAGTATCCGTTAAAGTTGATGTAGCATCCTGTCGCGCGTCGTAAAAACATGACTTCCAAGCCACAAGAAAATGTGTTTAATTTCACTGTAATGGTTGCCCTCCCATTGTGTTGTTACATTACGAGTTCGGTAAGTAGTTTGTAGTCTTGCCACCAGACATAGCTGTTCGTGGCACCAACATCAGGCTGTCGGATAATAAATCTTAAAAAGGCAGATATGCGTGTAAGATGCTGGTTTTCTTTTCGTGAGATATCAAATATTGCACACGTTTAGTTCCTTTGTTTTGTTGTGTCTCCTAGTATTATCTCTTCCATGTATATAAAATCATCTGTCTCAAAAGCATCATTTTAAAAACATGTTTCCAGCAATATGTGCGGTTTTTTACAGTTCGTATTCTGATATTTTTGAATTCAAAACGATATTCAAGATATTTCTTGCGTCCAGGCCTTCCTTGTTTTCTTCGCCCTTCTGCGTTATTTAACGCCGTGCGGTAAGCTTCAGTTCAGTTCCGTTCAGTTCCGCTCAGTTCTGTTCAGTTCAGTCCCATTCAGTTCAGTTCATTTCAGTTCCGTTCAGTTCATTTACTTTCAGTTCAGTTCAGTTCCATCAGGTCAGTTCTGTTCAGTTAAACTTCGTTCAGTTCAGTTCCATTAAGTTCCGCTCATTTCAATTGAGATCCGTTCAGTTCACTTCAGTTCAGTTCCGTTCAATTCATTTCAGTTCCGTTCAGTTGAGTTCCGCTCAGTTCCTTTCAGTTCAGTTCCGTTCACTTCCGTTCAGTTCGTTTCAGTTCAGTTCCATTCAGTTCACTTCAGTTCAGTTCCGTTCAGTTCATTTAATGTCATTTCCGTTCAGTTAATTTCAATTCCTTACGGTTGAGTTAGATTCAGTTCTTTCAGTTCCGTTCCGTTCAGTTCAGTTCCGCTCGGCTTAGTTCCGTTCCGTTCAGTTCCTTTCAGTTCAGTTCCTTTCAGTTCAGTTCCATTCAGTTTCTTTCAGTTCAGTTCCGTTCATTTTCGTTCCGTTCCGTTCCATTCAATTCCGTTCAGTCCAAATCCGTTCAGTTCCGTTCCGTTCAGTTTAGTTCAGTTCGCATCCAGTGCTGCATCCCTTCACATGTTCTGCGTAAATGTTTTTATATTCAGAACTTTTCTTTTCTACTTCTGTTCTATCTTGTCAAACATACTGAAAGTAATAAATTTTTGGTGACTAAAATAAAGTGTTTTATATTAGTGTATTTTATTGTTTATTGTATTATGTTGAAGGTATTTAGATTTTCTGTACTTGACCTAACGTAATGATTCGGTCTCCTGGTTTCTGTATATCTCGCGCGCTCATAACACCGGATGACGTCATATTGGGGTGACCTGCTTAGGTTGTTTGTGTTTATAGTAATCACTTAATCCGTCTCGAGGGTTCTTTTCTGCTGGGAAATGATTCTGGGTCACTGGGTGAGCGTCCACCGACGATTTGAAGAAACGTGGTATCGTTGCCGAAGGCGAAGATTTCTTGGACGTCCTGGCTCTTGAAATCTAAGCAAGAAATATTCCAAGATTCTCAGAACCTTGAAGATAGATGCATTCTGTTCCTTCGAAAATTTGGCTACCAGTTACCCAGTTACACGGGTACGCCGTTGCGAAAACCCGAAACCTTGTGTCACACCGGCGTGCTTATGACAGGATTACAAGCGGTGTGCTGCAGAGCGTACTTTGCCGGCGTCACCAAGACGTTCTGTACTACCAGACTGTCATACATTGTCCGGTACAAGCATAAATGTAAATTCATTTGCGGTGTTACGGTCTTCACCAAATTCGGCTGACATTTCCATTGGTGCCTCTTACGCCGAACTTCATGGAAATCGAGAAATAAAATGTGGGAAGTACGTACAGGCAGGCAATCAAGGGACTTCTCACAATTTAAGAAATCCGAAAGTTCATCGTCGTAATTAAGGAAAGCCCGCCACATATCCTTATATTCAGCCGAACACCCAGCTGTTACCGAAGTGCTGCTAACCTTTCCATGTACATTCCGACAGAGCGCTCCCCGATTTACGAAAGATCATTGCGTTTTCAAAAGTTCTCAGGCTTGGCCCGTTTGTCCTTCTGGTAAGAGCAACATGTAAATGAAAATAAATGGGGAGCAGGGGAGCATTAACCTAGATATATTTAAATATCCAGTCCGTACCGCGCAGTAAACACACTCCGTCTCGATTATAGAAACCAGTCAGTTAATGTTGTGTAGGGAAATAATCGCTGTTTGTTCTGAGATCCACACAGAGCACATAAATGCGCTGTGTGGGCAGGACTCGAGTTTTTGAATGTCATACTTGGTGGTACGTGACGGAACCACAGGGCTTTGAATGGTTAATGCAGTCCGGTTTGTCTTACACAGAAACTTTAAAGCCAACCTTCTGAGTTGGAAGATAGATCGTTGTTGCAGAAAATCGTTGGTCTCTTGGAAGTTGTCTGTGTGGACAAGAGCAAAGGAAGGGGAAAGAGGAGGCAGAAGAAATCAGAGCCCACCCTGCCCCCACAAGTTTCCTCAAAATACAAACTCGGTTAAGAGCGTGCTGTGGTTTCAACTTGGGGACTCCTAGAGCAGCTGCTAGTCGCAGAACAGGTCTGGCACTGCTGCTGTTGATGGCTGGTTGGTTGGTTACCTTCCTCAAAGGCCAGCCGCGGCCCAGCATGAGAGATGGTTCAGTGGCGGATTGGCTGGCAGGTCGACTGCTGGGAGGGAGTAATCTTCGGGGGCTTCTGCACTGAGAAGAATTCG